>Ga0255768_10001396_pt1 | contig 24883 bp, 33 predicted proteins | sample 071ome_33_FD_179983 | JGI IMG/M metagenome (GOLD analysis project Ga0255768, IMG submission 179983) | Coastal salt marsh microbial communities from the Groves Creek Marsh, Skidaway Island, Georgia - 071412AT metaG (version 2) | ecosystem: Environmental > Aquatic > Marine > Intertidal zone >...
TCTCGCGCTGCGTCCGGAACACGACCCGCCGATTATCACCGTTCCCATGAGTCGCCGCGAAAACGTGAGCCTCGTATCGGTGGTCTCGGTCTCGGCTTCCGCCCCACGCCCGGACCAGCGACGAGAACTCGCGGAAGTGATCCGGGAGCATCGTCTTGGGCGCATATGCCGAAGAGACGCGTTGGAGACCGGACCACGCAAAGAGCACCCTTGGGCGATGCGCGAGCTCGTCGAGGGTCTGAGTGAGACCTACTCCGCGAGCCGACGAGAGCGGATAGTCCGCCGAGCTCCGCGTCGCTCCCAGCGGCGTGATGTCTGAATTCGCTGTGTGCTTCGCCGCCACGACGCCCGCCGCAAGCGGAGAGGTAAGCGGTGCCCAGTGAACAGAGACATACTCGATGATGGTCCCCAAGCCCGCACTAATAGCGGTTGCCTGGAGCTCCAGATATTCGCCAGCTTGAGCCCCGACGGAGAGCGTTTGACGATACCAGTCCGCGCTCGTCGTCGTGATGTTGATCGTCGCTGAGTTAGAATTAGTCTGCTCTTCAAAGACGATGCTCCCCGCGCTGCTTACATCATTTAGCCGCGCCTTGACGAGAAAGACGAGCGTTGAGTGAGCGTTGCTCGGGATAGGGATCCGCCACGTCGAGTTGTAATCGGCGGGAGTACCTGTCACCGCGAACGTGTCGATATACCCTTGCGAGACAACTGGAGAGCAGCCGAGGTGAGCGTGGGTAAAGTTGATCATCTCGGTCAGCTTGCCGACGGTCTCCGCCTCGATGGTCTTCCCGGCGACCACCGCATCCGGAGAGGGGACGGCGCCCGCTCCGCTTGTCGGAAGGGTGAAACTATTCGCCATCACCTCACCTCATCGTGTTCAACGGTGACGGAGAGCGGAACCCGGCGCCGGATGCGCCCCGGATAGTTGAGGTCGAACGTCCCCTCCATCAGCGTTCCGACGAATCGCCCGCGCTCCTCTTGGAGAGAGTAGAGCGTCCCGTAAGCGTCCTCGAGGATGTAGCCGTGTCGTCGGCTATCTCCCCACTCGCCGTAGTAGGTGAGGCGCCGACCGGGTCCGGTATAGGGAGCGAAGCGGTCAACAAAATGCTGGTAAAGGTCGCGCTCGTCAGCCGCCGCGTCGAGGTAGAAGTCGACCCGGCTCCGGGTGTAGGTCGCGAGCTTGTTCGAGACCTGCCCCCCGCCGATGAGGCGCCGGCGAGTCGCCATGGTATCGGAGGTGAGCTGATGACGTTCGACCGGCCGAGTCGGGATGAGGACCATCGCGGCCGGATAGGTCGCCCTGAGCCGATCATAGCTGGAGCCGACAGTAGTCGTCGGCGTCTCGTCGCCGGTGAAGCCGAGGAGCTTCCGGAGCTTTGAGTTTTGCCATGTGAGCGCCGTCACCGAGGAGGGATAGGAGCAGACCGCGAAGCCGTCCTCGTCGATGAGCCAGCGAATCGAGTTCAGACCGCTCAGAGAGTTCTCTGTCGTGTCCTCATATGAGAGAGAGAGCGTCGCTCGAGAGTCATCGGCGTCTCCGATGGTCCCCGGCTCTCTCATGGCGACCCGGAGGTCCTGATATTCGCCGTCAATGGTGACGGAGAACGCGGGCTCTCCCGTCGGGTCAACCTCGAATATGGACGGACCAGCGACCCGGCCTCGAGTCCATTCGTCGGGGAGCGTCGCGATATGATCAGCCCCGCTCGGCGAGCTCGAGACTGTCCCGCTCCCTATGCCCATCCAGTCCGTTCCCGAGGTATGAGAGACGTCGAACGCCATATTGGCGAGAAGGCGGACCTTGTCGTCGTCGCCGATGTAGACGGACCAGCTTCCCGCAGACGCGGAGCCAGCGACAGTCGCATAGTATTCGACGGTGTCAGCTATAGTCTGATTAGCTGAATAGCCGTTTAGGAACTCGACGAGGTCGAGAAACACCGTTGAGGCCATCGAGAGAGAGATACTCTTCGAGCCCCGAGAGTAGAGGTTCAACCCGCTGAGGTCGCGGAGGTCTGTCTCGGTGAGGAGGCCGAAGTTCGGCGCTGAGTCGAGTGACGGCATTAGCTCCTCCGGAGGCGGACCGCGCCGCGGCGAGGTGAGTTGATAGCGGAGACGACGCGGTCGGCGAAGGCGCGCTCGGCGGCGGCCCGAGTGTCGTATATCGTCGCCTGACCCATATTGACGTTAATGGTGACTCCGCCGCGCTCCTCCCGCTCGTCTCGGTCGAAGTCCCTGACGCTCTGAGCGGTCCCCGTCGGCGAAGCGCCTCCGCCTCCTCCGCCTCCGCCGCCATTAGGGGAGAGCTTGGCGCCGACCACTCCCGCAGCTCCAGCCGCGGTCGCGAAGAAAGCCGCCGCTTGAAAATGCTTCGCCGCGAGGACCGCATCGGTCGGGAGCCCGGTCGCGAGAGCTGCTATCCCTCGCGCGGTCTCCATAACCGACTCGACTCCAGCCTGAATAGCTATCGACTTTAGAGCTTCTCCCGTGGCTGCCTTGAATGACTTCCCGCTCTGAAGAGCAGCAAAAGCGGAGTGCATGAGCCCTTGACTGAATGAAGAGATAGCGTTGGTGATCGTGCTCATGTCTGTCGCGTTCAGGTCGGCTAACGCTTGAGCTTGCTCCCTTGTCAGCTCAATATCGAGCTGCTTCGCTCGGTCGTAGACCTCGAGGAGCGCAAGGTCTTGCTGCATTAGCGCGAACGACTGTTGAAGCGCTGTTAGCCGCTCGGCTGTCGCCTTCCTCGCCGCCTCTTGTTCTTGTTGCTGAACAGCTAGCAGCTCTCTCCGCTGGACGAGGACCGCGGTCTGAGTCTGGATCTCGTTTTGCGCCATCCGCTGAGCGGTCTCAAAGCGGAGTTCTATTAACTGTCGTTGCTGCTCAAAGCCTTGGGCATCTCTCCGGATCTCTTCCTCTCGTAGCCGCTGTCGGTCCTGAAAAAGCGCCCGCTCCGTCGCCTCCGCCGCCGCGGCCTCTTGGGCTCGGCGAGCTTGTCTTTGCTGAGATTCTGCCCGGTAGAGCGCGCGGCGTTTAGCGGCGAACGCTTGATCCGCCGCTGCGATAGCGGTAAGCCGCTCTTGCTCGTCGGCGATACTCTCACCGATGACTCTTTTACGCTCGGCGAGTTCCACGCGAAGGAGCGAGACGCGGTCAGCGAGAGAGGCGCCGCTAGCCTGGATCGCCTCCGCGTTCAAGCGAAGCTGAAGAGTCTGGATATTCTGGAGCGCGGTCGCCGCCTGCTCCTCGGCCTTCCGCGCCGCCTCTGCTTGAGCCGCGAGAGCGGATCTGCCGCGCTCTTCTCGGATCTGCTCGAGGAGGTTAGCCTGCTCTCGGCGGAGCGCCATCGCGCGCTCTTCTGTCGTCCGGAGCTTATTCTCCTCTCGCTCGAGCGCCGCTGTCGCCGTAGCTAGACGCCGACGCTCCTCCCGAGAGAGTTCGAGATATGCGGCCTCGGATAACTGGAGGCGCTGGATCTGCTCAACAGCTCTTTGAGCGGCGACATATTCACGCTGATAACGCTGGAGACGCTGACCGGCGACCCCCTCACCCTCGCGGACCTTTTGAATGTATTCGGTGAGAAACTTACTCTCCCGAGTGAGCGCCTTAATCCGCTCTCTCTCGGCATCGGTTAGGGTGATGTTCTCATCGGCGAGGCCCTCTATAACGGAGGTATACTCCGCCGCCGCCGCCTTGAGCGCCTCAAGCCTCGTCTCCATATCGTCGGAGGTCGAGATATACTGTCGGATCGCGAGCGCGACGCCGACTATCGCGGTCCCGATTGCAGCTATCGGGCCGAGCATCGCAGTGAATCCGGCGCCCGCGGTTTGAGTCGCTGCGGTTAGTCCGCCGATCCCCTGCGTGAGAGTCCCAACCGAGGAAACAACTGTCCCCAGTGATGACGCCATGAGGTTAGAGCTAGAAGCGAGCGCGTCTCCAGCCGCGGTAAATTTCTGACCGGCGACGGTTGCCCCTTGCCCGAGCTGGTTGAGTCTCCCTTGGACCTTGTTAGCTCCCTCGAGTTCAACCTGTATCTCTACGGTCCCGCCGCTAGCCATGACGCGCCTCCTCGGCTGCTCTCTCGCGAGCTCTCGCTCTCATCAGCTCGGTCTGATGATGAAGCTCTGTCCAGTACTCTACCACAGCACAAGAGGGGGACCGGTAGAAGTCCCAAAGGGAGCCGAGTCCGGCTCTATGCGCTTGATAGGTTTGAGCGAGGGGAGCGAGCCGATTCGCGTCGGCGATAGGACATCGCCTGACCTGCTGCTCTCCCCATGACGGGTCGCAATCGGGAGCGATGCGATAGGCCATGACATAAGGGCCCTCTTCGTCCCGCTTGAGCCACGGAAGCCCACCTTGAAACTCTCCCCCGCAGCTCCCCCTTCGACGACGGAGAGAGGGGTTCTCTCTGCATTGTTCACACGACCAAGCTCGGGAGCCAGCGTAGGAGACCCACACGCTCGCCCCCGCTGCTATTTTCCCGCGGGAGGTAGCAGCGAGAGAGCTTGAATGTGCGTGACGAGTTCAGAGGTGAGGACCATCCGATGATGGTCGGGACGAATCCGGTCGAGGAGCTCGAGCGGGTCTCCGTCATGACCGACCACCTCGACGAGGCCAGCGCGGAGGAGCTCCCGATAGCACCGAGAGAGATATCGCTGATAGTCGCCGAGCGCCTCCCGCTCATCGACTGGTAGATCATGCTGCCAGCGAGCGCGCTCCGCCGGGTCGGTCGGTTGCTCCATGTAGAGCATCCTGCCGAGCTCCGAGCGGGAGTAGACGCCCGCTTCGATCTCCGCCTCTTCGCGCGCCTGGGGAGAGAGCGCCCGGAGCTTAAACCGGGTTGCGCCGCTGGTGTCTCCGAGGAGGCTCTCGTCGCGAGTATTCAGGTACTCGACCTTGGCCTCATCGGAGGCCTCTACCGCTGGATCAACAGTAGAGACGACCTCGACGATATGCTCGGCGGACGTCGCGAAGATAAAGCTCATTAGAGACCGAGCCCGATCCGGAGGGGAGTCCCTCCCGCGTCGCCGGTGCCAGCGTCTCCGCCGAATCGGCTCGCCGCATAGGTCAGCGACTGTTGAACAATCTCTCCGTCAATCTTCCGGATGAGCGGATCGACAGTGAGGTAAGCGCCGGGGACGTTGATCGCCATCCCCTGACCATCACCGACCGGGCCCGTCCCGATGAGGAGATCGCGGACGACCGCGTCGCGGAAGTCGTTGCTGATCGTCGTGTTCGCGCTGTCGAGCGTCAAGTTGATCTCGACGGTCTGATCGCTGACCTCCATATCGCTCATCCCGATCAGCGAGCTCGTCTGACCAACCGGAGTGAGCGTGTTAGTGATGGTCGCCGAGAGCTCCGAGACGTCGAAGGAGACGCGAGCGTGCTCATCTCCATTGTCGCCGGCGATGTCGGTCCGCGACGTCGAGGCTGCGTCGGAGACGACGACATAACAGCTCCGGAAGTGCGGCGTCGCGCCGTCATTAGCGACCGGCTCAACCGGCCCCGTCGCGCTCCCGTGGTCGTCCTCGATATGAGCCGCCTGGAAGGTAAAGTCTCCCATGAGACGTCCGCCATCGACGGAGAGCGCGAGGCTCTCCATCTTGCACCCGTAGGCATAGGAGCGAACGCCGACGCCATCGACGCGGAAGGCGACGGAGTTCCCGACCGCTCCGCTCGCGGTGCCCTTTGCGGTGTACCAAGTCTGAAGAAGACGGACGGTGTCGGCGCCGGTGAGTGCTCGGGAGAAGGCCGGCGAGTAGCCGATGTTGCCCGTCCCGCTCGCGTTCTCCGAGGTGACGTGGGCATACTCCGCGCGACCGTTGATCTCGATGCCGATGAGCCCGCCGAGCTTGTAGTTCGCGAGCGTCGTCGGCGTGTAGCGGTTGTCGCTCACCGCGGCGCTCACAGCGTCGCTCTCGGCGCCGGGGATAGTCGTCGAGAAGCCAGCGGAGAGGAGCCGACCGAGCGCGGTCGCGGCGTAGTTCGAGCCGGTCCCGAGCGTCGTGAAGTCACAACGGACGGTGACGGTCCCGGTCCGGCGCTGTTGCTTCACGCCGCCGATATACGTCGTGTCGAGCTCCGGCGGGAGGCCGTGAGGTCCGTCTCTCGCCTCGGTCCGCTCGGAGACCGGCGCCTCGCCTGGGACGACGATGGGGTCCCGCTCACACGGGATAGAGATGAAGGAGAGCCCCGAGGGAGAGGGAGCGCCGGTCGAAGAGTCGAGCGACCCGAAGGAGCTCTCGACTGCGACCGAGAGCGAGCGATGAGTGACAGCCATTAGAACGCCTCCGCGTAGAGAAGATCGAAGGGGACGACGAGGAGAAGAGCCGCTGGATTCCCCGCCTCATCGAGAATAGGAGCGGTTGAGGCCTCGCCGGTGATGAGCGACGTGATGCCCGTCGTCGCGAGAGAGTATGCCGGATCGCGGAGCGAGTTGACGAGCTGTGAGCTGTCCTCTCCGACGATGCGCTCGAGGAGGCCGACATCGCGAGGGATGTCGTAGCGGACGCGTAGCTCCGCGGTGAGCCTCTTCCGGCCGGTGATGCCGGATTGCCCGTCGTCGTGAGGGTACGTCGTGACGCGGAGCTCGAAGAGTCGGAGCGTGTTAGGGCGCCGGTCGGTGAGTAGCTCTTGGCCGGTCGCCGGGTCAACGCAGACGAAGCCCTGAGACGGGTCAGTCTTTGGCGTGAGCGCCTGGAGGCGATCAACCAGAAAGGAGAAGGCGCTCGCGATGCCTTGACTCATGCCTTGAACCTCCGGAGAGCTGCATTAACCGATGAGATAAGGCTCAAATGTTTTGCTTGGGTATAGCTCGCCGGAGCTGAGAGCTTTTTCTTTATCCTAGAAGCGATAGCCGCGGTGAGTTTCTTTTGGTCAGTTGGTGAGAGCCCGATAAATGAGCGACGAGCGTTCACGCGATAACCATAATCTTTCACGGCAGAGGAGAGGCCGATTGTATAACCAGTCTTCGTCGCCTTTGTTGTGATGAGGTTATTCATCAGGGCGCCGGATAGAGTTAGGTCAACCTCTGCCGTTTGATTCTTGCCGCCGGCCGTATAGCGTCGACTCTTCATCTTATATTCGCGATATCCGCCCTTGAAATACATTCCCCGCGGCGTCTCCACACCTCCTCTAGGCTCAAGGGGAGCGTCTTTCTCAACGTATATCGGCCGCGTTGAATACTTAGCGAAGGGCTTGTCGCTTGTATCTTTCCCCGAATAGGTACGGAGACGCACTAGGGCGATAGTATCCGCCGAGGCGATCATACTGTCCTGAGCTGACCATATCTGCGGGATAGTCAGATCAAGCGTCACCTTCATCGCCATTAGTGCTGCATCCCCCGCCAGCGCGGGAACTCAATCGCAAGGTCTTTCTCGCGCTGCGTCGGCTGGACCGAGGGGAGAGAGAAGGTGCCCCGAGCGTCGGTGACTTTCCCGCCCGCGCGTCGGAGGTTGATCTCGTCGCTGTCGATGATCCCGTCGTCGTCGGTGTCGAGGGTGAGCTGACGCATCGCCCGGTCGAAGAGAGCGAGCGCGCGCTCCCTCATCCGCTCGGCGACGTCGAGCTGAGCGACCATCTCATAAACCCGAGCGGCGGCGAGATAGCGGTGGGCCTCGAGGAAGATCTCCGGGTTAAAGATATCGTCTTCAGTCTGGTCGGCGAGGAGGTCGTCGCGGACGTATAGCCGGAGCTCCTCGAGCGCCGCCTCGACCTGAGGCGAGAGGTCCTGCTGACGCCGCGGGACCATGTCGGCGAGTTGGGGCATCGCCGACACAAGGGAGGAGTGAGTCAAGCCAGAATCGAAAGGGCGCCGGACGACCTCAACGGTCCCCTTCTGCACCCTGAGCCGGGGGATCGGCGCCTCCGCTGTCGTATACGCGACGGTCGTGTTGATGATGCCGCGCGTCGCCGTATCCGCCGCGGGGATCGTGTACTCATAGCCCGCCCAAGCGAGAGTCGCCGGAGCGGAGAGCGCGAGGTCTCGCGGGAGGACATCGCCGAGGATAGCGGTCGTCCCATCGACGCGGACAATCGTGACGCCGAGGTAGCCGTCCTCCGCGGTGATGAGCCAAGCTCGACCTGGACCGACACCGACGAGGGAGGCCGCGGTCGCCGGTGCGCTCAGCGTCAGCGTCCGCCGATCAGCTCCGAGCGCCGTGACGGAGACGTCCGCGTGAGCGGGAGTCATCGCCGAAGGTCCGCTGGTTGTCCCGTCGGGGAGGGTGTACGCGAGACTAGGTGTCGCGTTTAGCGGAAAGGGCGCCTCCCATCGGAAGAGGAAGTCTTTGCTCTGAGCTGCCTTCATCATCGCGCCCGCCTCGCTTTCTCGTTGGCTCGCCTCACCTCGGCGTCGGTCCCGCGCTCGAGGTTCGCCGATTCTATCAGCTCCTCCGAGACCGGCGACCATGAGTGTCGGCAGTTATAGCCGCCCGCGCGCGTGAGCACCGGCTCTAGCTGATAGTTCCGCATCTCGCCGACCTGCGACGAGGTGAACACCTTTCCCACGAGCTCCCGGCAGAAGGGCCGAGTGATGCCGTCGAGAGGTCCGGTGTAGAGGTAGTGGTCGAGGCCCGCGGCCTCCGCGGCGACCGCGGTGAGCTCGCGACCGAACGAGGCGATTCTCGTCCGGGCCTCGGTGATCTGTCGCCCCTCGGCGGAGCGAAGAGCAGCGTCGAGCGAGCTGATAACAGCGGACGGCTCGGCGCTGAATTGAGCAGAAGAGAGCGCGTCTCTTACTGCCCTTTGAGTGTCCGGGATGATGACATCATCGAAGATCCCCTCGACAGTGTCCTGAGCGAGAGCTTGACCGATGCCGCCGACAGCGGCGATGTCGAAGCCATCGACGGAGGAGAGGAGGAGCCCCTCGACGTTCGCCAGCGTCTCTCGCTCGGCGTCGGAGATCTCAAAGACCGACTCGGCGAGCCCCTGATCCAGAAGCCACGCCGACATCTCATCCCGACGCATACGGCGGAGCTCATCGAGCCCGCCACGCTCGGCCGCCGCTTTGACCGCGGCGACCACTTCTCTTTTGCTCCGCCGAAGAGCTCGACGAAGCCCGCGCTCTAGGCTTGCCTCTACCTGTAGCTGTCCCCGCGTCGCCTTGAGTTGACGTTTGAGACGCTCATCCGTCGCCCGCTGGATCTGGCGAGTCAGGTCGCTGATCGCGACCTCGTCCGCATCCTCCTCGGCGAGTCGGGTTGTTGAGCAGTAGGGGCAAGCCATAGGGCACTAGGTGAGGCAGTCGGTGAGGCGGAGACCGCGATCAGCGTCGACGAGGCGGAACTGCTGAACGTGCTCACCCCAGACGTGACGCCGGACGAGGTCGAGCGAGTCATACTGACCAGCCTGAAGCCCCTTATACTGCATATTGAGCGCCGCGACCGGCATCGCCTTGACGCCGCCGCTCTTCTGCGCGATAGCGTCGGAGCCGCGGAGGATGTAGAGGCCGATGGTCTCGGTGTTCCAGATGTCCGCCTCGGAGCTGGTCGCGCCGGGGATAGCGGTCTCGCGCCGAGCGGAGCCGACGTAGACGTTCGGGACAGCGAGGACGGAGCGGAGCACCTCGAGGACAGCGTCGTCCGCGAGGATGCGATTGCCGCTGGCGATACCGGCGGAGCTATCACCGACGAAGCTCCGGATCTCCGGGTTCCGAGCGAGCGCGCGAAACACGTTATAACCGAGGATGATCGTGTCGGCAGAGATGCCGTGGTTGGTCGCCCGCAAGGTGTCGAGCTGCTGATGAATAAACGTCAGCGGCTCGGCGCCAGCGGCGTCGAACTTCGTGCCTGGGACCGTGTTCGTGAAGCTCGCGCCGAAGAGCAGATCAGCGCAGCGCTTCTCCTGAGCGAGCATCAGCGCGCGACGCACCTTGCGCGCGCTCCGCGCCTCCTCGGTCCCGGGATACTGGGAGTCTTCGATGTCCTCCATCGCGATGGAGTCCTCGAAGGAGTGGATCTCCGCCTTGAAGGTGAGCGAGGAGCGGTTGAAGCTCGAGAGCGACTGACGACCAGCGCCGGGAGCTCGGCGAGAGTCGGCCTCGGGCGCCCCCATGAAAGAGCGGGTATTCTCGACGAGGAGGGTCCCGCTTCGCTCGGGGATGTCGACGCGCTCCATGACGCGGTCAGCGATGAGCTGAGCGTCGCTCGGGACAGCCTCGGAGACGATGCCGGTGAGGATCTGATCGACGGGGTGGAGATTGCTATAGCTAGGACGGGCCATTGTTTAGCCTCCTTACGCGAACTGGCTTGCGCCGGTGAAGATAACCTCGATCTCGTCGCCATCGGCGTAGGAGGTCGCGTTCTGGTTGTAGATGACGCGCGCGACGCTGTACTCGGTGCCGCCGCCGTTAACCCACGGGATGAGGCGAGCGGTCCCAGTCTCGACCATGAGGAGGGAGTGAGTCCCCGCGGTGAGAGTGTCGCCGGCGATTGCCTTGGTCCGTCCGAAGATCACGACCTCGACCGCGTCGCCAGCGTCGACGGAACGCTGAGCGATGCCGTCCGCTTGCTCGCCGGTGGTCCCGTCAGCGAGAGCGACCTTACCAGCCGCGTTGATGACAACAGCCTGAAGGCCGGTGATCGCCTCAGCGGCGATGAAGGTCTGGATATCTGAATTTCCGAGGCGGCTCATTTAGCCCTCCATAGCAGCGAGAAAGAACTCGCGGTCGTTGGTCCGAATCTGGTTGAGAGCCTCGGAGAAGCTGATGCTCTTCTCCGCGGCGATGCTCTTCGCGCGCTCGGCGAGAGACTCCCGGTTAATCTGCTCTCCGGATGCGCCGTGACCAACCTCCCGAAGGGGGACAGCGGAGCCAGACGCGCGCTCGGAGAACATCGCCCAGAAAGCGCCGTCTCCGGCCTTGTTCTGGTTCCACGCCTTCTCGGCGAGTGGGCGCTCAGCGGGAGAGATACGGCCGGAGCGGATGAGCTCGTCGACGGCGCCGGTCCGCTTAACGGAGTCGTTCTCCTCGCGGAGCGCGGTGAGCTGCTCCCGGAGAGTCTGGACCTCGGCGAGGAGGAGAGCCGAGCCTTCGCTCATCGCGTAGCTCTTCTTCTCCATCATCTTCTCCTTGTCCTCCTCCTCGGCGAGCTTCTCCTTCTCGGAGTCCTCGGCGAGCTTCTCCTCGTCGCTCTTCTCGGCGAGGAGATCAGAGTCCTCCTCTTCGAGCTTCTCGGCGTCGCCGGCGAGTCGCTTCTCCATCTCGGCGACCATCGCCATCTTCTGGAGGAGGAGGTCGACGAGGTCGCCCATCTCCATCTTCATCAACTGCTCTCGGGTCTCCATAAGGTGGACCTCCTCTGTCAGTAAGACACGATCGACCGAGCTCGCGGACTGCTGCGGTCGAGGGGTAAGAGTGATCGCGAGGAGTTGAGCGCCCCCGGTAGGAGCCCCGCTCTCTCTCGCGTAGACTGAGCCCGTGACGAACTCCGGAGAACTCCAGAGAGAGCCTTGGGCTTCTGCGACTGCCCGCCGTCCGCGGTCGTTATAGGCGGGGATAGCGATGAGCGCGCGCCCGTCCTCGGAGAGGCGGAGGTCAATGATCTCACCGAGAGCGCCGCCAGTCTCCGGCGTAGACGCGCCGACATTCGGGGAGCTCTGGTGATTCCAATCGATGATCACCGGGTCGCTCTCGCGGCGTGCCTGGAATACGCGGACCATCTCGGCGAGGAGCTCCGGCGTGACCTCGGCGATAGTCTCACCGCTCATCCGGCTCGCGACGGTGCCCGCTCGGAGCGTGACGAATGGGCGCCCGAGCTCCTGACCATCCTCGACGACGACGGTGAGGCCGTCGAGCTCGACCTCCTCCGCCTCGGAGAGCGCATAGGCCCGCTCGGAGAGTTTCTTCTCATCTGCTGCGTTCATTTGACCCACTACTTTCCGCGCCCATGCAAAGCCGGGATCGCCTCCCCACCCTTGCCACGCTTGCCAGCCTTTACCCTGCTCTCCCCACGTCGAGCCCTCTTTGTCGATCTCATGTCGGGTGAAGTAGGCGAGCATCCGGCGGACCGTCTCCGGCGAGAGTTCGACGCCGTTCTGGAGGTCACGCGCTCGAGCGATGCCAACCGGCGTCATCCCTCTTTGAGACTCCGGCTTCTCCGCGCGGACCTCGAGCGCCCGACGCGCTGCATCTTGGGCGCCCTTGGGCGGAGTGAAGTCGATATGCGAATACTTCGCCGGCTTCTCCGCGAGCTCCTTCTCCCGGTGCTGCGGATGCTCCTTAGGGAGTAGATCGAGGTCGGTGTTGTAGGTCTCTTTGCGCTCGCCGGTCCCGACGAGCTTCAGGAAGGCCTTGACCCGAGCGAGCGCCCACTGCTCCCGCGATGTCACCGACGGGCGATGAGAGGTCGAGTAGGCTCCGGCGCCTCGCCGATAGACGGCCTTGAGCATCCCGAGGTCAACCTCGCGCCCGTCCGCGGTGTATCGGTCGTTATGCTCATCGCGAAGGTTCTCGAGCGCCTTCTCCGTTGACTCGGAGATCTGGATGTCGCCCCGAGTACTAGACGCGCTCCCTTTAGGGTTCCGCGCCGAACCGGTCCGCTGATCGGCTTTAGGCGCCGGAGTCTTGGGATCATCCTTCCGACGCTCGGCGAGTCGCCGAAGTTTTCGCTTTGCGCTCATCGGCCCACCTCGCGAAGTTTGCGATAACGCTCGGAGAGCGCGGCGGCTCCTCCACCGACTCCCCCGGAGACGCGGTCGTAATAGGTCCGCGCCGCTTGTTCGGGGAGCTCCCCGGCGCCGATACGCTCGCGGATAGCTCGCTCCAGATCATCCTCCGGAGTGAGGAGCCCGAACTGAACCAGCGGCGCTAGAGCGTTTAGGCTCTCGGCGAGCTCGTCGGCGTCAAGCCCGGAGTGAACGAGCCGCGGGAGCTGTGAAGGGTTGCACTCGCCGTAGTTCCACTTGATGAGGCGCCCGATAGTCCCGCCTCCGCGTCGGTCCTCTCCGCTCACGGCGGCGGCGACCATGTCGCAAAGGTTGAGCGCGCTCCTCCGGAAGACCGAGAGGTGAACCTCACCGACGGAGCGCGCGCCCGTGTCGGTGACGCCGAGGTGCATAAAGCTCGCGAGGAAGGCGAGACTGATCTGGTGATCACACTGGGCGATAGTCGCCAGCGCGTGAGAGCTGTCCAGCTTCTGCTCGCCGAAGGTGTCGAACGAGACGACCGGGTTGTCGACGAGGTAGCTCTGCTCTTGCGCGATGTAGGCTTGCGCCTGGGCGGCCGCGCGGTCGATCATCTCGTCAATGTCGGTATCGGTGAGGCCGGCGGCCTCCGCAGCGGAGCGATCCACCTTTACTCGAGGAGTCGCGACAGCCCATCGCTCCATCCCGACACCGAGGAGGTTCGCGGTCCTCTGCTTAAATCGCCACCACCACCACGCAGGACGAAGAAGCCCTCGGCCCTCGAAGTTCGAGCCGGTCCGGTTGAGCGTGAGGAGGAGGAGCTTGGAGGCGGGGATAGGCTCCGGCGGGAGGGTGTTCCCGCGGAGCTGCTGGATCACCGCGTCGAGGTTTTGCCCGTCGGCTGACTCCCAGCGGAGGTGAGCCGAGGGCTCGCGGTCGGCGTAGCGGTCGAGCCAGACACGCGGAACGCCGCGCTCGTCGTGAGCGATGCGGTAGACCTCCTCGGCGTAGCGGTAGCCGATGGGCGCGAACTCCCAGAGATACTGAAGCTGGTCCTCCCAAGATGTCGTCATCATCCCCGGATAGCCGTCGGTGCCCCAGCACTCGTTCGCGAATCGAGCGAGCTCCTTCGAGTGCTCGTCGGTTTCGTCGCCTGGTATCCAGCGCCACGACGCTTCAAGCAAAGTCTGCTTGAGGACACGCCACGACGCCGCGACAGTCGGATCCGTCGCGAGCATCTCCTCGGCCTCTTGGATCCAGTTCTGCCCGGTGATGCGGAGATTTTGCTCTTTGCCGACGATCTGGCCGCCCGATAGGTATGTCCCCGTGATACCGCGTTGACCGAGCGGCGGCACGACGGGAGCGCCGCGGTAGGGTAGATCGCGCGCTCGGGTGTATCCTGTACGGTACGACATAGGAGAGCCTCCACTTTGTTCAGTACCATACACCTCTTCAGTATAAAGATAAAATCATGAGTGACCCGAAGTTGAACCCGCTACAGCGAGACCTTCTCCGCGCGCTCGCGACTGAACAGACATTCATCGCGGTCCGCGCCGGTTGGGGATCCGGTAAGACGAGCGCGCTAGTGTTCGCGATTCTCGCGATGAGTCACGCGAGACCGGGGAGCTCCTCGCTTCTCATCACCGACACCTCGCCGCGCTACCGGACCGTGTTAGCCCCCGAGATAGAGAAGTGGTTAGGCCCGCTCGGTTGGGAGTGGAATCAGCTCAAGGGGACGTGGACCGACCCGCAGACCGGGAGCGTCGTTTGGTGTCGCGCCTACTTCCGGCCGGGAACGCGCGACAGCTCGCATAACCCGCTCGAGGGGATCAACGTCTCCGGCGCCGCCTTCATCGACGAGAGCCAGACGATGACGGAGGAGGTTGCTCAAAAGGCGCTCGGTCGGTTGAGGTCGGGACCGTCGCCGATCTTGGTGATGGTCGGCCTTCCGGTCTCCGATGCTTGGTGGGTCCGGATGGCAGAAGATAACGGATGCCCGGCGATCTTCCATACGAGCTATGCGAACCGCGCGAATCTCTCGGAGGCATGGTTCCGCGCAACCGAGGCCCTCCCACCAGCGGAGCGCGAGGCGATGATCATGAACAAGCCGACGCCTCCGACCGGGTCGGTTTATTCGGAGTGGTCGGAGGAGAACATCGTCGACGGGTGGAAGTACCGCGAGGACATGGAGAGCCGGATAGCTATCGACTGGGGATTTAGAAAGCCGTCGGTGCTCATCATCGCTCACGACCCGGAGATCGGCGCCGACATCATCTGCGCCGAGATCAACCCGCAAGAGGTGACGCTCGAAGAGCTCGCTCGCCTCATCCTCGCCGTCGCTTGGCCTCGGAGCCATCGAGCGAGCGCGCCTAAGGCGCGGATCTGGTTAGACGCCGGCGCCGGAGATAAGGCGGGGAGCGCGAGGAATGATCAAACCGCGATGAGTAGCTTCAAGGTCCTCGGGCTTGACCCGCCGAAAGGTATCGGCCTCCGGCTCCGTCACACTACCTCGCCGGTCCGGACTGACATCGTCAACGGAGTCCAGAGGCTCAAGCGGGCGATATGGCAGAGACGCTATCGGATGACTCGCGAGGTTTGGGAGGCTGGACGGAGAGCAACCGGGAACTCTCTCCGGAAGGCGCTCGAAAGCTACCGATGGGACCAGAAGAAAGAGCAGCCGGTAAAGGACGGGAGAGAGGACCCGCTCGACGCGCTCCGATACGACTGCATTATCTGGCGATGGGGAGACGACGCGGCCCTCGAGCGCCGACGAAAGTCATCGACGCCGACGCGAGGTCGGCAGAGTAAACCTTGGGAGCAAAGAGGCCTCTTCTAGTCGCCCTTCATGACATCGTCGAAGCTCCGCGGCGCCGGAGTGCTCGCCGGCGGAGCGACCGGCCGCGGCTGGCTCGGCGGCGGCGTCTCTAGGCGCAGATCCTTTTTCTCCGGGATCCACTCCGCGAACTCGGCGGGGAGCTCGCGGTGGTGAGAGATGTCGGCGAGCTCGCCGAGCTTCCGGTCCCCGGCGAGGAGGGAGAGGCGCTCGATGACCAGACCTTGGAGGCCCTCGAGCTGCTTCCTCAACACGTCCTTGTCGATCTGCGCGTCGCGGAGCCGAGCGATCAGCGTCGAGCGGTCATCGTTTAAGCTCTCCAGTTCCTTCCGAAGCTGGGCGACGTCATCGGGGTCGCGGCCCACAAAGATTGAGATCGCCATGCTCATGCTCCCGACAATCATCCCGATGATGCTGACGATGATATCCTTGTTCTTCTCGGGGATCTGATGCCGGGCGAGGAACCCAAGAATCAGCAAGACCATCAGCAAGAACAACAGCGACGCGACCCAAGAGCGGATAGATTTACTGCTCATAGCTACCTCCTATCGGAGGCCAGCTTACCGATACGCGAGGAGAGCGGTTAGGCCAAGATAGCCCCGGACGCGTCCGTCGGAGTCGCGGAGGACCGGACCTGGAGCGACGACATCGACGCGCCGCGCGAGGTGGAAAACCATCGTCGGGACGATCTGGAGGACTCCCGGCGTCGGCTTCAGGAGCCCGATGATCTTCCCGCGGATGACCCGCCTCATCGGCATCCCATCGAGGTTCGGGAGCGGGGTCGACTCCTCCTCAATATAGGCGATGTACCCGGAGGGGAGGACCTCCTCGAGGAGGTTCCCGTCGCCGTCGAAGAGTAGGATCGGGTCAGGCGTCAGGTTGATTAGACGCATGGGAGATCTCTCGGAGCCGAACCCAAGTAAAGCGGAAGTCGCCGAGCGATTTAGGCTCAATCCCTCGCGGATGAGGGGTTATGACGAGGAGCTCGTCTCCCTCTTGCAACCAGACGGGATCGCGCTCCCGAGCGTGAAGAGGCGCGAGCGAGCGCGAGAGCTCCGCGATTTTAGAGCTTGGGTCGATTAGGTTGGAGCATGGCTCACAGTGAGCCCACCTCGCCGCCTCGAGGAAGGATAAATTCTTGACATCGAGGAGCGCCTCCGGCGGAAGGCGATAGGTCGGGAACTTGCGGAAGATGTAGCGACTCACGAGTCCTCCCCGTCGTCCTCGAGGCGCCCGGCGAAGTCAACGGTGACCAGAATGAATCGACAGTAATCCCATTCGGGGCGCTGGTTGCGTTGGGGCGGAAACATGATTAAGAGCTCGTCCTCCTCAAATAGCGTCACGCCTCGATTGAGCGAAGGGAGCCCCGTCGCCCACTGGGCGATGCTGGCCGAGAGCTCATGCCTCGGCTTGACGATATTGACGACCCGCTCCTCGCGCAACCACTCCCAAGCCTCGCGAGGACTCATCGGCGAGAACTCGATCCCCCCCTCGGTGTCGGGGAAGAAGTTGAAGCTGAAGTTGCTCGAGAGGTACCTCATCGCGCGCGCGCCTTCAGATCGTCGGCGAGGCGCTGGTAGGCGCCGGCGAGGCGCTCATAGGCCTCGACGCGGTCGCCTAACCACTCCCCGTCCTGGCTCACCTGCTCGCCGAAGTGGAAGGCGCCGACAGTCTCGATCTTCATCAAGGGGGGAACTCCGCGCGCGACCTCCCGGGCGTCGACGAGGTATTGAGTGAGCTGAGCGACCGCGACCTCCGCCCATGGCTCCTGCCCTTTAAGGATCTGCTCCGCGACATCGACGAGGAGCTCGAGGCACGCGACGACGTCGCTCGCTTGCTGCTTCGCTTCGCTCATGACTTACCTTGAGGCCGCCCGAGGAACTCGACGGTCCGCGCGACGATCTTCCAGAGCGTTTGCGTCTTCCCGTCTTTCTCCCACTCGTCACTCCGGAGCTGCCCCTCGACGAGGACCTGTTGCCCCGAGACGAGGTGTCGCGCGCAATTCTCCCCAAGCGCCCCCCACGCCTCGACGGTATGCCATTGTGTCCGCTCCCTCTCGCCGTAGCCCTCCCGGGTCGCGACGCGAAGAGATGTGACGGTTGAGGCGCCCGCCTGGCGTGTTGTCGGCGCGGCGCCGAGACGCCCGCAGATGATGATCTTGTTCATGTGTTATCCCTTCAATAGAGCCACGCCCCGAGGGGCGTGGAAACGGGGCGCTGAGCTCCCGGACACGTTGAGAAGTGTTCGCCTTCAATAGAGCCACGCCCCGAAGGACGTGGAAACCTGACTTCGCCGAGGATCGCGTCGCAACAGACATCCTCCTTCAATAGAGCCACGCCCCGAAGGACGTGGAAACATCAGCGAGTCCAGACAGACCTCGCGATCTACAGCCCCCTTCAATAGAGCCACGCCCCGAAGGACGTGGAAACCAGCGTTGCCCGTTGTCGCGCGAGCGGGTGAGCGTCCGCCTTCAATAGAGCCACGCCCCGAAGGACGTGGAAACAGCTCGTCATTTTCTCCTCCGGTGACTCTTGCATGAGTCTAAACAACCCCCCCCCGGCGCCCGCTATCAGGAGCCCTGATAAGCCGGGGGGAGAGAGAAGGGACCCCCCTTCAATCCTCCGCCGGCGCATCATATTCCGGCGGCGGCGGAGAAGGCGGCTCGGTCGTCTGCTCATCGCGGCGCTTCAGGTCTTCGAGCGCGGCGATGACGCGGTCGAGATACTCCGCGGAGCTCCAGAGACGGAGGCTCTCCTCGAGCGCGCGGAGTTCCCGACGAGCCCGCGCGAGCTTGGCGGAGTGGTCCGGAAGGATGACGGTGGTGATGCCGTTTATCGCGGCGCCGAGGATCTGCTCATCACTCATCGCCGGTCTCCTCATGCTCCTCGCGGAGCTGGGCGAGCATCGAGGCGACCATCGCGGCGCCGTCGGGTCGGTCGTTGGTCGAGACCTCGACGGACCGCTTCTCGCTCCATCGGTCCGGAAAGCGCCTGGAGAGAATCCACGCCGACGCTCTCCAGTCCTCCGCCGCGCGAATCTTTTCGAGGAGGTGAATCTCGGCGCGGTTCATCGCCTCTTCGACCTCGTCGGCGAAGCTGATCAGATCCTCCGGCGCCCCCTCCTCCCGAGCTCGCGAGAGCCAGCGGTTGAAGGTCCGGAGAGAGATGGAAGCGGCGGCGGCCGCGGCCTCTTTTGAGGCGCCCCGGATGAGCGCGGAGCATATCGCCTCCGTCGTCTCTTGGGTGATTTTGATTGTTCTCATGAGTGTCCTCGCGCGCGTATTTAGGACACTCTAGCATACATTGAAAACGACGAGAGCGCCGAGGTTGCCGCCTCAACGCTCTCAACAAGCAGTCACAGACCACCCGCTACAACAGGGCGAGTCTGTGAGTTTTTTCGACTTTATGTCAAGGGGTATATTCTGGGTCAAAATCAGGCATAGTTTATACCGCTTGACAAATTAACGGCTGAGGTCTCCCCATCCTCCGCCGTTCGACTTCCATCCCCACTGCTCCGGCTCCGGCTCCTCCTCGAGGGTGAGAGCATGGAAGCGGACCGTCTCACCGCTAAAGACGAGCTTGGTCGTCCCGGTCCGCCCCGAGCGGTTCTTCGCGATGATGACCTCGGCGAGCCCTTTATCCTCGCTCTCGGGGTCGTAGTAGTCGTCGCGATAGACGAGGAGCACCATATCGGCGTCTTGCTCGATAGAGCCGCTCTCGCGGAGGTCGGAGAGGAGAGGCCGCTTGTTAGGTCGGCTCTCCACTCCCCGGTTGAGCTGGGAGAGGCAGAGCACAGGCGCCTCAAAATCCTTCGCGAGCTCCTTGAGCCCTCGGCTAATCTCACTCACCTCTTGCTCTCGGGTCCGCCTTCCGCTCTGGCGAGAGCTCCCCATGAGTTGGAGATAGTCGATCACGATGAGCGCGGGAGCTCGGCCTCTCGACTGCTGAAGGCGGAGCTGTCCGCGGATATAGGCGAGCGTCGCGCCCGCCGTGTCGTCAATGAGGAGCTGCTGATGCTGGAGCTCCGCGACGGCGTCCTCGAGGCGCGAGAGCTCCGCGGGAGTGACGCGCCCTTCCTCGATATTCTGGACGGAGAGCGAGGCGCCGGAGGAGAGGAGCCGCTGGGAGAGCTGGATGCTCGGCATCTCCAGAGAGAAGAAGGCGACCGGCTTTGAGCGCGCGACGTTCTGGGCGATGTTGAGAGCGAGCGCCGTTTTACCCATGCCTGGACGAGCGGCGAGGATGTAGAGAGCTCCCGCCTTAAATCCTCCGACGGAGCGGTCGAGTGTGTCGATGCCGCTCAGCTCGCCGGCGACCTCCCCGGTCTCTTGGCGATGCTTGAGCTCCTCGAGCGCCTGGGCGGCGATAGGGCCGACCTCGGCGAGGCCTTTCTTCCCCGGGTTCACCTTGTCGGCGAGGCCGAGAAAGAGTTCTTGGATCTTGTCGGTGAGGTCACGGGCGCCCTTATGGTCTCCCTCCTCGTACCAGCGGAGCGCGGAGGACAGCGCGGAGCGGAGCCCCTCCATCCTCGCCGCCTCTTTGAGCGTTGCAATCTGACCCGCGACGCCCGCGGGGACGTGAGAGGCGATGTGAAGGAAGCGCTCGTTATCGACCTCGCCGCCCTTCCGGAGCTCCTCGAGCACGTCGAACGAGGTGAAGGTCCGGCCGGCTCCGGTGAACTCCGCGAGCGTCTCCCAGATGCGCCGATGGAGCGGATCGCCGAAGGCGTCGGCGCCGAGCTCTGACTGGATCTCAAGGAACACCTCCGGGCGGAGCATGGCGCCGCCGAGGAGCGCCTCCTCTGCTCTTTTGCGCGCGTCGGCGTTTACCATGACACCCCCTCCGAGCGCCGCGAGGGCCCGGTGAACTGATGCACTAAGCGCTTCTTCTCGGTCCCGAGGAGGAGCCGGTCTTTAATGCGCTCATCGAGAAAGCGACCAAGTCGCTCCCAGCCGATGTCGGTCGCGATGATGACGGTGAGGCCGTTCGCCCATGCCGCGTGAATCAACCGATTCATCTCGGCTTTCTCCCAGTCGGTTTGGCGCCCGTAGCCTAACTCGTCGATGATGATAGCCTTGGAGCCGGAGACGAGGTCGAGCGCCGTCTGGACCCGCTTATGCGGATTATCAAAGCCATCCTTAACCTCGGAGAGGTAGTGAGGCTGTGAGAGATAGGTGACGCGGAGGGAGCCTCGAGCTCGGAACGCCGCGAGATAGGCGAAGGTATAGAGGAGGTGAGTCTTGCCGGTGCCTGGAGCTCCGCAGAGGATAAGAGCCTTCTGCTCTCCGGCGCCCATGGTCCGGAGGATGTACAAGACTTTCTCCTTGAGCTCGTCTCCTTCCGCCGACCAGTCATAGGTCATATGGTTTTTCTCGATAGCCTCGGGAGGGAGCTTCATCGCCCGGAGGGAGAGAAGCCGCTGATTCGCTCGACCACAAGCGCAGAGCCTAGCCGCCTTGGTCTCGGTGAGCTGAAAGTGTAGACCGCTGTCCCCCTCGACACATGGCCCTTTGCAGTTGGGGAGGAGGTTGACTGATGGGCTCCCGTCTCTCATGAGGACGCGCTCGACAAGTCGGCCGGGAGGGATCTCACCGTCTACAGCAGGACACTCCGGTCGGGTGTCAGGTCGAGGGTTCTCGGCGGCGAGCGCGCGGAGTCGGTCGAGGGTGTCTCTAAGCTCTTGATTCATCGTTCTCTCCTAGTAGGTGTTGAGGATGGCGCGGACTTCCGCGTTGTACTGCTCTCGTCGTCGGCGCTCCTCGTCCGCTTGCCTCTGACGAGCGCTCTCGATTCTCTCTCTCTCCTCTCGGCTCTCCTCGCGCGTGTCTGATCGACGCGGATATGAGTCTTTAGAGTCTTCTGAGTTTACTGAGTCTCTTATGTGGCTCGTGTGTGAGCCACCAGTGGCCCGCTCGTGAGCCACTGGTGGCTCAATCTGTGCCACTGGTGGCTCAATTTGAGCCGTGGCCCAATTTGAGCCATGGCTCATTTTGACCCGTGGCTCATTTTGAGCCATGGCTCTATTTGAGCCACCGGGACCCTCTTCTCGCGCTCGCCTCTCCTCCATCACCGAGCTGATGAAGGCCTCGGTGAGGACAAAGCGGTGGCTTTCCCGGTCTAGCAGCCCCTTGCTCGCGAGCTCGCTAAGGGCCCTCTTCGCTGTGGCGCGTGACAAATCCAGCGCTCGCACGATATGCGCGGTGGTCTTGTCCCCCGAGCGCAAGGTGCCGTTATTATAATAGGTGTAGGAATAGAGCTCGGTCGCGACAAGCCTCACCGTAGGGTTCAACTGACCACACCACCGGATCGCGAGATAGCCTGGCATGACAGGCCTAAAAGGCTCCCCGGCAGACGCGGCCTCGGATTGCTTCCTCTTCCATTCCCGGAGGAGGTTGTAGGGCGCCTTTGAAATCATCGTCGGCCCTCCTTTCAGTTTGTGCTCAATTAGTGTTGACACAAACTAAAGGAGAGGTCAATATCAATCCAGCCAGAAAGGAGGCCGCCGATGGCCCGTCGCAAAATCGTTAATCTCAACCTTGACCCCGAGCTCCTCGAGCGCCTTGACCAGCTAGTCGAGTCTCGCCGCTCCGCAGGCCAAGAGACCAATAGGTCTAAGGTCGCTCGCGAGCTTCTCACTACTGCCCTTCGCCTCGAGGAGATCCGCTAATGCATTTCTCACAGATCTTCCGCGACCACCCCGTCAACCCCGATGAGCCCTGGGTCGTCCCCGAGTCGTATCGACAAGCTCTCTGGGCCCTCGCCGGCTACGAGAATCCGCAGCTCCCCGAGCCGACCTGCGAAGGAGCTCGATGCGATGTCTGCGGGACCTCGGAGTTTGACTCCGATCACTACCTCGAGATCATCACCATCGTCTTCCGCTTCACCCGCCCACACGTTCAGCACTTCAGATGCTTTGACTGCTTCCAGAAGCACGGAAGCGAGGAGGTGGAGCATGACTAAGCGACGCCAGCGCCGCATCTCGCGCGCCGACTACGAGCATTATAAGAGCCGAACCAGCCTCCCGCCCGTCGAGAGCCCTAAGCGGAGCCAGACAGCCGACTGGATCGGTCTCATCATCCTATCGGTCGCCGTATCGGCGGCGCTCTCGGTCGCGTTTTTCGAGTACCTCGAGAGAGGGCTCTAGGCTTCAGGAAGGAGCGCGACGCGGAGAGACTCTCTCGTTCCCCTCTTTGCCGCGCTCCCCCCAGAACTATCCTTCCCAAGATAAGATAAGGAATATCACAATGAGACCGCTTACTCCCGAAGAGTTCGAGTTTATCAAGGTACAAGCTGAGGTGCTCGCGTGCTCTCGCTTCGCTCAAAATCTCTCCCCAGCTGACATCGTTTTAATTCACCTCGGAAGAGGTCGGGCTCGCGGATGGGATGTCGCGACATCTCTGCAAAACGTCCATATCATGAGAGGAAATAAAATCTCAGAGCACGCCGCGGTTCAGTGGGGGGACGTCTTAGCAAGCGGAAAGCTCGAGAACATCGAGTACTTAGAGATCTCACCGAATCGAGCAGCGGCGCGCGTCAAGCGTGTTGACCTCGCATCTCCGGTAGAGTTCGAGTGGACGATGGAGAGAGCTCGGCGAGCGAATCTCGTCAACTCTCAGACGTGGAAACAATATCCGGAGCGGATGCTCTTGGCGCGTCTTCACACCGAGATCGCAAGCGTCCTCTTCGCCGAGATCGTATCTGGAATCAGCGGCGCGAATACCTACAGCACCGAAGAGGCGGCCTTCTTCTCCGGCTCGCGAGAGGATGAGAGCAAGCTCGCCGACGTCGTCGGCGTCCCCGAGCTCGCGCCGACCGAGGAGACCCCCTCGGCTCCTCCGGCGCCCGCTCCCGCTCCCGCTCCCGCTCCCGCTCCGGCGCCCCGAGATAATATCGCGGAGAAGCTGATCGCGCGCGTCCGTCGAGAGGCCGTCGAAGAGGGAGTCGACCCGGACGAGTTCTTTCGCTTCCTGGAAAGCGTGGACGTCGGGCCCCCGATGCTCCCCGCCGACGTGCATGAGATCTGCGAGGAGTATCTCGTCAACAGGAGCGCGTTCAACACGTGGCGACTAGAGAATACTCGTGGTTAGCGCGCTCCTCGTCATCATCCTCATCAACCTACTCGCGTCTCGGCCTCGCCGGCGGCGGCGCCGTTTTCGGAGATAAGCATGAAAGTAGAAATCACTCCAGTCGACGCCCCTCCCCCTCCCGAGCTAAGCGCAAAAGAGCGCCGCGTCGCGCTCCTCTTCACCCTACTCCGCGAGGAGCATGATGACCTGATGAGACAGCGACCCCCGCCACAGGGGACAAACCTCTGGTTCGCTCAAGGCAACCAAGCGCAGAGAATGTGCGACCTCCATAGCGAGCTTGAGCCTCTCGCCCGCGAGCTCGGGGGGAAGCACGCGGAGCGAGCGGAGCGATGGGAGCGGACCTGCTCCAGACTTTGGCAATACTATTGGGGCGGATGAGAGCCATGACCGAGCTCCGCTATCGCCGCCTCGGCCCTCGCCGCTGGGTCTGGTTCGCCCGCCGCGATGGGCGATGGGAGCGCGAGCGAGAGGATAAGCTCTCGCCCGAGGAGCGCCGGAGGGCTGAGGAGCTCCTCGAGGAGTTTAACGCGGCGCCGGAGTCCGGCCGCGGAGAAGAGTCTCAACTCTGACCATAGCCTCGCGGAGAGCCGCGAGCTCGGAGCGGATGCCCTCGAGGCTATGGTCGACGTGTTTCGCGCGGGCCTCGAGGCTGATGATTCGCTGCTCCATCGTCGCGAGCCGCGCGGCGTGGTCAGCCTTCACCTTGGCGAATTGCCAGACCAAGCCGAGGAAGGTGAGAGCGGCGGCGCCGCTGAGAGTGATCGTCTCCATCGTCTACTCCTACCGAACCGCGAGATAGGTGATAGCCGACAGCGCCGCCCCGCCGCCAACGTAGGTCCAGACCTTCCAGCGCGCGAGCTCCCGCTCGGTCGCCTGGACAGCCTCGACCAGATCATCTTCGCGCGCCTGAAGCTCCGAGATCCGCTCGGTGAGCGGCGCGAGCTGAGCCGCGCAATTCGCCGCCGAGACCGCGAGCTGCTCCGTGCAGAGTGTCTGCTGATCGCGGACCCGAGCGTCGCACGCGGCGCCAGCGGTCGCCGCCTCGGTGAGGAGGAGCCGCATATTCTGCCGGTCGAGGAAATAACCCGGCCGAGGGACCCGCGTCCCGGCCTCGAGGAACTCGGCGGAGATGCGGAGCTCCGGCGTGACCTGGAGCGTCGGCGTCGGGTTCTCGGGTGTCGCCGGCGCCGCGAGGAGTCCGGAGAGGGTGAGGACAAACGCCGGCGACATCACTCGGTCTCCTTACACCTGGTCTCACAGACGAGACAGTCGAGGTCGTCATCGGCGCGACCTCCAGCGGCGACCCGCTCGGCGCAGACCCGGCGCTCCCGAGCGACGCACGCCTCGAGGCC
>Ga0255768_10001400_pt1 | contig 24874 bp, 32 predicted proteins | sample 071ome_33_FD_179983 | JGI IMG/M metagenome (GOLD analysis project Ga0255768, IMG submission 179983) | Coastal salt marsh microbial communities from the Groves Creek Marsh, Skidaway Island, Georgia - 071412AT metaG (version 2) | ecosystem: Environmental > Aquatic > Marine > Intertidal zone >...
CAGCACGTCAGAAAGCTGCTCTGGAGTGAGAGTCTCAAGACTTTTTCGAGCATCACCGGAGGTGACACTATCAAAAGCACTCTTCGCATACTCCGTCACCGCCTGTATCTGGGCTGGACAAATGTCTTTCGCTTTGCAGAAGCGACAGTGCGAACCCATCGTGTAGCTGTGCGGTTGATCCTGTACACGTTGCACCGCCGCTTTTAGCTCTTCTGCAAAAGCAATCAACTCTTCAGCTGTAACCCGGCGTGTGCGCACCGCATCTTCAGAGATGCTTAGCGGCCAAAGCTCACTGGTGCGGGGTTGCACGATACTGATGTACATCTCCTCTAGCTCACTCTTCAGGTAATCCCGAACACGTACACCGGAAGGAACGCGTGATAGCACCGCGCCTAGCAGATAGTACATCAGTTGGCTGTTCGGGCTACCATCTTCATCTACATTTACATAGACACCCGCGCCATGCTTGTAGTCCATGATGTGCAGATACTGAGGAGAGTAGATTTCCGTATCGCACGTACCCCACATATCTTCCAAACCAAGTGGAGCCAGTGATACCTGTGTCTCCCACTTGATCGTGCTAGCGGGATGACTGGCAAACGAGTTGACGGTGCTAACATAATGCTCAGCACATCGCTTTGCTTCCTCACTAATCTCCATCGCCAGACGTGGAAACTTACCCGTGCGGCCCAGCACTTCGTTGATGCTGTGCTGGTTGGTTCCTTCTTCCGCGTAGGAAGAGGTTGTATCCGGTGCTTTATCCCATAGCGCAGGAGCACCGGAGCACTTCATGAATATACCGGCTTTACTCGCCGACAGTCGTGCATGCACTTTCCAACTCCTGTTTAATGGCTTGAAAATGTTGTGGAGGAACAAGAGCAATCTTACGTTGACCGCAATGCTTCTCCAGAATGTTACCGACTTCCTTTCCCGTGATCACGGGAATCTTGCTGTTGACAAAGTTGATGAAGCTGCGTTTATCTTGAGAGTCGCCTGACTTTTCTGGAGCACTGGCCGGTGCACCCGTCAATGGTGCGAATGTTCCGTCTGGCGACTCTTGAGATTGAGTATGCAGATTGTCGTTTGTCTTGTCAATAGGAAAAGGAGTTTTATCTCCATCCCATTCCGCCATCAGCACCTTTAGCGCCATTAGCGCCTTGAAGTCCTCTGGCTTGTTGGTGTCAAACTCAAACTTGAGAATCATGTTGCCCCGTTTGAATCTGATGAAAGGTCTTCATACCACGCAGAAACTGCAACGCTTCTCCACCACTCTTGTTGTCCACAAATCGCTTGTTGGTCGCGACATTGTATATACTGAAGGTATATCCATTTCGTAACCAGCCGACACGATGCTCAAGCGGCAGATCCTCATTCAACTCTGCACACAGCTGGTGCATGCGCACGGACGGCAGGTTTCCGGAGGGAGAACCTTTGTGTGCCGTAGTCAGATTGTGATTCAGGTTCATTCTTCTTTCTCCTTGTGTTTGCGTTTACGAGAATACTTCAACTCCGGTTTCTGTTTCTGCGCGAACCGGGTCCGCATTAGCAGTGCTAATTTAGCACCGAGTTTTGGTTTGTATTTCATCTCAATATTCCTCTTCCAAGTCGGCTGGATCTCCTTGCGGTTGATCCAGACCACAGTGATCACGGTATGTGTAGCAGCACGCTTCGCAAAGTCGTCCGGCATACACGTTAAAACTATAACGTTCCTCAATCTCAAACAGATCTCGCTTTCCACATCGAGAACAAGTGATGAGGCGTTCCATCTCCTCCTCTTCTCGCCGTTCTTCTTCCAAGATCTCCGCGTGAATCTCTTCTTCTTCGACAGTCATGATCTTCTCCTTTCTATACGGGGATTTCGATGACTACATCCGGATCTTTCGGACCATAGTAGGCACCGGATGATTCGAGCGGACGCAACTCTTTATTCATATGATCCAGTTCCGGTACCCAAAGTACATAGTTTAGGTCATCCCATTGATGGGAATCGTTACGCGAATGAACATCAGTGCCTTCAATAAAGGCATAGTGCTCAACACCCAAAGCCCGAAGTTCATCGCAAGCCAGCTTCAGGTCTGACGCATTTTCTCGAATATACAGGTACTGACCTTGCGCATAAAGCTCTGGTAAGCCCTTAAAAGTGCTAATGCGTGTAAAAAACCGAAACGGAGGAAGTGGTTTGTTTTCAAGATTCAAATACTCAAACGGTATTTCAAGCTCAAGTAGCGCATCACTCCAATCTTGGTAAAATGCCTGTAGATCGGCATCGCACATCGTATGAATCGCTAACTGGGTAAACGGGGATAGTTTTGGAAACTTCATTCAGACCTCTACGCTAATTTAAGTTCAGATAGCATCTCGGTTTTGCGAGCGAGCGTTTCCGCTACGGCTTCGTCGATCGAGTTCGCTATCACAAGAGTACGCACATGAACCGGTCGAGTCTGACCGATGCGGTGTGCGCGTTTCGCAGCCTGTGCATTGACCGCCGGTGTCCATGACTGCTCCAGAAACAGCACATCGGATGCGGCAGTCAACGTGACTGCGGTGGATGCTGCCGTTAATTGGGCAGCAATCAAACGGACGTTTGGGTCCGTTTGAAAATCATCGATCGCTTTAACACGGTCTTTCTCTGTCGTGCCACCCAGAATCAGCCGCGAGTTCGGAATAGCGTCAGCTATTCGGGCTAGCGGCATACGGTGGTGACCGAAGACGATCAGCTTGCGACCGGAATTCAGAAAGTCGGTGATCCAGTCAATCGCATAATAAGTTTTTGCTTCTGCTAGCATGCGTCGCAGGTTGGCTAACTTTCCGACCGAAGTCATTGCATCCTTTGCCATTGTCTGACGCAGCACATTCCGCAACTCTTGCTGGGCTAAGTGTCCTTCCTCTGAGCGCAGGTAATCCTGTAGCTCAGCATTCTGTTCACAATATATATTGGAGAAGCGCAGCTGCGGCAGTTCGAGTTCCACGTCACGCAGTGTCTTACGGGAAGCGGTTTCATCGAGTATGCGACGCAGTTCAAAAGAGTTTCGTGTACCGACAACCTTGTCGAAAGATTTACCGTAAGCACTGGTAAAGGTGCGCAGCTTACAGAAGTATTGTTGAAAGCCGCGAAACTTCTTCTGACTGGGTGTCAGGTATTGGTGAAAGAGACTGGCGAGATGCGGATAAAGCTCACTGGGATTATTCGGTGCGAGTGTGCCACTGAGTACCCAGACGCGGCCAGCATGTCGGGCGATGCCTTCGGGACCGTAGACGTTCTTGGTCCGTTTAGCTGTTGGATTCTTCAGGTAGTGCCCTTCATCTAATATAAGGACTTCTGGCTTAAACTTAGCGATCTCGTTGCGTAGCGACTCACGACGTAGCATGTCGTAAGACTCTACAATTGATTGCCCCTCGTATCCCCAAAGGGATAGTTCACGTTGCCAGTTTGTCCGTGCAATCGCAGGACAGATGACACATACGCGGGACACCTTTAAATCACGTAGGGCAGTGATCGACACCGGTGTTTTACCGGTGCCCATCTCCCAAAGCAGTAAACGATGTTTGCCTTGGGTCAAGTATTGCACTCCCTTCCGTTGATACGGAAAAAGTGATGACGATTTGTCAATCAATTTGACCTCACTAGGAGACTGTGTTACGAATTTAAGACAGCAAAAATCTTTGCTGTCGTATGAAAGGTCTATTGTACTGCGACTCGCAGGACTGTCAAGACCTTATTTTATATTAACCAATATGAGGACACAATGAGTAACGCGAACCGCGCCGTGCTTGGCCGAATGCTGCGGGAAGAACGGCTCAAACTAGAAATGACCCAAGACGAGTTTGGAAGTTTGATCGGCACCGATAAGAAGAAAATCTCACGACTGGAGCGGGGCATGCAGTTTCCCGATGAGATTCTGATTCAGCTGCTGAAAGAGCGAGGAAGCGAAAAAGTCGATCAGATATTAGAAACGATGTGGGAGATTCGTCGCATCGAAGAAGGCACCCGACGCTTCGGCATTGCTGCCGGGCCGACGGAAAGTTATGCGCGAGAAGACTTGACCAGTTTTCGCGACACGCTTAATTTCATGATCCCTGCTCTCTCGAAAGAAATCAAAGATCTGCGCGACGAAATCAAATATTTGCGCACCGAACTCCATTCAATACCTCAGATGGAGCTTCGCGAAACCGCATAAACAAGAAGAGTGTCATGCCACAACCGCGTAAGGATACTTACTTTCGTAAAGACCGAAACGCGTATTATGGCAGGTATCGAACGGATACAGGTGTTGTTCATCGCAAACTTCTGGAGCTAAAAGACACTACTGCGCTAAGCAAGATTGAGCTTACGCAGAAACTGGCCGAACGGTACAAAGAAGAACACCCGACACTTACTCCACTGACTCCTGTTACCCTTGCTCAAGCAGCTGAGCTATGGTTAGCAGCCGTTGCCGTTGCCCCCCGAACACGGCGAGATTATCGTCTCGCCGTTACTTCATTTCTCTCCGTCTTACCGAAAACACGTCTTAACGAGTTACGCGCAAGCGACAGCGGTTACCTGATTCGCGAGCTAACGGCAAATGGACGCAGCAATGCCACCATTCATTCTTATCTACGCACCACTCAGATCTTTTTGCACTGGTGCGCGGAGCAGGAATGGATGCCGCTACTCAAGCTGCGAAAACCGGCACAGGAAAAAAGAGAAGCACGCGTCTACTCGGCAGAAAACATTCAACGCATTCTGGAGAAACTGGCAGAAGACAAGCGAACCAATCTCTTTCGCATGATTCTGCTAATGCGGTACACAGGTATGCGAGCGGGTGAAGTCTGGTCCCTCCCTCTGCGTCACATTCAGCTAGCTACGAAAGAGTTGCACCTACGTGCGGTGCCGGAATTAGCGTGGAAACCGAAGAAAGGAAAGGAAGCTACTCTGCCGATCGTCGAGAAACTGGCGACGTTTCTAAAAACAGATCTCGCCAGTCGTGGAGAGCAGGAACGCTTTTATCTGGATAAGGGAAACGGAGAACCCGCTTACGTCGGTGTAGCTCAGATGTCGCGAGCACTGCGTCCGACGCTAATCGCGCTAGGAATTTACCGGCAGCAAAAGAGTCTGCACGGTTTTCGGGCTGCGGTGATTACGATGTTATTACAGGAGGGAGTTCCACCGGTGGTGGTGCAGAGCATCGCACGACACGAAGATCTGAGCACGACGATGCGCTACTACAGTCGAGCGGAAGAGAATACGCGAGCAGCACTGGAGCAGCTGTAGGCTGCAAAAGGCTGCAAAAGGCTGCATCAAGGCTGCAGACTAGGAACATCCGGTGTGCTAGCATCGTAGAGCACCACCCATTTCCCGTTCTTTAGTTGCACCTGTTCGGTTTCGCAAATAGTACAAGAAAGGTACGAATTCTCTCCGTCTGTAGCAATTACCAAGGGTTCGCCACAGTGAAAACAGAAATCCGTGATACCGGTAGACCAAAGGGTCAGGCCAGACACTAGCTGCATGCTAACTCTCTGTGTAGAAAAAGATAGAGGAGAATACGGGGAGTACGGAGTGGACGGTGCCTAAGCACCGTCTCCTAGTGAGGGCACCGTTCGCTTTGCCAATCAAGGAGTACAGCATTACACTGCACTTTGCGAATAATGCGCGTTGAGATCTAACCCTTACATGAATGCGGTTTGCTTTCAACTTCTTTTAGCTTTTGCGCGGACGACCCGGTTTGCGTTTTACTTTCGCTTTCGGTTTTAGCGGGGGCTTCACGCGACCGGCAGATGTTCTTCGCCGATTCGGTTCATAGTTCGGTGGCGTCTTTACCCGTAAAGGTACACCGGAATTCGGTGTGCGTCCGTTGTGCATGATAAAGGCAACGTCTCTCTGACGAATCAAGCGTCGCCCCTGCAAGTAGACGACCGGCACCATACCCCGATCGACCCATGAACTGACGGCGACCTGAGTTGCACCCAGCAGAAAAGAAGTTTCTTCGATCGTAAATAGCGGCTCGATGGAATAGTCGATCAGGTCTACCATCTGACGAAACGACTTCTCCAGCTGAGCTTTATTTACTTTCCCGACTTGTCTCCGGATAAATAGCTCTCAGCCGTGTGCTTGATTAGCAGCACTTCATCATCGGTGAACCGGTAGTTCTCTGCGTTCTGCGGATCTTTTAGCACCCGCTCCCAAAGTCTCTGCCACGGTACCATCAACGTATTCAACCGAGTCAGCTGAGCTTTCAGTTCATCGGTGATGTCGAGCTTGAGAAAGTCAAAGATGTTCGCGTTGTTCTCCTCAGTCATTCATTCTCTCCATTTCAATGGTTTTCAGTTTCTCCAAGTAAAGCACGGAGTCCATTAGCTCTTCCTGAAGATGATTGATCCAGTCCAACTTGGATAGATCGTTACGGTCTAGAGTTTTTCCGTAGGCTTGATAGCCGCTAATCGAGCGAGATCGAAAACGGTCGATGATTCGCAGCACATGCGAATCGGAAATTGTCAGTTCCTGTGGCATCAGTGCACTCTCGCAGTATCAGTAGCTTCGGCGAGAACATCCAAGCGATTCAATTCTGAAAGAGCTAGCTGTTCGGGATTTGCGTCTCCGTCGCGAATCATATCTTCGAATTCCACCAAACACTCTGCCCAGAGATCGAATTTATCCTGCAGGGTGAGGGGTAGACGTCCTTCTTTTTCAAGTACATCCGCCAACTCGCGGCTCAGGTACTCGATCAGCAGAAACATGATGGGAGGGGTTACGGAGATCAAGGGACCGAGATCTTCGAGTTCGCGGTCAGATAGTTCTTCCAGTCGCATATTACTTCCTGTAATTCATAGAGCGAATAGCGTAACTTCGCACCGAGGGTTACTCCTATCAGGTGCGTTACGCACAAAGGTTAACTGATCAATCTGGTTGTCGTTGACGAACAGACCACCGTGTTCAAGTGAGTCGAGCAAACACTTGCCGGCGTTATCTAAATCAAAGAGACGACGCGAAGCGGGAAACAGGTGAGCGATCATACCCAGTCGTTCACTTTTCTCAAAACGAGTAGAATGTTCACTGACCAGTTTCTCTACGAAATGTCGATAATCAGTACCTTCCTTACTGATGATTAAGCGGTTGCGGAATTTACGGTAATAACGATTCAGGCTGATAGGTAGCGGGACCGTCAGAGAGACTACCTTACTCATGGAGCATGCTCATCGGCTACGGAGGTCGAAGCGACAGCATCATGCCGCGCTAAAAAGCGCAGAGTGGCATCAATGCGGTTCTCTTCTGTCGGTGAATTCAATCCTGCCGCTCTCCACGCTTTCTCAGGCGGACAGGGACAGACGCCAACGTGCTGACGGTGATAGAAGCACCACGGCTTTTCGCAAAGCTCGCAGTCTCCGTGCATATAGGTACTGATGCACTGCGCGACTTTACGCAGTAACGGCACGGTGTTCAGATCGGCGACGATGTCAGCAAGTGTACGCTTACGCATCTCAAGAGTCGCGGTACTTGTTAGCATGCGGCCTTTCGCAGAAAAAAGTTACAGTTCAGGTTACAGTATTAGAGTATATCGCACTGGTTACCCACACAGGCTAGCTCTGGTTGCTGTCCACGCGAGTAGTCTTCTGTTTCGTAGGCACCCAACTGCGTGTAGTCGAGTGTCGGAAAATTAGCGGCTTCTCGTTCATACTGCTCGCGGGTAATATCTTCATACGGTGCTAACGGGTAGACGTGATCACTCTTGGGTAGAAAAGACAGGCCGGTGATGTGATCAAAGTTGCGATGCACCCACGCACCGACATCCATCCACTCGTCTTCGGCGACGGAGATCGTGGCGCTAACGGAGTGCTCAGCCCAGTTCTGCTTGACGGTCTTCCAGATTTCCAGTGACTCGATGGCGGTGAAATCATGCCTTGTCTTTGCACCTTTCGGTGCCGCAATCGGAAAGGCACAGACCCACGTGTTCGCATCTTTTTCGCTTTGCCCGTTTTCCGGTACAAAGGAAACTCCTTGGTCTTTCATCATGCGAAAGAGTGGATCGGTTGATGAAATGCGCACGCGGCGTAGATAATACGGGGCATGGCGAGAATGTATTCCCGCGCTAGTTGAGTTGCATGTGCTGGATGTACCTTCAGGTTTGACCGTGGTAATCGCAGCACTCTGAGCAATACCAAGAGTCGCGGCAGTCTCTTTATTTGTACTTATCGCACACTCTCGCATTCTTTGCAATAGGTCAGGTGAGTGAGCAAGGTTTGGGTGGTCAAGAATACCGGTCAGACTGACACCCAGCAGACGCTCGCGCTCCGCGTTGGCTTTCCATGCGGGATTTAGCTCATGCAAAAAGCCGAAGTTGGTTTGCGTGGACTGAAGTGTACCAAGCACCGTCGCAATCTGTACCTTCTGCATTAGGTCGGCAGGTTGGTCGGTTGGTCGCACGACTACAGAGGTCAGGTTGCAAAAGGAATTCGCAGGAAGAATTATTTCGCAGCACGGATTGCTGCCTAGACTGTGAATTTCATTTGATAAATCACGCCGGTCTGGTGCACAAGCCAGAGCAGCACTGCGGTTGAAGATACCACGTTCACCGGTGCCACTGGCTACCAGTGAGGACCATTCAGGCAGGAATTCGGTGGCACTGGGTTTGCGGTTGTAGACGGCAGAGTTATTGGAGAGTGAACGGTGTGGATGTGTTTCCCAGAAAGCACCGGTTTTCGCAGCACGCATCTCTTCGTCGTGTAGGTCTGACAGGCTGATTAGCGCCGACCGGCGAACGCCGCCAACGATAATCGACTCGGCGATTTTACAGACAATATCATGCACATCAATGCAGCTGAGCCGCGAACCCCGTCGTTTGTGCACAAGGTTTCGCACGAAGACAAGCGTATCTCGCAGAGGTTCTGGTCCTGATGCCCGACCGCCGAACGTGTTGAGGGGAGCACCGGCTGGACGAATACGGCTGAAGTCCCAGTCCACGTCATAGCCCGTAAACATTGCTACCAGTGTGTTCACCAGTGCCTGTGCCCAGCCTTCCTTGGAATCCTGAATCTGAAACGTAGCCTTGTTAAACATCAACTTGGGTACATCGGGAAGCTGGTCAACGTGGTGACGCTCACAGGAAAAGCCGACGCCGGTCCCGTGCATCAAAAGATACATGACTTCGGCGAATGCGGATAAACGGTCAATCGGAAGATAGGAGCAGTTATAGATTCCGATTGAGTTTTTACGGGCCGCGTCTCCCGCCGTCCACGCTAAGCGCATGCTGGGCATGACCTGCATATTTAGCAGAGCTTCGTGAATCTCGCTCTGTTGACCCCGTGAGAGTCGGCCTTCGGAGATTTCGTCGTAGTAGTCTGCAATTCGACCGACTGCTTCGGGCCACGTTTCGCGCCGCCGCTTTTCCGGCACCCATCTGCTATAGGTTCGCATGAAAATAAATTCTGAAAGTGGGTTCGGAAAATACGTCTCGGTCGCGTTCATGTTGCACCTACAGGAATGAGAGGTTTAAGAAGGGGAAAAAGCTAAAAAGTGTAGGGTAAAGTCGTGCAAGTCTCAAGACAAGAAGAGAAAAGAAATGTGTCTACTCAGTAGTCAGTTTTGTCTGTGTATAGGTAGACTGAGCCTACTATATAGTAGGGAAGGGTGACGCTTAGAGGGGTCGGGTGACGCTTCGGTGACGCTTATAAAGCACCTATCCGTCACCCGTAAGTATTTAGTATTATTGAATAAAAACACTCTGGTGACGCTAGTGACACTTATTTACAACATTTTACGCGTATAGGGGTTTAAGAAAAAGGGGTTAATATGATACGCACGTATAGGGGGAAAAAGTTGCAAATAAGCGTCACTAGCGTCACCCGCTAAAATTATATAATATAATCAGGAGTTTAAGGGTGACGAATAGTAAAATACAAGTGTCATCTAAGCGTCACCAAGTAGGATTAAGCGTCACCCGATACGTGCGAGGGCAGAGACTAGGCGGGAAAGCGCGAAATTTTCCGCGCTTCAGTTCGCGGAAAAATTCGCGGTTTTTTTTTATTGATAAAGCCGAGGTGCTGAACTTCCACTGAAGACTTGTACGCGGTCGATCACTTCGACGGCAAACCAAAGGCTACCATCGTGTGGGTGAGGGAGCACCCACGCATCCTGCTTTTCACTGGTCATCGTGGTGACCAGACTTTGTGCAAACGCTTTGTGCTTCTCCGGTACCTCCGTCAGCCCGTGAAAGCTGACGAACTTCGATGGCTCTTTTGCTCCGCGAAAGTCTGGCTTTGCGTAGCGCCAGAACTTGTAGGTCGTAATCTCAGCCCACCGTGTACGTGGTGGTTTAGTTGGTCTGCCTTTTTGGGGTGCAGCTGGTGGTGTGATGGATTGTGTCCGTGTTTCTACGTTTCGTTTGTTCATGGTATGTCTCACTAGGAGGGTTAATAAACGCTAAGCCCGTGCTAAATTGCTAAGCTCAGCATCGAGCATATGCGTTGGCATATGCTCTGTGCTATTCTCAGCCGTGCAGGTAGTCCACGAAAGCGACTAGGCACGCCCCGCGTGGGCTAATTACATACTGGTCACCGTAGTCATACACGTCCGCACGCATACCTGACCACCCGATAGCGGCCTTGACGCGGCGAATGATTGCGCTCTGCTTTCCCCAAAATGAATTGGGTAGCTCTATTTCCTTGCGTTCTACCCAACTATAGTTTCCGGACCATCGATCACCAAAAGTGTCCGTTACTTCGATTTTTAGTTTCATGCGGCGTGCTCCGTGCTCATGATCTGTGCTAAAGCTGTCTGAAACTGATCATCAGGCAGGACCGTTACATTTAGACCGCCTAACCACTGACCAAGATGCTTGGATGTGGTGCGGCTATATCGCTCAGCGGTGCGAATCCATGCTGAGTCAGGTGATTCCTCCCAGTACGCCGCCACCGGCGTTTCATAAGAGAAAAAGATGATATTGCGTCCAACATGTACTTCCGTTCGATTCGGTCCAAGTAATTTGAGCTTGAATTTCATAGTGCCTCACTAGGATTCAGGTTGCTTGTGATGCTCTCACCATGAGAACATCATCAGCAACCCGCATTTTCTGCGGGTTGGAGAGTGACACCCGCTAAAGTGCCGCTAATTCGTCCGTCAGTTGCTTTAAAGCCTCACCCATGCTCAGCCCTTCATTTTTCTTTAAATCGTCACCACGGCGATTCTGAGAATCCTCAGAAGCATTCCCACGGTTAAAGCCGTGCGAGTCGTGCGACATTTTATCATGCCCATAGAATTCACGGTATTGCGTGCGGTTTGTTTTGGAAGGTTTGATTGGCACGTACTCGCCGACGAAGTGAATTGTTATCACACCGGCGTTGAACCAGCTACGCACCTTCACCAAGTTTGCGCCGCTATTTTTTAAAAGCTCACGCGCTTTCGCTTGCGCTTCTGGTTCTTCGCCCATCGCGTCGATGGAAGGAAAGTTTTGATACGTGCCGTGATTGCTTAGAAATGAAATGAATTTGGGTTGCATGGTGCTTCTCACTAGGAGGATTGAAGAAACGCGGCGAAAATCTTCGCCGCATGGTCCTACTTTATTAACGAGTCTTACGAGTGTCAAGACTTTATTGTGAAAAAATTATTCAGCTATGTTTTCAGTAGCTTGCACCCACCAGTCCGGTGCTGTGCGGCCACGGTTCCAAGTTGCAAAGCGGACTTTCTCGCCCAGATAATAAGCGCGATAAGCGGCCACGTAATCGCTACCCGTGCGCTTGTATTGTTCAGGCATTGCCTGTGCTGGTGTTGTAAAACCTAGTTCCGGCTGATGTATCGGCGTGATGTAAAGCGCGTCGATCAACATTCCTCTGCACTTGTGATCTTGCGGTCCGAATCGCGTGCGGTATTCGTTGCAAAGCTCAAAGGCATGACGCCAAAGCCAGCAATAGTTTGACCGGCTTGTTATCACCCACTTGGTGCATGGGTGATGCGCGAACGCGGCCTTATACATGCGCGGAGAGCTTTCAGCTGAACCATAAAAATGATGCGCCGTGCTAAGCATCTGACAACTTTCGAGAATCATCTTGACGACGTGTTTATCACATAAATCTTGTGCCGCTTGCGCGGCGTCTTTGTCTACCATAAAAATGTTCATGAGTGCTTCTCACTAGGATAGTTAGGGAAACGCTAAGCACAATAAGCTCAGCATCGAGAGCACGGCTTTCGCCGTGCGCTCTGTGCTAGGCTCAGTCTGCTTTTTTCAGTAAGCCAGATTGATCGAGTATAGTTTTTAATCGATCCACGGCGCTACGTGCATCGGCTACTAGCTCGCTTTCTCCCAAACAGATATCGAATTTCTTATCTATTAGTTGGCGGTAAATCGATTGACCATACCCCCAACCGTTAGAGCGTGGACTGATAAACTCATGAAATTTTTCTGCTGGTAATTTTTCACGTGCAGAGAAAAATCCGCGCCGAAACGCGGATGGGTGTCCGATCAAGCTTGCTAAGCGTTCAGGCAAGATCTTTTCACCAGCTGACTTTGCAGGAAAAGAAAAAATAGCGTGCGAACCTTTTGCACCGCGTTTGCCTTCTGCAAATTTACCGCTTGATGTAGTTTGACTGTAAACCGTGATTTCTACTTGATAGCCGTGAGACTGTAGAATTTCAGTCAACGCCGTGGCAATCACGCCGCGCCACATTAACTGATTGGCCTGATAAAACGCGCTACAAGAGATATTTAAACCAAGACGCACAATCTTGGAACGCTTCGCCGGTGTGTCGCGTTCTGGGTATTGGTACCAGTGGTTTTCCTCACCAGCTAAAAACGCGTCGATGTCAATCTCATCGCCCTCATCTTTTAGCTCACACTCTTGAACCTTGCGCAGACTTGCAACGGTGCCTTCAATCTCTTTGCACATCTCCGCCGCTTTCGCGGCTCCCTCGCTCCAACCATTGCGCATTAAATCTTCCCACTCTTCTTTGGTTTTAGTGCCGTGAAAATCTAAGCGGCCGGATTCACCGCTTGAATTGAAATCATGCTTTTCACCGGCTAACACGTGGCCTTCGCATCGGTCAACATAACCAGAGATCGCCGTAAAATTTATCCAGTCTTCGCGGCTTGCGGCGGTGCCAGTAAACCGCTTAGATCCTTTGATTTCTTCAATCTTGAATTGCATTTTGTGTCTCACTAGGTTGTTAAAATTAAGCGCGTGCGTTGCCGATCGTATACAACATGCCTTGCACGTCTTTAGCGTGTCCGCGCCAGATCAAGCCGGTGCAAAGATCTTTCAAGCATACACCTGCACCGATTAACTTAGCACCATCACGCACGGCGCGGCTGGATACCCATACGCGATTAGCTGAGCCGTTGCGTCGCGCAGACCGTACAACGTGTAGCCATTGCTCTTTGGTTGGCACGTCTGAACCGCGTAGCGTGTCCGCGCTTTCATCGGCTTTAGCGGCACCAATTAGCGCCGCTTCGAACGCTTCATCTACAGGCCAATGAAGAAAAAAGAATCTATCAAGAGTTGATGCGTCGATTTGTTGCGCGGCACTGTATTCGGCGTCTGCGCCGTTGCCAACAGTATTTGCACCGGCAATGACGATACAGTCAGCATGCTTTTCAATCACGCCGTCCGGTGTGACGGCAAACCCGTTATCAAGCGCGGCGTTCAATGACTTCAATACATTGTCATTGGCGCAGTCAATCTCATCTAAAAGAATCACGCCACCGTCGCGATACACGCGAATAAATTGCGATTCGTGATACTCGCCGCGTGCGTCGCGAATACCGAACAAATCGCCCTTACTAGACTGGCGCGAAAACGCTACAAAGCCGAAAGACAATTCAAGCGCGTCCGCTACGGCTTTAGCGGCGCTTGTTTTACCTGTACCGGCGGGACCATAAAGCCAAACATTTAGCCGCGCCGTGGCTAGCTGCAGCAATTGCGAAAAATACTTATGCTGGATTCCTACGTTTTTGAAGTCACCGCTAACTTGCTTGACTTCGATTTGTTTGATTGCTGGCGTTGCGTGTTGCTTGATCAAATCAATAACACGCGTCTCATCAAGCTCAGCTTTTGGTGCCGTAAAACCAGTAGCTTGCAGTGCTTGTGCAATGGCTTGTGTAAGTTGATTGTCTGCGCTATTTGTGGCCGGTTGCGTTGCTGGCGGTGTTGCTGGTATTTCTTCGATTTTCTCGCCGCTAATCAAAGCGTGCGCGGCGTTTTCAGCTGCATCAAAATTATTTAAAACATACGGTTGGATAACTTTAATGCAATCAATTTTACTCAGGTAATTTGTGGCAACCGAATTGCCTTTAAAATATCCAGTTTTACGCACGGCGCGGCGTAAATCGTTTAGATCTAAACTGGCAAGATCAGTGAATGAAGAGATTGTCTGGTTATCGAGTTCAATTTGCATTGCGTGTCTCACTAGGAAAATTAGTTGCCGCGAGATTGCGGCGAAACGGTTGCAACCTGCTTGATCTCAAGCATTGCGGTCGATCCTTATATATAGTCGCAAGAGTGTCAAGACAATCTTGTGAAAATAATTTTGTGTATCCTGAAATTTGAATAACTTAAAAGCAGGTAAAGACTGGCTTAAATGCCTAAATGATAAATATTGCATCACGTATTCATTTTGTCGCCGTTATCTTGCGACTTTACGCAAAATTAAATATGATTAGCGGCGCTATAGCATAAAATTTAATCATTTATTTACGGATTTAAATGTATGACTAGTTTAAAGCGTGAAAAACGCGATAGAAAGGGCGAAAACGCTCGCAAAGATTCAATTCAGCGCAGTAAAATTTCGCCGATCGATGTAAACTTAATTGAATCACCACAACAAAGTAATGACGTTTTTGAAGCTAAACAACAGCTAATAGAACGCGCAAAAAAGAAGCGTTTAGCATTGCTTCAAGAAATGGACGTTCTTTGGGCTGCGGAGCAATATAGAATTCAATATGAAAACGCGAATGCTAAAGAGGACACGCGCGGCGCAGTAACAGCCCTTAACTCTTTACTTGATCGGCTTAAAATATTCGAAAGACTAAGCGCGGAACAAATCAAACTTAAAGCCGATAAATGGACGCTAACAAATACACGTCAAATGCAGTTAGATTTGGCGCAACATGCCATTCAATCCGGCGACTTAGGATTGGCGGCGCGAATGATTGAGCAATTATCCAAGCATGCGCCGGAAACGAATGACCTGATTGAGTATGAAAGTCAATTAAATCAGTTACTTGACACTCAATAGAATAAGTTCCATATCGTATATTATCGGCCTCATAACGGTAAAGACGTTTTAAAAGCTCATGATTTCAGTGACTTAGCGGATTACGGTGCGAACGCTTGAAAAAAATGTTCGCACGTGCCGCTAATCACGCGCCAGACCACACCCCCCCCCCCCCAGGACCACGACCCCCACCCCATATAATTTTTACCTCCCCTGAGCGATTTTTATACACAGGCAATTTTGTAACGTAATATGTTGCAACTTGTAACTTACAGTGATACAATATGCACCAAAATAGAGTAGAACTCCTTGAAGTATGCGGTTCTGATTTCTCTCACGCCCGTGCGGCATGGGCTTCCACGAATGCAGAGATAGACAAGAACCCGAATTACAAGTCACCTGATAAAATAGCGAATCTTTTAAATTACTTAGCCGACCATAATCACGGAACACCCTTTGAGCACTCGCTACTCAGCTTTCGTGTAACCGGTGACATCGCTTCCCACATTCACTGCTTAAAGCATCGCACCGGAGTCTCGATCAATTGCGAGTCTGCTCGATATAAGGAACTAAAAGAGGATCTATACTATCTACCTGATGATTGGCCGGATGAAGAATTCGCAGCTGCCCAACAGACGATTGAGCACTGCCATGCTCTTTATCATCAGCTAATCGAGCGGTTGGAACCAGTAGTCGGAAGAAAACGAGCAAAAGAGTCAGCCCGGTTGGTGCTGCCCTATGCACATCAGCTGCGGTGGGTGATGTCGATGAACTTTCGGGCTTTTGTTCACTTTTATACTTTACGGGCTGCATCGGACGCGCAGCTGGAGATTCAACAAATCGCCGAAGGAATGCTAAAGCTGATTCGTCAAACGGGTAAGTTTCAGCACTCTCTACGCGCACATTCATTGATTGAATGATTACCGATAAGTACAGGGAGATTTTACAGAAGCTCAAAGACGATCCCCTCTTTTACTTCGAGAAAATAATACGGATCGAACGCTTTGGAAGCGGTGAGCTAATTCCCTTTGTACCAAACGATGTACAGAAAATTCTCCATTATCGGTGTGAAGACCAACTCAAGCGGACTGGTCTGGTTCGACGGGTGGTGCTGAAACCACGGAGATCCGGGTTGAGCACGTACTGCTTATCCCGTTTCTACCGTGCGAGCACTTTCTCGCAACAAAAGCGAATCGCGATCGTTGCGCATGATGACGATACCAATCTGACCCTCTTTAATATGGTCAGAACGATGGAGAGAAATCATCCTGCCCCGCTAAAACCGAAAGTTGGTTACTCAGGTAAGAGAGAGTTGCACTGGCAACAACTGAACACACGTTTTCGTCTCGGTACTGCTGGAGGTTCGGAGATTGTCGGTGACCAGATTTCCTTTCTGCACTGCAGTGAGGTGTCCCGTTGGGGTAATTCTGCAAGCGATTATGCTTCTGCTCTGCTCAAGAATGTAGCGATTGCAGACGGGACAGAGGTGCTATTTGAAAGCACCGCACGCGGCGTAGGCGGTTTCTTCTATCAGATGTTCTGGGATGCTTACGAAAACCAGTCTCGCTCCGGTTACGAAGCAGACTTTTTTCCTTGGTTCGTTTTTGAATCATATACGAAGCCTTTCATTGATGAAGCGGAGAAGGAGGCGTTTCGCGAGTCCATTGGCAAAGATCCACGCTACGGTGGCGAAGAGGAACTACGCTTACTCGATGAAACCGTAACCTACGAAATCGGTGAACAGGGAAACTTAGCGTTCGGAGTAACCCTTGAGAATCTACATTGGCGAAGGCAAGCGATTGACATCAACTGCCAAGGCCGACTGGAAGACTTTCATCAGGACTACCCGACAACTGCGCGAGAAGCATTCTTAGCATCCGGTCGCATGGTTTTTGAGCGCAACCTGCTGGAGCGCATGCGACAACGAATTGACTATGCACCGAAGCCAACGCGTTTCGATCTTCCCGTCAACCGCTTTGCCAATGATACTTCGAGTGCCCTGCGATACCTGATTGAACCGCAGGAGTTTGGTGAGCTAGAGATATTTCGGGAACCGACTGCCAACGGTGAATATCGTATCGGAGTAGACGTTTCCGAAGGAATTGAAGTCAACGATCGTGATACGGACTGGTCGGTCGCCACGGTTTTGGATGCTCTATCCTACGAACAAGTCGCGCTACTGCGCACGAAAACGGACCCGGACCTGTTAGCGTGGAAGCTAACGACCCTTGCTCAGTATTATAATGAAGCCCTGTTGATCGTTGAACGTAACAATCATGGACTGGTTACACTGCGTTCCCTGCTGGATAAACATCACTACGCTAAGCTCTATCATGAGATTAAGCTCGATGAACGGGGTATGCGACGGACCAAGCGTGTAGGGTTTCTGACAACGATTCGCAGCCGACCGCAGTTGGTTGATGTACTGAGAGAGTTGCTGCGAAACGAGGATCTGCTGGTGCGATCACCGAAGATTCTGGATGAGTTGATGACGTTCGTAGTGTTACCCAATGGCAAGGAAGCAGCAAATTCTGGCAGTCATGATGACTGTGTAATGTCACTTGCACTAGCTGCTTGGGGGTGCTTAAAAAGCCCGTCGATCTATAGGAATACGGCTTTTGACGCACCAAAGCCTGAACCACAAAAACGTAACCTTTTTGCTCATGTTACACCACGGTGATTCCGCAATTTCTGCTTAAAGAAATCTCACTGACACCCCCAATGAGAGTTCCAACTATGGCAATTGAAGAGCTTCATTCGATCTTGGATGATGTTCGGGTTTTCGTGGAGAGATCGCGAGAGCAAGAATATGAGTCTTTTGCAGCCGTCGAAATGCACAGCAATCTGTTGGATGACATTGAAGAACTGATTGACGAGTACGAAGACGAATACGTTGAAGACGATGACGAGGATTTAGATGATTGAGCAAGCCCAACCAAGTTATCCCGGTATTGGGCAAGACTCTCTTGCACAATTAGTTCGTGAGAAGTTTGACCGTGCACGGGAATACCGGCAAGCGATTGAATCCGATCGTTGGTTACCCGGAGAAGACGCCTATAACGGTATTTTTCCGGATGCTCCGACCTATACGCGAACCAGTGATCGACCACCTTTCATGGCGATCACACGTCGTGAAGTCGCCAGTGCACATATTAAGATCAATGCGTTGATGTTTCAGAACGGAGAAATCCCGTTTGTCATTCAACCGACGCGGTATCCCCGTTTCGTTCCGTCAGATATTCATCAGTTTGCTGATGGCATGGCTGAAATGTCAGACCGTGAACGGCGTCTTTATCTGGATGAACTGCGTAAGGAACTGCCGATTGACACGATTCTACGAGATCGTGCGAAAAACATTGAAAATCGCATTCGAGATGTACTGGATCGCACGGATTTCACCAATGAAATCTCGAAATGTATACATGAATTGATACTGCACGGTACCGGAGTCATGAAAAGTCCGGTGCTCATTCATCGTAATTATCCGGTTTATCGTGGTCGCTATGCCAATCGACTACAGAGGATCGAGTCAGCCATTGAGCAGGAACTACTTCCGGCCAGTAAATTTGTCAGTATTTTCAATCTTTATCCTTCTCCGGAAGCCGAAAGCCTAGAAGACGTTAGCTATATTATCGAGCGCAAGCAGCTGTCTTCCGTGCAAGTTCGTCAGATGTTGACGGAACAACGTGGTTTTGATCTGGAAGCCGTTTCTGATGTGCTGGAACGTCGGGTCTATTCCAAGGGCAATGAAATAGCGCAGCCGCTAAATCCGCATCAGGAAAGCTACACCGAAGAAGAGAAAGAGTACGAGTTACTTGAATTTTGGGGGGTATTAGACCAAGACGATCTGGAAGGCTACATCGACACATCCGAGTTGAATAACCTGAGTGTCTTGCCCGTCTGCATCTATGTTCTGGGTGACAGAACAGTCAAGGCCACGCTCAGCCCGTATGACGGTATGTTGCCGTATCACTTTGGTTACTGGCAACGGGTACCGCACAGTATCTGGGGTGACGGAGTGTTCTGGAGCATTCGGGATGTACAGTCCCTGCTAAATTTTAGCATGGCGATGTATGTCGAAGGCAAACAGATTAGCTCTTTACCGATGGCCGGTATGGATGCAAGCCAGTTAGCGGCGAATGAAGATCCAACGGATCTTTATCCGGGCAAGATCTTTCAGTTTGCTCCGGGTTCGGATGTCGGCAGTGCCTTTAAGCCAATCGTGATTCCGGATGTGACTCATGGCCTGATGGATATGATGCAGTTTCTGCAGAGAGAAGCGAATCTTTCCAGTGGACAATCACCAATCGGCATGGGCCAGACCGCACCTTATCAAACGCGTACCGCGACCGGTATGAGTATTCTGAACACGAATGCGCAGAAACAAACGGCGTCGGTTGTTCAATCGATCAGTAACATATTACGTGGTGCGATCAACGGAATCTATCGGTGGATCTTAGTGGATACGGATGATCCGAATCTTCATTGTGATGCCGAAGCACTCTGTACAGGTTACGACCGTTTTGTCGCCGAAGAAATTCACAATCAACAGATGCTTCAGTTTCTGCAGACCGTCATGAACATTCCGGGCTTGACGGAGCAACTGCGCATGGATCGTTTCGCTAAGCCCATGCTGCGAGCCTTCAACATGAATCCAGATGAGATGCTAAAGACTCCGGAAGAAATGCAGCAATCTCAACTGCAACGTGAAGAAGCAGCCCAGAAGCAGATGCAGATGGAAGCGCAGAGTAAGGCGCTATTAGCACAGATTGATCAGCAGAAATCAAAGCTCGATGCTGCTCTGGAAGAGAGAAAGTCAATTGGCGAGCAACGCAGAGATCTTGAGATTCGCAGGATTATGAACCTGATGGAGAACGGACAAGATCCGGGTCCGATTACCGATTTTACAGATCTTAGCGTGATTATCCGTGAAGAACTGCAGAAGCAAAAGATGCTGGAAATGCAACGCCGCGAGCAACTTCGTGCGCAGGAAATAGAACGAGATCTTCAATTAGCACAGCTGGAAGACGCCGAGTATGCAGAACTACAACGCTCACAAGCCCGGTCAGGTGCACCCGCTAACACCGGAAGAGGTGCGAATCCTTCGGCAGAGTCCGATGTGGTTGCATCTGGAAGAGTACCTGAACTACCGAATTCAACAGGAGTCTCATCTGGCCCTGCAGCCGGTCAACCCCGACCAATGTAAGGACCATAATTTACGTGTCGGCAAGATTCAGGCTTTTCGTGAGATTCTGAATTATCCCGACGCATCCTCATCATCTAAAAGAGTATGACCTCCGAAACAGTGGAAGTTACGGAAGAAGTGCAGAAGGAAACCCCTTCACCCCAAGAATTCTGGAGCAAGCTAATCGAACCCGGTGCCAAGGTGGAAACCCCACCCGAAGTACCAGAGGTAGTAGATGAAGAACCAGAAGAACCAGAAGAACCGGAAGTTGAGGAAACGAAAACGGTGAAAGCCGAACCGGAAGACCCGTTAGCGAGTGACCCCAAGCTAGCGAAACGGTTTCGAGATTCACAAGCTTTCATTTCGCAGCTAAAGCAGGAAAATCGCGATCTCACCAATCAGGTGGGAAAGCTCTCCGAGCAGATGAAGGAACTAAGCCGTTCGATGCAGACTGCGCAGACCCCGCAAAATGCTCCGGTAAAGCAACCTTCGAAGCAAGAAGTAAATGATGTGATGGCGGAAGTGATGGCTTCCCTTCCCGATGAAGTCAAGGATGAGGTGCAGACCTTTCCGGAGCTTTTCAAGGGAATCGATGCCCTGATCAAGCACCATCTGTCATCTGCGAACAAGGAGATTGAAGAAGACATTGCTGAAGTCCGCCGAAGTCGTCGTGAACGTGTTGTGCAAAATAGTCTACGCGAACGTCATAATCTGGCTAATTCGCAGCTAGGCATCACCAATGCCGCGCAGTTGGACTTGGATGACGGAACTTTCGCCCAGTGGGTGCTAAGTGAACCGTGGCGCAAGAACGTCGTGATGGATTTCGAGAATCCGAAAGGATTTGTTGATTTGCTTCGTAGCTTTTTCTACGAGTATCCGGAACTTGCCAAGTCAAGTAATCCACATACACCCCCCGTAGATGAAGAGCAACAGAAAGCAGACGCTAAAAGAGATGAACGACGAAAGCAAGCTAGTCATTCGATACCTGCTAAACCTGTTACACGTACTCCTCAAAAGCCGAAAACAGTACAAACGCCTGACGATAAGCAATTGTTATGGCAGCAATTAACAGCAAAAGTTAGCTAAGAGGTTAAAATGGCTTATACAGTTAGTAACTACGTCAACGTAACAGGTCAAAACCTGTACGGAGACTTGAGCGTGGAAGACGCGCTTACCATTCAGTCGAAGATGTTGCCTGTGGCAAAAAAGCACCTGACTTTCGCACGTTTCGCGCAGAAAGACACCAAGGGGCAGAACCAAGGGAACGTCATTCGCCATCGCCGCTACAAGAAATTTCCCCTTTCAGATCAACCACTTGGAGAAGGTGTGACTCCTGATTTCGACGTGCTCGAATCAGAAGTGATCTCACATACTGTTCGACAATATGGGCGGTACGTGCCGGTGACCGATCTGATGGAAATTCTTGGGCAAGACCCCTATATCAGCATCATTACAGAACGCCAAGCGCAACAAGCTGCAGAGACAATGGACCTGTTGGCTTACAAGCACTTTAGAGCACCTGCTAATGTAATTTACACCAACGGGGCATCCCGTGCAGCTGTGAACACCAAGCTCACCGTTAGTGGTAACAACTGTCCACAGTTAGACTCTGCTATTCGTTTTCTTGAGGGCAATGATGCCGTTAAGATGACCGAAATGCTAGCAGCTACTCCGGACATTGCTACTACACCAATTCGGGCTGGATTCATTGCCATTTGTCACCCGATTTTACGGCAGGATCTGGAAGCGATTCCTGATTTTGTACCGGTTGAGAAGTATTCTGATTCCGGTGCTGCAATGGAAATGGAACTCGGAAGCTACAAGGGTGTTCGATTTATCGGTACTACACAGGCAACCGCGTTCGAAAATTCTTCTGGCAACACTTCAACCGGTGCTGGAGCAACAGGTGGTACTAATGTTGTGGAGAATGCTACTTACGCCGATGTTTATCCGATCGTAATCTTTGCGAAAGATAGCGTTGGAACTGCCACCATCGGTGGTATGGATAGCATCATTCCCAAGGTAGTTCGACCAACTCCTAGCGGCACAGACCCCTTGGGTCAACGCGGTACCGTTGGTTATACATTTATGTTTGGAAGCGTGATTCTTAACGAGGATTGGATGGTTAGCATCGAGACAGCTGTCTCCGCTCTAACTGCTCCAACTGCCGGTACTTACTACGCGTCCAATAGTTGATTGATTCGCCGCTAAGTCGTGCGACTCGCAGAACTTAGCGGTAATTTCTAGCTCAAAGGAGTTATTATGAAGAATGATAAAATGCAAATGAGTTACGTGCCTCAGACTACTGAGCATAAACTCATTTCTTCGAACGGTACGTTCGACTTTACGCTTCCTCATGGAGCCATTGTAGAAGATGTAGTAGTTGTTAAGAAAGTATTGGATTCAACGGCAACTACTGCCACTTTGAATATCGGTACAACAGCTGCTCTTGGAGGCAATGCTGCGGCGGCGAATTACTACACAGCTACAGCTATCGATATTGATACCACTAATGGTACAGTTGGTGTGGCCAGTATTGATGCAGATAAGATGATGGAGCCTGTCGCTAGCAACCGTGTTGTGCGAGTGACTACTGCTAATCTTACAGCTAACAGTGTCGCACGAATTTATGTCTGGGTAAATTATCGATTTGCCCCTCAAAACTACGACGTAGCCAGTGGACAAGTTTCCACACCTACTCGCGTAGTCTAACCTTTTTCGTACAAGCTGAATTGCACCTTAATTCAGCTTGTACATTTTACTTCTTTTTACTATAATAGTGGCGTTTTCATGGATTTCTCATACGCTCCCAATCAGGCCCAGAGTTATTTCAATTCCGGAACTGGAAAATTCCGGCAACTCCCTGCCAACAAGTCTCTCGCTCCCGAATGGGATGGAGAAACTTCTAACATTCCTCCCGGTTTCGGCGTCATTCGAATCGAGAACGGACGCGAACAGTTTGAAACCGAAGAAGTCAGTGTCTCCGTCAACGGTTATAGCGTCGTCATTCCCCGTGGATCGGCTCGCATTGTCTCCGCCGTTCACATCAATCGCTTGATGGAATGCCGCACTACTGAATACACACAGACTCAGTTCTACAAGCCACCTGAAGGTTTTGTTCGTCCACGCTTTCCGATTACGGTGATCGTGGAACCAAAGGACATGCCGGTACTGGTAGATAATGAGACTGCTACCGAAGTCAAAGCGGAAAGCAAGGAAGTTCGCGCACCGCGAAAAACCAAAAACACATTGACAGTAGGCGAAAATGAGCTTGATGCTGGGTGACATTCGTACACGGGCAAAACGGTTATTGCAGGATACTAATGATAGCAATCGCCGTTGGCCTGATGCTGAGCTAAATGATTATATCTTTGATGCTCAGCACGAATTCATTCGGTTGACAGGATACCCCCTGCACACCACAGGGGTTTCCTTGTCTGGGTTGACAGCTGAATACAGTATTCCTACTACGCTAATGACGCTAAGACGAGCACGTGTACGCAATCGTGCTGTCGAGATTCCGATTATTAGTCCCGCCGTGTTGGATGAAAGCATTGTTTTTCTGAATGAACCGGTCAATTCCGATTGGAAATCACAGACCGGACCTATTCGCGCTCTGGTGGTAGAGCACCAATCCTCTTCTACATTTCGACTTTTTCCGATTCCCTCCGGAACGATCTATACCGAAGTTAGCGCGACGCTAAATTCGACAACCACAATCACCGTTGCTGCCGGTCAAACCACAATTAGCGTCGGTATGGTGGTGAGCGGCACCGGCATTCCTACGGGAACCTACGTGGCAAATGTCAACGGGACGACTATTACGTTGAGCAACGCAGCCACCGTTAGCGGTACTCAGACGCTAACTTTTGTTTCAACCAACATCTTTTCTCCGCAGCTACTGCAGATACCGACGACTGATATTAACGATATTAGCGGCACGGATCTCTCCTATGACAGTTCCAATGTATTTCTCGGAACTGCCGTTACTTTACCCAGTATTGAGTTGCAGGGAGTTCGACAACCACCACGCAATGCTTTGCAGGACTCTGCTGATGGAGACAATGATGTGCCGCTAATTGGCATGGCCTACCATGAAAGCCTTGTCTACGGCTGCGTTGAACGTGCGTATCTAAAAGAGAATGAGCTAAGAAATGTTCAAAAAAGTGAGGAGTTTCGACGGCGTTTTCTGGAATACGTTGCCGATGCTCGGCGCACTGAGCCAGAGAATCGCATACGTCGAGTTGGCGGTGCTAATCGTGTGCGAATGAAACTATCGAGTCGGTGGATATGACAGTATCAGTACAGGGAACCGGTGGTGAGACGGTAGTCTTTCAAACACGAAAAATAACAGGGGATGATCTCGAAACCAACGCAGCCTTGTTGGATTTGGATGATATTCCCATTCCTTCTGCCATCAACACTGCCAAAGGCTATACTACCTTTAGCCAGTTCTACAACGATCTCCCCGACAACACAGATATTCAAGGGCCACAAGGGCCACAAGGCCCAGC
>Ga0255768_10001404_pt1 | contig 24829 bp, 21 predicted proteins | sample 071ome_33_FD_179983 | JGI IMG/M metagenome (GOLD analysis project Ga0255768, IMG submission 179983) | Coastal salt marsh microbial communities from the Groves Creek Marsh, Skidaway Island, Georgia - 071412AT metaG (version 2) | ecosystem: Environmental > Aquatic > Marine > Intertidal zone >...
TGTTGCGGAGGATTTGCAATTCCGCAAGGATTGTGCCTTGGAAACTACGCTCACTCTTGAACTTCGATACGGTAGTACGAATCGGGCGGATTGCATCAAATGCTTGAGCAGCAGTGAAGCAACCATTAGGGAAGTTGGATTGAAGAATGGAGCAAGTCATTTGCCACATCTTCACATTCATCTTGTTGGGAGATTGCAACTCTTCAACAATATCTTGCAGTTTGGTGTAGTCATCCACATCATCAATTTGAGGAGGACGCTTACCGATAATCAAGAAGTCACGAAGGTCAACTTCACTATCACTGTAAATGAGATCCAAACTGTCAAGAATCCCACGGAGTTCCTTGATGCGAACAGAGATAACTTTCAGCAATTCGTCACCATCGGAGACATTGCTGGTATTCACATAGAAATTCAAGCGAGTCTTGATACCTTCGGCAGCACAAGCAAGGAAGGTAGGAAGAAAGTCACGAATCCACACTTTCTGCGTTGCTTCGTGCAAACGGTCAACAATATCAGTCGTAACAGTGGCACCAGAATCAAGAATGGTGATACCGTGCTTCTTGTAGATTTCAACGATACCGTTAGGACCAGTGCGAGCAGTGTAGTTAGTCAGGAACGAATCTTTGACTTCAGTCTTGAAAAGATTACGCTTGAGATTGGTGCGGTTGATAGCAATTTCATGAACTGCAAAAGTTTCAACCCACTCATCAATCATTTCCTGAGTGACTTCAATACCCTTCTCTTGTTGGCGGCGGATGTATGCCTGCCCACGGGCAAAGTAGTCATCGTAGTTAGATTCAGTGCCGTCAGGTTGCGGTTGATGTAGAAGACCAACCTCATCAATTACGTCACCGTCAGCATAACCATCGTTAGCGGCATAAACATCAACGAGCATCCACTCGTAGTTGTTAGCAACATACCACATCCAGCGGTGGTTGCCATTCACCAACCAGTTTTCCAGTTTGTTGGTATCTTCATCCAGAAGAATCACAGGGGGCAGTTTGCCAACCTTGTAACCTTTTTCCAAGGAACGTGCTACACGGTCGTACACTTTGCGGTCATTACCACGCTTACGACCCACGTTTTTGCGGAGTTTGATGTCTTTGGTATTCACGATTGCAGTATAAAGATACTTGCAACTCGCATACTCAGGGCGAACATAACCCTCAACTTCACGCTTCAGGTGAAGCATTTCATCAGTATCTTTGGGGTGTGCAACGTATTCAGAAGGAATCTGAACTTCGTAACCAAAACCTTGACCAGACATAATAAGTTAGTTAATGCAGTGTGCAACGTGGTGAGGCAATCCCCCAACCACTCATGCAATATACGATGAATCCGATGCCCTGTCAACCCCTAAACGATTAGAAGAACTTATCTAACCCAACTGGTTCCCCAAAGGAATAGTTATAGGTCAGGGCATCGGCACACACATAATGTCGATGTGTTACAGAAACGCCCAAACGCTCGCAAAGTTCTCTATGATTGTCTTCCATCATTTCCACGGCATACAACATGTTATCTAAAACGTGTTGTTCGCTGTGATATTGACACAAACGATTCTTTAATCCAACAAGAAAGTTTCCACATCCAGCAGAGTTGTCAATGAATGTGCTGCTAGGATCTTTCAACAACTCTTCTGGAATTTCATCAATCATCTGCTCCACAAGTTCCATCGGAGTGAAAACCTCTTGTGTTTCTTTGATTCTTTCATCGGAACGTTCGATGGTTGATCCAACATTTTGGTTGTGTTTATTCTTTGCCATCACGTTCCTCTAGACATCTTGTGTAGGTGGTAATCAAATCATTCTTGCCGAAGTGATACCTACCGTTGCACTGCGTTGCAGCAGCACGAAACTTATCCGCAAACTCTACCATATTTTCTACGACTGTCAAATCTCGACAGCGTAAAAAGTGATGCCCCTTTGCATAGTGTGTAAAGTTTTCAGTTTTTACTCTACCACTAGGTCCACAACCATATTCACCAACAAAAACATTTGCCTCATCTCGACGCTCATAAGGTAGAAATTCAAAATCTGGATGCTCTCGCATCATTGGAATCTCGCCCACGCCTCTGGCAAATCTCGATGAGTTTTTGACTTCCCAGTGTTGTTTCACAGCATTGATACCACCTGGGAAACATTTTGGGTCACAGTCTTCATCCACAACACAATGAAGATGCCCTACAATCTTATTGAGTGAGGATGGTTTCCGAACAGAAGTTGGCAGCACAAAACGAATATCATCAGTGATTTCTGATGTCTTATTCAGAAATTTGATGGCAAGGTTTCCACCAACACCGTAAGGTGGATTACCAATAGCAAGTGTGAATCTTTTCATATACCATATTTTACAGCAAGTGTGAACCTATGTCCAGTCCTAAATGCAGTCGCACGATGTAAGATATTAGCATCAAACATTACCATACGATTAGGAAAAGGAAAGACACCTCTTATCTCATCATCAACAACAAACTGAGTTTCTCCACCATATTCTATATTCCATTCCTCAACAGCATAGTATAAAAGTGTAACACCATGAGACCCATCAATGTGAAAGTATGGGTTCTCACTTGGCGCAAAACAATTCACATACATTCTATTGAGATTCAAAGATGTTGGAACTAATTCTTTAGTCTCATCCCGAAACAGTTTGTATATCTCACTGGTCTCATCAATCTCATGAATCATTCCTGTAGGTAGAGAAGTGGGACTATCTCTCTCACCATAAGAATACGCAGCATTGTGACAATATTCAATCACATTCTCACAATCATCAACTGAAAGAAAGTTATCAATGACTTGTATTTCCATAACTCAAAACTCTTATGTTAAATGATATTGTAATTCTTGGATATTCGGTCTTTTCACAGGGTAATACACAGTGTTGAAGATATGATGGAAACATTAGTAAGTCTCCTTCATCAACATCTGGCACATAAACCTCACCACAGTTATTAGTATCAAACTCCAAACTTAAATTACGAAGTTGTGCTAAAGGATCATGAAACTCTGGTGGTTGATGCTCTTCTTTATTAAATGAAAGAAAGTGAATACATGAAAAGTGTGCTGGATTTAATGCACTACCCAGATGGTCATGAATTTCTTGATACTCACCATCAAAGTAAACGTTGTACCAAATATCATTTATATCTGCTGTATAATCTTTATCAAAAATCTCATCAAGACATTCTCTATATTGATTATCTAATAGATTCTGATTCTCCTGAAGTATTTCCATACCAGGAGGTTCTCTCTTATAAGATGTTCTAATCTTATTTGTAGTCCAATCGTCAGGAATTTCAAGGTTCTCCGATGCTTCTACAATTCCTGAAACTAAAAGATTCTTTAGTAAGTCATTATTGTTGACTTGAGTCTTAAAGATTGTTACCGGAAAGATCTCTTTAGACCTCATCTCTTCAACGCTCACAAAGCATATTCTACTGAAATTCTACCATTGTGTCAAGTCTTACATCCACGAACAAAAATTCCATTGGTTTATCGGATAAGTTTGCACCATCATGAATAACACTGAGAACATCATAGACTTGACAATTACCCTCATCCCATAGTATTCTCTTATTGTCCCAAGTCATATAACATTTCTCTCTGTCTGGTATGTTTATGGGCACTTGAATACGCTTGTAAGGTTCTCGATATATGTCTGGATCTCTATGAGGTTTCAGCACTGTTCCAGGGTCAAATAAAGAGTATCCAGAGTACAGAATATCTTCATTCTGATGTATCTGAATCACTTCATCAGTCATCAATTTCTTTCTAATTAAGATAGATTTTGCTGTACTTTTTAACCAGTAATGATGAATATCTTTATTGCAATATCCTCTGGTAGTTGGTGCTTTTTTAGTTGGAAATTTAGTCTCTTTTGCCCATTTGTATAGGGTCTTAAGGTCTTGTTGAGTGATCATAATACTTAAAGTTCAAGTATGGATTGTATGGAGATGTTCTATAAAACTTCACTACTTGTTCTCTATCCTTGTAGAGTTTTATTTTAATGTGCCACGCAAATTGTTCTATATCATAATGTAAAAATTCATCACGCATTACATACTCTTTATCTATCTCAAAATTTTTTGATAATATGTCTATAACTTCTTGATGATTTAATTGAAACGGAATGATTTCTATATTGATAGATTCATCAATAAAATCACCATCTTTTGTAAAGTCTCCTGCTAGCAGAACATCAATGAAATGTCCTTTGAACAGTTTCATGATTTTAACTGTATCTTTTAAGAATAGTGATTTGAATTTTTTGAATGTATCAAAATGAAATCCACACTTAAAGTTATCAGTGTATGGAAAATCTCTAGTGAAGTAAATTGTTGGGAAGTTTACATTGATGTTGTAAGCATCTAAAACATCTTTTGTAAGATAGTCTCCGTTTCTATTGAGATGGTGAATATGAAAGGCTGGATTTTTAATATCTGGACCAAGAGCAGTTATTGAAGTTTCATATTTTGATAGATCTAATCCCCTATCCAGTTCTCCTTCAAACTTATCTACAGTGTAATGAACTGATTTATGATTTCCTTTTGAAATCTCTGTTTCATACATCCGATAAGTCATTTTCCAAAAACTTCATTATGCACGCTTTGCTTGGTCATTTTTCTAGGAGAACCATAGTAAAACCAAAATGTTCCAGAATATTTTATTCCACTAATCATTTCATTTACTTTATGGTAAAACATCCAGTTAGAAGGGAAGATAATCACATCCCCAGTAGACGGTTTGTAAGACTTTCCTGAAAAAAACTCTATGTCTCCACCTTCATAGTTATCGTTAAAATAAACAGTACAACTTAAAATATTTTTTCTTCTAGCAAACCATTGTGGAAATATTTCTTCTAAGAAGTCATCATAATGATAATTGAATTTAGATCCTTTATGATATTGTCTAACCATCATTTCAGAATATCTAAACTTTTCTCTACCAAAATATGACCAATTAAAAGATCTCACTCTTTCAGAATATATTTTCAAACCCTCGGTAAAAATATATTTCTGAACACCTTCTATCGAATCTAATTCTGGATCAAAAAAAGAATCAGCAGCATCATCTAATAAACCATCTGTATATGGTTCTGATCTAAATTGTTGTAACTCTTTAATATCTTTTATTATTTCCTTACATTTTTTGCTATCAATAAATGATTTTAAGAAAACAATATGGTCTGATAAATTTTGATTGAACTGTTTATTTTCTATTTCTTCTGTTATTTTACTTTTGTTCTGTGAAATTTTTAGATAATCTAACATAATTCAAACAAAGCAACACACGAGTCTTCATTAACTTTCACAATATATTCTTTATCCTGCTCAAGATCTGCATATTCTAATTCATTTATAATTTTTCCACTTACCTCACAACTTCCTTCATAACATATCAAACATCCATAATTCTTCGAAGAACTAACCGTCCCACTATCAATTAATTTACCTTCCCATTTTTCATCTTTTTTCCAAGAATTAAAAGTTATAATTCTTGTGTTTTCAAAACACTCACCAACCATATGATTATTCATATAGTTTCCAATATAAAAAAGTTGTTTTGGTTCTAAAGTTTCATGCGTTTCAAATTTTCCGTCAACTAAAGCATGATATCTACCACCACCACAGGATAAAAATGAATAATGTGAATATCTATTTTCTGCTGGATCATATCCAACATGATAATCATCAGTGGTATGAACACATAGATGAAACTTTGGTGCTCTGTAAGTTCTGTTGAATGACGTCATGATAAATCAACTCTTTTCATACGTTTTGATTTTACGTCTCTAAGTTCATTAGTATCTATTGCAACCACCTTACCTATAAAATCATCATATGATTTTCCAAAGAACATCTCACTAGCAACATTAGATTCTAAAGTTACTTCTTCACTTTCCTGTTCTTTGATAATTGGCATACCTAGTTGAAATAATGATTCTATTAGATTCACTCTATCTGTATTGTCAATAAACTTGCAATTAATTACAACTGGGCAGTAATCATCAATTGATTTTGGTGCATTTTGACGACAAAAACTTACTACGACTTGCTCTGTTTCTGGCAAATACTCAATAATTTTGAAAATGATTTTCATGTCAAGTAAATGTCTTCCAATATTTAGGGTCAATATACCCCATTGAATAGTGTAAGTTTTCCTCTTTGAGAGTTAGTGTCACATCACCCACGATTGCCAATCTTTCTCCGCTGAAGTTTTCAGTTCTTGCTTCCGTGCGATGAGTAATAGAACTTGGGAATATGACCAATGTTCCTTCTGGTGGTCCAAGAAAGAAAGATTCTGAATTATATTGATTGAACTCTTTTAACATAACTCTATCTTCAAATTCAGAAACAGCATTGCTCCCTAGGAACAAACTATTTTTCATATGTGGATTTTGAAATGATATATGATGTGAATTTGGTGGGCAACTTAAGTAGTATGCAAAAGAAATATGACTCGTGGAATGTATGTGCCACTTAATTTGATCTTTAGATTGTCTCGCTCTTGATAACCACGTTTTAGTAATTGTAAAATTGAATATATCCTTATATTCTAAGACATCATGAACATAACACTTAACATGACTAATCACATCTTTGAATAATGGTTGAAGACTATCTTCTAGATGTATGAGTGGATTGCCTACATTTTCACTTACTGTATTATTTTTATCGTCATCTTCGTAATCGTATTTTGGATATACTTTATAGAAAGATTTTTTGTGTGTATCATGCTTTTCCATATCCCCAACATAAAAGGATACTGGAAAAGCGTCAAATATTTCATAGTTCATGATGATTGATGTGTTCCCCAGGTTGTCAAGATATACTTCTCTCCACCAATGGGTGGATTTCCTCTATGTGTATATGCATATGATGTTGGGAACACTAATAGTCTACCTTTCTTTGGTGGAATTCTTGTATTCATATACAAGAATTCTGTTTCTCCTGCCTCAAAATCATCATTCAAATATAGTTGAACAACAACTGCTCTAGAAGATGAGATTAAATCTGAGGACTCATAATGCCAACTATGAAATCCTCCACCTTGTGGAATTTTCTTTGCCTTTACATCGTAATACAAAAGAGTTGTATTCTGTAAAACAGAGTATAGATTAGCGTAGTCTTCGATAAATGGTTTTAATTTTTCAAAAAATACTTCACCAATACAAGACCATGCTGGAAGGTCATAATAGTGATGGAGATTTATACCTTTATGATCTACTTCATGATTATCATATCCTCTTTCAGCAAATAATAAACTATTCTTCTCCAAGTTGTTTATCATGCCGATAAACATATCACAATCTTCGGCACTAAACGCATCATCATACACTTCAATACAATTTCTCATTGCAAATAAGATAAAAAATTATTTAGTTATGAAACGTTAGTTGCTCCTGTGTTTCCATGCACTGTTCCATTATTGGTAAGGGTGAAATTAGCACCACTTACTCTACGAATTGCAGCACCATCTCCACCAGAACTAGTGCCATCTGAACTACAAACATTGCCACCACCTCCAGCGCCCCTACCTGCTCCTTGTCCAGGCGCTCCACCTGCTCCACCATCTCCACTTCTGGATCCTCCACCAGACTTTCCACCACCACCACTGCCTCTACCAGTCTTACTACCATCGCTTCCGCTATTACCATTACCACCACTACCAAAAGCACCATCACCTCTTGGTCCACCTCTTCCTGAAGGCAAACCTGCTCCACCTCCGCCGCCTCCACCAGAGGATGCGTGGTCTTGTGTGTTTTTATCTGGGTCATTATGACCACCGCCACCACCGCCACCACCGGCGTATCCTGCTTGGATTCTACCTCCAGAGAATACTCTTACTTTAGTAGTTCCATTGGTATACTGAATACCTAAAGCACTATTTCCATTTTTGCCATTATATCCACCATCACAAACACGTCCTTTTCCACCATCACCACCTGCTCCAAAGATTTCTCCAGAACTACCAACATCAACATATAAATCAGTATTACTTTCCCAATTACCAGTTCGCATTCCACATCTTGATCTTGAATCTGATCTATCAGAACCAATGGTTAAATTGACATGCAAATAAACTTTTGTACCAGCAGAACTTGATGGTCTAGATCTGAATCCTCCTATACATCTAACATCTTGCGGTCTATTATTCCACTTTCTTCTACCATCAACTCTATATCTTGGATTGGGACCAGAACTTGTATCATAATAATTTACTACTGAATTTAATCTTGAATTATAAAAATCACTCATGCGTATTGTCCCCTGATGGGGAATACTCTTATTTTGTGAAGGACCACAAGTATCATTATCTAAGTTCAGAGTCAAATTACCAAGGGTTTCTCTGACTCTGTAATTACCTAAACTTCTTCTTCCATTCCTTCCAAATTCTGCTTCAATTTGACTAAAACGGATTGGACCTGAGTTTTGAAGTGCCATAATAGTTTACGCTATAGTTGCAATTCCACACCACCCATTCGGTAGTTTTAATTCTAATCGAGTATTATCTGTGTTGTAGATGATAGCACCATCTTCAACACCTGTATTATCAACATTAGTTAGGTTGTTTCTTTGAGTCGTTGTGAGTTTGGGGAAGAGAACATATGCAATGAGATCTCTGTTTGGACCAAGAATATCTGCGTTATTTGCATGAGTAAAATCAATCGCACATTTTGCTCTGGTTGTTCCAATTCCAACACCAGCAACTAAACAATCAACTTGAGGTGCCGTAATACCTTGATTATTGATTATAGTTGTTTTGATACCAATGTTGCCTGCCTGGTCAATGAAAACTCTACCACTTCCTGGAGAGTTAACTGAGAATTTTTCAGGAACAACTGCTGAAGGGAAAGAAGAATCTGTTCCAATTCCAATGAAACTGGAAGTAACATCGATAAATGTTGAAATACCTGACTGTGCATCAACGTTACCAGTGAGATTACCAGTTACGTTTGCATTGATTGCATCTGGAAGTGTAATGTTTCCGGTAACATTCAAGTCTCCACCAACGGTTGTATCTCCAGTAACATATAACTCTGATGTAGTCACAATACCAGAACTTCTTAAAGTTCCTGCAACATCAAGTGTATGTTCCGGTAATGTAATTCCAATACCCAAGTTTCCACCATAGGTCAATGTCATCAGTGGATTACTTTGGAAATGCCAGTAGTAAGAACCAGTATTGACTCCTACAGCACCTGATTGCAGATAGTGATTGATATTTCCATCACCCTTATTAAGAATACTGAATGAATATGGTGTGCTGTATGAACCATCATCATGACCATATCTCAGTAATGTATTCCATCCATTGATTGAATCAGATCTACCAATAGAAATATATGAAGATGTTTTTTCACTAATTATTTGTACCGCTGCTTGGGTAGTCACAAAACCAACTCTTCTGATGAGAATGTCGGCACCGTTTGAAGGACTATCAGAACCAATCGCAACTCTTCCAGTTAAATAATTGGTTCCAATGCCAAGAGTTGTAACTGTCGCAACACCAACAGTTAAGTCTGCAATATCTACTTCTGCATCTGGAGTGAGTGATGCTGCTGTTGATGCAGTACCTGTAATTCCACCAATAAAACTAGATGCAGAAACAGCGTTTGCAGTGATAATGCCAACACTGATGTTTGGAGTTCCAATCAGAGATGATGCAGATGATGCAACACCAGTAAGATTTCCAATAATGTCTCCTACGAAGTTAGTTGTTGCGGTAATTATTCCAGATTGAATTGTATCGGATTCGAAATGAATGGCAGTTGCGGCAGCACCAACTGCTAAATCATTAGTTACAGTAAGACCACCACCAACTACAATTTCTTGAGGTAGTTTTGAATTTAATAATACTGGAATTCTATCGTTACTGATAGTTCCTAAGGTTAAATTATTCGCATCTAGAAGAGTTAAATCCGAACCAATACCAACGAATTTATATGCAGTTGTAATTCCACTAATTAAAACATCTCCACCAGAACTAATACCAACACCAGTTCCAAATCCTGCTAAAGTATTATCTGCAACTCCTCCAACTTGGAAAGTGAATCGTGGGTCTGTCGTCCCCACTCCAACATTTCCGGCAGCATAGATGCTTGTATAACCTAATCCAGCATCAATGTCAATCCACTGTGATGTTGGCATCCCCGAAAGGAATCTAGCGTCACCATAATAAGTAACAATCCCAGCAACTCCTGGAGATATTTCATACGATGTTATGATTCCTGAAGCAATACTAACTCCAGCACCAACGACACTATTTGTAAAAGTTAAATCAGTAACACTTGCAGTGCCATTTACTTCAAGAGAAGTGGAATATAATGTTGATGCTGTAGCAAATCCAGAGATTTTTGCATTCCCATAAGCATCGATTGCTTCAGTTGGAATAGTCGTTCCTATTCCAACCAAACCAGTAGGACTTACTACAAAGTTGTCATTGTCAACTTGTACACCATTACGAAAATTAAACTGCTTGTTATAATTCGCCATCTCTGGATGCTTTTCTAGTTATTTAGTTTGTCTTCAAGGGCAGAAACTTTGTCGTTAAGTTCCTTGATTGCTTCAATGAGAAGTGGGACAAGTTTTTCATAACGAACACCAACGTATCCATCATTTCTCGTCTTAGTAATTCCAGGTAAACCAAGTGCTTCGATTTCTTGTGCGATAACACCAGTATCTTCACCAGTTTTCTTGGATTTCTCTTCATTCCAAGTAAAAGTGTTTCCACTTATGGAGATAACCTTTGCAAGAGGATCTTCAATTCTCTTAATGTTATCCTTCAACCTTTCATCTGATGCATTAAACGCAATAACATCTCCTTCACACTTGAGTTCATTGGTTGCAATATTGAATTTCAATTGAAGGTCACGCATCAATGTAGTCATTGCTCCGTTTGCAATATTGGAGTCAATCATCATAATGGTCATCTCATCGGTGGTTAAATTACCAAGATTTTTTTGACCTTCAGTTCCATAAACTCTACATTTACCAGCCCGATCTGCTTCACCAGCAAATCTAGTTGCAGTAACAGTGTCACCATTGATAATAACGTTATCAACTCTTGCTGCACCAGCAACTACCAAATTTCCAGTAATATTTGTGTTGTTTAAAGAACTAGTACCAGTAACGCTGAAGTCATCATTCACCTGAAGGTCTTCAGTGACCACAAGATTTCCACGAACGATTGAACCACCACTTAAGGTTTCAAATTTGATTGAATTATCATAATAAAGTTTTACTCCCTGATTTTCCTGAGCAAAAATCATCGACTCAGAATTACCAGCATTCTTAACATTAAAAGCACTTGCATTGATAATCAGTCCACCAGGACCATCATCATGAATGAAAGAGTTGTTACCATCATGATAAATCTTGAGGTCATCATCATCGCCAAGTAACAACTTATCATTGTCACGCATATCAATGTCAGCGTTGACATTTAATTTTCCATCAAATGTAGATGTGCCATCAACTTGTAAGTTGCCACCAAAATCAACATCTTCACAAACAAACAATCTCTTGCCGATAGCAACGCCGCCAGCAACTCTAAGAGCAGCATTTTGATCTGTGCAATTACTTGCATCTTGTTGACTCTTGATATCAACAGAACCTGCTGTTCTCAGTGAAGATGGAACTCCATTCAGAATTAAGGTCTTAGCAAGTCTTACATTTTCAGTGAATGTAACTGGACCATCAAATTGTGAAAGGATTTGTTTAGATTTGCCACCCTCAACCAGAATTCTTTCTTTAACAACAATCTCATCAAATACGACAGAGAGTCTATTAGGATCTTCACCAGTTACAGTTGGTGTTGGAACATCAAATGTCTTCTGCTCACCAGATTGTGCAGAATACTTCGTGTTACCAATATAGAAGTCACCATCACTGTCCATACCAGTGTAGAGAACAGTTCCACAAGAAGTTTCTTGGGATTGTGAGAGGAACTCCTCATCTTCACTCAGAGTCTTGATTTGAACCTGTGGAAGACCAGTTGAGTAGTTACCAGGTCCATAACCAAGATATTCAAATGTATGACCAGATGCACGAAGAATAGAAGGTCTACGTGATTCGATTGGTAACAGTTTAATCTTCTTGATTTGACTGTTTATTTCATGAGTTTCAATGATGGTTCCCATTGAACCACGAATTACTTGAATTTCATCATTATTAGTTCCAGTAAGTTCACCAGAACTGACTCTCATGATTTCATTATCAATCTGAATATATGAACCTACGGGGAATCTAGATTCAATCTTAGTGGCGTGACCATCAGGTTTTGCAACCTTAAATTGTGAATCACTAACGCCAATCGTTTCTTTTGTTAAGAGAATATTGTTATCATAGAATGTGAGAGTTCTAGTACCAATATTCTCACCAAAACTATCCGCACTTGCATTGTTAGCAGATACACCATGCTTCATAAACTTGGAAGCATTACTAATATCTGTTGCTGTGAAAACATCAAAGGTATTTGTGGTACCTTTAGTAACACTATTGACGTAGTAATCACCCAAGTTGTTGTTACTAGAATCAAGAAGTCTTAAGGAGTTTCCAGCAATCAATCCAGATGCTTCACCCGATGTAATTGTAAATGTATGGAGATTTGCATTTACACTATGATTTGAAATAGTTCCTACACGACCAAGAACGGTAATATATTCTCCTGGAGTTGGTAATGGATCGCCAACAGTTCTTGCAATAGCAACTTGATTTGTGGTGTTTGTGTTGGTAATTGTGTAATAACCACCACCAGTGGTTCCAATACCAGTTACCTGAACATAATCATTTGTTGCAATGTTAATATCTGATGCAGTAATTCCAATTCCTGCTTGAGGTGTACCACCAATCTGATTGGAGTCAAAGTAAAGAGTTTCGCCATCAGTGTATCCAGAACCGTTTGCAGTAATTACTGCATTGGTGACTGCACCACTACTAACTTCAACAGTTGCGAGAGCACCATCCCAAACTAAGTTAATAGTCTCAAGATTAGTTGGTGGAACTGTCTGATTATTAATCAGACGAACATTATAGTATGTTCCATCAGTATGACCAGAACCACCTATTAATGATGAGAATGTTGTAATACCTGATAATCTATGCTCAGAAGCAAGTGTAAGAGTTGCTGTAGTATTTGTGGCGGTTACACCAGTAATTTCATTTCCCGCAGTAAAGGTCTTGAAGAACTTATCTGTGGTTTCCCTCGTCAAACTTCTCTTCAGATCGTTAGTAACAACTTCTCCAAGAGGAGTTCTCTTAGCATAACTTGCTGCAGATGCTGGATTGTCAACTTCATTATCCCTATCCAACTGTGGATACAGGTCAGTGATGTTTTGACTATACTTACCATCACTAAATTCACCACTAGGATCTTGAACAGCATTATTTGCATTCAGAATATAGAGATAGTAAACACCATCCTGAACATCCTTAATATATGGTGTGATTGTTTCTACACGATAGATGTAAAGATTCTCTTGTGCATCATTTCTTTGTAGTGTTGGAAGAGTTTTATCTCTAACATTTACATCAAAGTTTGAAAGACCTGGTGTATGAGTGATGTCGAAGATATCAACATCATTAACAGTGAAAGTATTGCTATCCTTAACGTCTAAAACTCTAAATGAACCGTTGTATCCAAAGTTATCTACAGCAGATTCATTGGTTGTACTTGTTATACCTTTAATGATAACAATGTCATTATCTCTAAGGTTGTGTGGTCTATCTGTGCTATAAACAATTGTATTTGTTGGATTGTTGTAGCTACATGTACTGATAAACTTTGGATTTCTATTGAAATTGTAATCAGCAGTGGTTATGACATTAAGATTGAAGTCGGCAACTTCTCTGACATTAACATCACTGGATTCTTGGAGTACAAAACCACTTACAGGGTCTCTAGCATTCTCAAGTTCTTTTGGAACAACATAACGAAGTTTATAGATTTTCTCGTCAATACTTCTTCCATCTTCAACTCTCTTAATGTATGAAATTTCAGATTCCTCAATTTCAGAATCAGAACTTGATCCAAGGAATGACCTGATCGCTGATTGAAGAGTACTATTTGATATAAATGCTGCGTGTCCTCCAGTGGCAACTGTTGTGAGGGTTGTAGTAGCGTTAGCAGGAATTGCATCAATCGCATTGATATAATCCTGCAACCAAGTTGCTTGGTTTCCACCACCAGATGTATCATCCAATGCCTGAGTGAACAGTAATGGTGCATTATGTGTGCTGGTATAAGTCTCTAGACCGATTGATTGGTAAGGTTCGGAACCGTCACCACTGGAAGCTCCATGAATTGCTGCAATCTTTGTACATGAAAGAGAAGAAGATCCACCACCAGCACAAGTTTGGTCAAACTGAATAGGACCAGGAGCGTTTGCAATGACACCAGCAATACCTGTTTCTAAGGTATTCATCTTGGTGACAAGTTTACCGCCTTGTGAATGACCAAACAGATAAACATCTCCTATTGATTTGGAAATGCCATTTGCTGTCATAAATGCATTCAAGGAGTTCTTAACCCAACCAACTGCTGCTCTAGCATAAGGTAAGTTATCTCCCATCAGGAAGTCTGCTTGTTCTATGCCAGTTCCAGATAAATTATAATTTCTTGCTTGAGAAATGTTATCCTGAGGATATGCAGCAGAGAAAATAATCTTATCCCTTACATTAAGACCTGATTGATCTAAGAAATAGTTCAGAGAAGTTTCTGCTGCATCTGCAATGGATGGACCAGTTGGACCATCAGAAAGAGTTCCGTGATAAACAACTACAACATCAACTGAACTTGATGATACACTTGTAGGTACATACAATTTACCCATAACTGGGTACGATGTAGAACCTACCGTATAAGTTTGACCATCAGATGGCGCAAGTGTAATCGTGGTGCTTGTAATATTTGAAGTTAGTGTTTGGAAATATTGATAAAGGGCACTAGAGGAATCAACGTGTACGAACCAATTCCCCTCAACATAATCATACTGAATTGGATGACCAATTTCACCGGCAACTTTATCAGAAACTCTACTTTCTACTCTAAGTTGATCGCCACCATAACTTGTAATGTAAATTGGTGTTGCCGCATCTGCATTGGTTTTAGATGCTGCAATCTGGAATTGAGAACCAGAGAGGGAGATTCCATCAGTTCTTCCACTATTTTTGAATGATGTAATTGCATAGTAAACTCTATTCTCTTCCAAACCTTCTGGAAGATCACCAGTCTCACTAAAGATGCGGATTGATTCACCGTTTCTTAAGTTATGACCTGTTATGGTATTGTAAATGGTCTTGGTACCAGTAGTATCTGTAGATGGTACGGTAATTCTCACACCGTTGTATACTTTTGCTGAAGTATCGGCACCAGATACTGTATTGGATGTTGTAGATTCTGGGATGTCATTTGTCATCAGAATCTTAGCACCGTGTTCTACGGTAGCACCACCAACAGTTTCTTGAAGATATACAATATCATTAACCTTGGCACCAATTCTATATCCCTGAGAAATAATCGGTGGTTCAATATCTAGATTAGTATATCCTAAGAGATAGATTCTATCTGATTTTCCAACCGTCTTCGTTTTGGCAATATCAAACTGAACCCATTCAATATCAATTTCTGGCGTCCCAATAGATCTTGGCGTCACAACACCAGTTACAAATCCCTTATCATCCTTATTAAATGCTGATGCTTTAAATCCATCAGCAGCAAGAGAGAATTGACCAAAGTTGGAGTTTGAGTTGGTGATAGAAGCGTCACCACCACTCAGACATTCGAAGTGTTTGTGGAAACCAATAGCGAAGACCGAAACGACCTGAATAACAGCATCGTTTGACATCTTGATATGAGTTGTCTTCCACCCATCTCTATAGACAGCATCAGAGTCTAAGTGATAAACTTGTGCTTCGGTGAGAGAAGAAGAACCTCTAGACAGTAAATCTCCAGTTACTTTATTTGTTGGGAGACCATCATATCTTCTGTTCTTTGGATCGTACTTAACGAATGCACGGTCATCCTTTTGAAGAGATACAGCAGTGAACTGTGCAACGACCATGGAGCGGAAACCATCTGCTTTGCTTCCATCGGCGTGCATACCTGCCATACCATAGACAGAACGCAATGATACGTTAAAGATATATGGAGATGCACCAGATACGGTATCAGTTTCAATAACAACAGATGCTCCTCTTCCTGGTGCAAGACCTGCTCCAGGACCAGCAGGAAGGTTTGGTCTTACATATGGAAGAGCATATGTAAATCTAGTATCACTCAGAACATCAACAACTTTGGTTGAGATATTATAATCTTCTACATTGATATTTCTAATCTTAATAGGTGTTCCTGCATTAAGATCGTGTGCAGTTTGAGTTGTAACTGTGACGATAGTTCCAGGAGTTGCACCATCACCAGAAATGATGCTAGAAATAACTACAGGGTCAGTTGCAAATGCGCCAACGATTTCCCATTCTGGTCTTTGCTTTGAGAAACCAAGAGCATCAACTGGGAATTTCTGGTCAATTTCTCTACCAGATGCTCTATTGAATGCATTACTAATCTTGCTGTAATACATGTCAAGGTCGGTGAGTTGATATCCACCAGGGATATTGACACCATCTGCATATTCAAAGCAAGTAACTTTGTGGTGAGAGAATGTAGGTTTTGTTCTATTGTTTGTAGAGAAATCTCTGGGGTCAGTATAGACTAATCCAGTTTCATCACCATCAAAGAAGGTGAACTGCCAGAAATAACAAGCACCAGTAACTCTAAAGATTGCAGTGCTTGGTGCATCTGGATCAGTTGGGTTTGGAACATACTTTGGTCTAACCTTTGTCTTTCTTAAGTCAAGACCAACGATAGAAGTACCACGAGGAATAATAATACCACCGTTGATACTATTGAACTTATACAGGATGTTATCTTCCTGTGTAAGGTCGAAGTTAGAATTAAGTGTAAGAGTTAATTCATTTTGTGCAGCAGACTCAGAACCTCCAGGAGCAACTGCTGTTGCAACACCACCATTATCCTTGATAGCATATCCAGGTCTGTTGTCAATCAAGTGCTCACCAGGGAACACAAGGATAGTAGTTTTCTCTACCAGGTCGTTGTCATCACCTCTCAGATAAGAGAATCTTGCCGATTCCAGCAGTGCTCTCTGAATGGTTTTGAAAGGTTTCGTTAACGAATTACCTTGGTTCTCAATACCATCAGTGGAGTCAAGGTCGTTAGGGTTAACGTAAAGAATGCGACCTTCGGCATTCTTGATAAAGTTCTCAAGCTTATTAAGAGGCATCTTATTCTGACAACCGTTAGATTTCTATGTTTTATTTATTAACCCATAAAATCTTCCTCATCATAAAATGGAATCAAATCTTCGGGTAAATCTTTGGCATTTGAAATCTCGACCATATCAAAACAAGGATGCATTGATTCCATAATCATATAGTTGGAACCTTTATAAACATCATCTATTTCATAGGACTTATTTTTGTTTGCTTCTTCTACTAAATCTCGATCATAAAGATGACCATCAGGCATCTCATCAAACGTAAATGGAATACCCTCAAAGAAGTACATCTTTACGATAATCTTCTCTTCGTTATACCAAACGTGCTTTGTTGTAATGGTATACGACATAACATTCTCTTTAATGTTATTTATTTTATAGGACGAGGGGGAATCGAACCCCCACGGGCATAATGCCCAACAGATTTTAAGTCTGGTGCGTCTACCTATTCCGCCACCGTCCCGTAGGTGCTCCCTGTGAGGATCGAACTCACCTCAGCCGAATTATGAGTTCGGTGCATTCACCAGATTGCTAAGGGAGCATTCGCTATTCGCAAATAGCGAATAGGAGTACTGGGAGTTGAACCCAGACTACCCCGTTATAAGCAGGGCGCTCTAACCATTAAGCTATACTCCCGCAGATGATTCAGTCAGCGTCATTATTCAACTCTGTGTGTATTCGCACAAAATCATCATTTGCGGGTATCATTACTGCTGCTGTACCATCCTCTCTGACAATACCAATATGCTCTCCGTTTTCTACTCTTTCAAGAAGAGCATCAAAGTTTTTTTCCCATTCTTCAAGTGTGAATACTTCCATTATTCTTCTACAGCAAGATCGGCATACTCAATTTGATGGGGCTCAAGATTAGCAGTTACAACTTCTAGGACATTCATAAACTCTTGGACAGTTTCACACTCTACCACTTTTTCATTACCTTCATCGCTGAGGAGAAGAAAAGAACGAGTGCAGACATCAATTACGATGCCTAGAACAGATTCTTGCGCGGTTCCCATTGGGTGTTCCGTTGATTACCTAGGTATTATAAGGTAGATTGAAGTGGTTGTCAAGTCACTCAAAAATAAGAATAACTAATCCGTTTTGACTGCTGCCACCATACCCAGAAACATAGTTCTCGTCATTAGTATCAGCGGCATCTACACCACCTGCAGTTCCCGATGAACCATTTTGAGAAACTGTGCTTGTCCAGGAACCATTAATGATTCCTGAACCTCCACCTCCACCTCCACCAGAACAATTAGTGGGTTCAAATCCACCGCCGCCACCACCACCATAGTATCCAGCACCACCACCACCGCCACGCTTTCCTTGATAAGTTCCAGCACCACCACTGGCACCACCACTATTACGATAATAAGCATTATTGCTTGCGTGTGGAGAACTCCAAGGTAATCCAGCACTTGCTGCTGCACCACTTGTAGAACCTGCAATACCACCAGCACTTTGTGTACCACCTTGACCTACCGTAGGTGCTCCATATCCACCAGTACCAGCACCACCAGGTCCATTTCCACCACCATATCCACCATTACTTGCCTGACCAGCGCCACCACCTCCGCCAGCAAGCATAAAGTTAGATCCATACTTCACTCCAGAATATCCACCACCTCTTCCTGCACCAGAACCAGACATTCCTGTTGGTGATCCTACTCCTGCACCACCAACATATACCACCACAGTATCCCCACCAGTGACTGCTATTGTTCCTTCAACGTGACCACCAGAACCACCACTAAAGTTTCCACCATCAAGTCCTACTCCGTTTGGTGGACACTCACCAATGCCAGTTCCACCAGCACCCCATACCTTTGCAGTCATAGATGTAGAAGTTGCTGGAACATTTACAGTATATGCTTCATTTCCACCTGTCCCTCTATATTCCAAAGCAATAATACCTTGGAGGACAATGCGAGATGGATATTGTAAAGAACCTGCACCTCCTCTTTCTGGATGATTCTGTCCAGATGCAAATCCACCAGTAAATCCATTGATTACCGACGAATGAACATATCCTGAACCACCACCGCCACCAGAAGCGGCACGAGTCCCAGAACCATAGTCATCGCCACCGCCTCCACCGCCGCCTCCATAGTATCCAGCTCCGCCACCGCCACCACCAGACCAGTTTGGATATGAACCAGAACCTTGTCCACCAGTACCACCTTGAAGTGCAGAACCAGGAGTTGCGCCAGTACCAGAACCACCACCAGCACCACCACCTCCACTCTGCGAACCTCCACCGCCACCAGTAGAACCAGTTGTGGAGTCTGGTGAGTTTCCTCCTCCACTACCAGAAGGACCACCACCATTACCACCAGGAGCACTACCAGAACCTCCAACTGGTGGTGCTCCTCCTCCACCACCACCCGCAATCAAAAGTGCATTTGCTTGACTGATAGTTGATGACGAAAAGATTCCTGCAAGACCACCACCATTTTCTCCACGATTTAATCCACTACCACTTCCAGGTCTTGTAGGTCCACCACCATAGTTCAAGACCATATGTAGCGTATCGCCTTGATTTAAGTTAAAAGTTCCATACGAATATCCACCTAAACCACCATACGCATATCCACCTGCTTGACCCCAAATAAATGCTTTGAGTTTTACATTTGTTGCCGCAGTATATGATCGTGTTCCTGAACCATCTAGGATAAGGCTGCCACCAGAACCAAAATCATGAAATGATGGACTTCCATTTCCATCAATAACTTCACCAACGCCAGTTGCTTGTGCTCCTTGAATATAAACACTACTGGTAGTATCTAAAATATTTCCAGTAATAGAGTTTTCTCTGATTTGTACTACAAAAGCTTCCCCATCTTCAACTACACCATCTGCTGCAACAGTTTTATTGAAAGAACCTGTATCATTGTTGACTGTAAAAGAACCAGAAAGAGAGTTATCTGTAAAATCTGATGCAGTTATTGTTCCTAATGTCCCACTGATAGTGTAATATAATGTTGTCCCATCTGATACACCATCAGTCGTTACAGTAACTGTAATCTGTGTACCTTCAATTAGATTGGTTGGAGTAACAGTTGCTTCTGCACTAATAGCAGTTCCTCCAAATCCATATCCAGTAACATTAATTGACGATTGTGTTCCAAGTATTGGCATTATCCAAATCTAGTTAGAGTTCCTAAAACTGTATAACTTGTAGCAGTATTCTTAATGATTGCAAAGTTATATGAGTTTATTGAATTTGTAAAACCAGAAGATGGTGGAGAAGATGAAATCCATTTAACTGTAACGGCAGTTCCATCAATCTTAAATCCTGTCGTGCTTGGATTTGAGATAACATAAGCACTAGAACCCATATTGATTAGTACAGTTACAACTATACTCTTTTGTATTGGTATACTATTCAGACCTTTTATATTAAAAGTAAAGTTTCCTGTTGCTTCGGAAGTGTAGTTGTGGAGTGAACCTTTACTTATATCAATTTCAATATCTTGATATGTAGACTCTTCATACACACATACCTTTTCAAAAATTTCTTTTACATTTGCTGTTGACTGTAAGTCCAATCCACCAGAAAACTTTGCATTTGATAGAAAATCAGATTTTCCTGCAAAAACTGATTCAAAGTTATACTGTGTCATGATTATCCTAACGCTTTGATTGCTGCACTCGCAACAGAAACTGCCGCTGCTGCACCAGGTCCACCTGCTGCTGTCGCTGCTGCCCTTGCAATACCCTCTGCATTTAATCCAGAATATACCTGATTCAAGAATGAATTTGCATTGTCTTGAGTTGCAATACAATCTGGTCCATAAGAGTGCGGTGCCTCACAGTAAGCTTCTTTTGCATTCATATCAATCTTATTACCAGCATCGAGAGTAATATCATTACCACACTTTAGTTTTATATTTTCTTTTGCTTCTAAGATAATATCTTTTCCTGCAATTCTTACATCACCATTTTCCATAGCAGTAATCAAAACACTGCCTTTCATTCCAGTGATACAAATATCTACACCACCACGCTCTGATTTGTTTCCTGCAATAATCTCAATAGTTCTGTCATTATACAAGCGATAGATGCCACCCTGCATCATACCGGCAAGTGACACATCACCTTGGTCATTAGTGCCATAAAGATCATAGACACCAGGACCATTATACCCTACTTGTGGATTGTTGACATCAATTCTAAACTGTGGACTAAAACTAACGTATTGTCTTTTTTCCCAATTCTGGTCGTGTGCCATCTATAATAATCCTCTTTTGGATATTTATTCGATACAATCGATAACTTGTCTGATTTCTCCTTGGGGTTCTGCTGGTCTTGGAATGAGTCTTGGTTTTAAGATGGCACCAGATCCTCTGAGAGATTTGATTCTATATCTAACTGGTTCCGTAATAGATGGAATTTGTCTAGCAGCGGTACTAGTGGTACCTTGAACTGTGGTTTGAACTGTGGTTTGAACTGTACCTTCGACTCCATCATCTCTATTATTTTTCACAACATTTACAATTCCACCACGAGTATCTGTAATGATTGTGTAATCATTTCCAGAATCATCTACTACAGTATCTGTAATACCATCATAATCTTGACCTTGGTCTACGATGATTGGTCCATTCTCATCATCTGTAATGTAATCTTCTTGGTCCTCACCAACAGTATAGTCTTCACCTTCAGTAACAATGTAGATGTCAGTAATTTGTTGATATGTTGGTGAATCTGGATCATAATCAATCTCTGCTCTTGCAGAAGCGCCGTATCCTCTACCACATTCATCAACAATTTCAACAAATGGTGGGAATGTGTATCCACCTCCACCATTTACAAGGTCAACACCAAGCAAACTTCCAGTAAGTCCTCTTCCACCCTCTGCAATCTGACCAAGAGCACCGATAATTGCTTTTGCCGTTCCACCACTACCTTTTCCACCACCAAAGATTTTAATTTTAGTTCCACCACATCCACCAAGTTCTGGAGGACCAGCATAGCAGTTGCCAAGAACACTTTTAAATCCAGGAACAGAAACACTTGGATTTGCAAAATCAAATACACCGAGAGCACCAGTGTCTCCAGCAATATCCTGAACGGTATTAATTGCAAGTTCTGCTAATCCTTGTGCTTCGTTTGCAGTGTCTAAAATATCTTGAACAGGAACGCCTACCTTATCATTAGAACCTTTACCAATTACCCACTCATTAGATGCAAGGTCAAAATCAGGAGCAATTTCATTACATCCAAGTCTATCTGCCAAACCTAAAATAGCATTAGCAGTGCTTCTTAAGAAATTCAGTGGACTAAATCCACCAAGTATCTTATCCAGACCACCAAGCAATGGTTGTATTAACTTAGTAACTCCACCAATGATGTTATTCATCAATGCACCGACTACTTGGTCACCAATACAGGAAACAAAGTTAGTAACATTATCGGCAACATTTTGAAGAATACCTTTGATAGTCTCACCAATACCATTGATTACATTGTTAGCAATACATGGGATAGCATCTGATAATTTTTTAACTGGTCCAATTAGAAGTGCCTGTGCAACAGTTCCTGCTTTTACTGAAATAGGATCATTTTGTGTTGCAGCAAATGTTAGTGCATAAACAGTATCATATAGTTTTTGCAAACCAGTATTTAATACTGGCACCATCGCTTCGGACAAGTTTCTAGTCATGTCCTGAACCAGGCGTGTAGCACCTTTTTGAATAGATGCTGTCATGCTATCAATAGCAGAAAATATTTTTTGCTTTTCTTTACCGATGGCATCACTTACACCATCGGTAATATCTTTAACTCTAGATACAAAATTATCTACTTCATTCTTAATCTTTTGAATTGCACTATCCTTTTCTGCAGATGCTGCTGTAACCTTTTTACCAATCGCACTTGATGAAGTGATTTCTTTCTTTGCGGGGTCACCATCAGGATTAGTTTTACTGTTTATCTTATCGGCATCAGTTTTTGATACAGAACGTGGTGACTTCTGTGAATTAGCATTCTGCTCATTTGCTTCATTTTTTGCAAGTTTGGCACCATCATTTTCAATCTCACTAGTGTAACCAGTAAATGGAACAAAGGGACTTACATAATCTGTAGATGCTACTTGACTTGTTCTTCCAAAAACTCCTACAATGACAGGAACTTGAGCATTATCACCATCAAGAAAGAATCCAAATACAGTATCTCCTGGTGAAAGGGCAACAGAATTTGCTCTGTTAGCGGCACCAGAACCATCAGTTGTTCCTAAGAGAACATTTGCCCATGGTAAATCATCATCAGGAAGTTCAACCACACTGTAAGGATGGTAACCAAGAATACGAACCTTTACGCGGTTTCCCCATCCAGAACCATTAGATTGCTCACTCTGTCCCGATGTCTTAGGAGGAATTTGACCAATCCACCAACGGAACCCATCTCTCCCAATAAAATTAGTTTTAAGTAAAGACTCTTCTATCATTATTTTTTCTGATTATTTGGACTATACTGACCAAAAGTATCTCTAATTAGTTTCATTGAGGTCCAAGAACCCTCTGTATCAAAATGATGACACAACTCTTTAATCATATATAGACCGCTTTGGTCTTGGTCATATTCCTTGTTCTCTTCAGTAGTAACTGATGGGAACAGGCATTCAATAATATTACCCGCCTCTAGAGTTGTATTGCACGGAATCGTAGCATTCAACGTCTGAGTAAACAAGATATTATATCTCATCAATGATTGTGATTGATATAGTAGTGGGTCGGCATTTTTTGCAGTTGAAACACCAACTTCAAGTGTTCCTAAGTCAACCACTCCAGTAAGTAATCTTGATGGAACATCTCCGAGAGTATCATCAGAATCATCACTTATCTTAGGTAGTGTAATTTTATCTCCAAGATTTCTAGATTTTCCAGAGTAATCATCAAGTTTGAACAATCCCTTTTCTGGATGTGTGAAAGTAAAGTTCAATGGGTTAAAATAACTTCTCTGACTTGCATAGGTTCCTAATCGTAGATTCTGCAATACATTTTGATTTCTATCAATCTTAAAACTTACAATTTGAAAGTCTTGAGAATCTGTATTTGGATTCACAACATCTGTTGAGTTATAAGTTGCTCTCTTCTCTGATGCAATCAGATTATCGAGTGCCTTAAATTTATATCCAGTTTGTGTTTCATAAAAACAATATCCAGCAGTTCCGTCACCTTCAACTTCTGGAACACCTTTTGATGCTAACCATGTCAGAACTGTAAATGGTTTTCTCATATTACCAATGAAACCATAGGTATTCATTGTAGGATCAACTTCAACTGGTTTCTTGGTCTTGAGATAGTCTTGAATTATCTTTTGTGCTGATGCTGAAATTGGAGATGATGTTGGAAACTTTACAGGAACTCTAGAGGTTTCATTCGTAATCGCTTCTCTAGAGCAGAGATTCAAAACAAATGATTCTGATTGGTTTCCACTAATTACATTACCGATACTAGAAACATAAAGATACTTATCGGTTTCTGTAAAGTCTAGACCAGGATTTGTAGGAGAATTTCCTTTT
>Ga0255768_10001413_pt1 | contig 24764 bp, 31 predicted proteins | sample 071ome_33_FD_179983 | JGI IMG/M metagenome (GOLD analysis project Ga0255768, IMG submission 179983) | Coastal salt marsh microbial communities from the Groves Creek Marsh, Skidaway Island, Georgia - 071412AT metaG (version 2) | ecosystem: Environmental > Aquatic > Marine > Intertidal zone >...
TCTTCGGCCAGAAGACGGCGGCCGGTGCTGCAACCGCAGACACCCCGGTGCTGGTGACGAGCGAGAGCTCGGCCATCACGCTATTTGGCCAGGGCTCGCAAGCGCATTTGATGTGCAAGCGAGCACTCGCGAACAATCGCACCATCCCGCTTTACGTCATCCCGCTCGACGATGACGGTGGAGCGACTCAGGCTACCGGAACCATCACGGTGAGCGTGACCACAGCGGAGGCCGGCACCATCGCTCTGTATGTGGCCGGCCAGAAGGTGAGCGTTGCGGTTGCCGATGGCGATGCAGATACCGCCATCGCGAGCGCGATTGAATCGGCCATCAATGCCAACAATGACCTTCCCCTAACGGCTTCGGCTGCGCTTGCGGTGGTCACCCTGACTGCGAAGAACGCTGGCACGGTTGGCAATGAGCTCGACCTTCGCCAAAACTACTTCGGGCTCGCCGGTGGAGAATCCACCCCGGTTGGCGTATCGCTCGCCATCGTGGCCATGGCTGGCGGGGCAACGGACCCAAGCCTGACCAATGCCATCGCATCGATGGGCGACACGGGCTATGATTACATTGCGTTTCCGTACACCAGCGCAACCGAGCTCAACGCGATCGGCGCGGAGCTTGACGACACGGATTCGGGCCGGTGGGGCAAACTGCGCCAGGTATACGGTCACGCTTTCGCGTGCAAGGTTGACAGCCTGGCCAACCTGACGACCTTCGGAGCTACGCGCAACGACCAGCACGTCAGCGTGCTTGGCTTGGCTTCATGCCCGTCGCCATCCTTTGAGGTTGCAGCGGCTCTGATGAGCGTAGCGGCTGGCTCGCTTTCGGCGCGTCCCGCCAACCCCATCAGCAAAGCGGCGTTCGCTGGCATCCTTGGACCGTCGCAAACGGACCGATTCACGGCCACGGAGCGCAATACGCTCTTGAACAATGGCCTTGCTTCGGCGCTGGTAAGCACCACTGGTCAAGTCTCGGTTGACCTATGCGCGACTACCTATCAGCAGGACGCGCTTGGCAACGATGATGACGCTTACTTCCAGGTTCAGACCCTTGCCACCAACCAAGCGCTTCTTCGGGTGTGGAAGCAGCGCAGTGCCAAGTATGCTGAATTTAGCTTGGTGAGCGATGACAAGCGGCTTCGCGCGGGTGTGTCCAAGGTCACAACCGCCAAGAAGGTGGTTGGCGATGTGCTCATCGGTGGCTATCGCGAAGGCATCCGAAACGGCTGGGTGGAAGATATGGACGGATTCGTTGAGCGGCTCAACTGGTCGCTTCAAGGCTCGCGTATCGTGGTGAGCGAGCTCCCAGCCGACCTGGCCAACCCACTGAGGCAATGGGATGTGACCCTTGCCTTCCAACTCGACTTCTCATAGGAGCTTAGACAATGGCTGTGAAACTTGCAGGGACCCTGAGCTTCGACCTTAACGGCCGAATCGCGAGCATCGGCGCAAGCTGCACGGTGCAGGCTCAACGCGCCGTCAACGAGGGCAAAGTGGGCCAAAGCGGTCGCGGTGGCTTCATTGAGCGGCCTTCTATCCCGTTTATCGAAGCAGAGCTTCTGACCGATGATGTTGAGATGGAAGACTATCTGGCCGGCCTGACCAATGGCACCGTTCAGATTGACCTTGCCAACGGCGAGTCATGGGTCTTCAACAATGCCTATGCCGCTGGTGAGCGTCCGGCCGATGCGGTCGAAGGTACGCGCACCATCCGGATTGAGTGTATGCCGCAGGACCTTGACCGGAACTTCTAATGCCTCGAGGATACATACCACCAAAGAACGCGGTGGCATCATGCCGTCTTCGCAAGCCCATCATGGTCTACGGTGAAGAAGTGCATGAGCTCTTTTTCAAGACGGCCACGCTGCGGGATGTGAAAGGCGTGGATATGGGGGCCATTGAGAAGGGCAACCTTGACGCCATGGCCACGCTCATCGCGCGGCTTGCGGACGTTCCAGAGCCTAGCGCGGAGAACATCGCCGTTGCAGATATCGAAATGTGCGCGGAGCCTATCGGGGTGGCTCTTAACCCTTTCGCGCAATCTGGCTCGAGCTAGGAGAACGCCAACTAGACCAGAGCATAGCAAATATGGTGCGGTTTTGGGGCTGGTCGCCGCATGATGTCTTTGATATGACGGCCAGTGAATTTTTGTTTTGGATGCGGGAGACCTTGAGGATTGCCAAAGAAACTTGAAATAAGTGGGGTTCTCAAGGCGCAAGATAAGGCATCGACGCCACTGCGACGGGCAGCGGCTAAGATTCGGCGCTCGATGGGTCGCACGATGCGGTCCGTTGGTGGCGCGGTGGCCGACGTTGGCGCGAAGCTCACTGGCTTGGTGGCCAAGGCTGGCATGCTTGGAACGGGTGCGGCCATCGGAGGCGTCACAGCTTGGACCAAGAGCTATGTTGACGCCGGTGACGAGCTCAACAAATTCAGCCGCACCATCGGCCTAAGCGCTCAACGGCTTCAAGAGTTCGAGTTCATCGGTGGTCGGCAGGGTGTCACGGCTCAAGAGCTTCGCGCGGCCTTTCAGAAGCTCAATATGTCGATGGGCAAGGCACGCGCCGGAACCGGCGAGCTGGCCGAAGGGCTGAAGAAGGTTGACAAGGGCCTTCTAAGGCAGGTTCAAGGCGCGAAGAACACAGAGCAAGCCATTGACATCGTGCTTGGCGCCATGGCGAAGGAGACCGACGCTTTCAAGCGTTCGGCCATCGCTCAAGCGGCTTTTGGCGAAAGCGGGGTAAAGCTGGCGCGCATCAGCGAGCTTGGCGCGGAAGGCATCGAAAAGCTCGCGAAGGAGGCACGCGAGAGCGGCGCGGTAATGAGCGGCAAAGCGCTCAAGCAAACCGAGCAGATGAGCGACGCGATACAGCGGCTCAAAGAGCAGTTCAAGGCCACCACCAACACAGTGATGAGTCAGCTTTTGCCCGTGCTCGAACCACTGATACGGCGCTTTGGTGAGTGGCTAAAAGTGGCAGGCAATCAAGAGAAGATTGCGCGGTATGTGAAAGACTTTGTGCAGGCTGTGATTGATGGGGTGCCCAAGGTGGTCGCTTGGGTCAAAGAGGCCATCGGGACAGTCAGTAAGTTCATTGATGACATGGGTGGCTTGAAGACCGTGGCCATTGCGCTGGGCGTGGCGTTGGCCGGTCCAATCCTGGCCAACTTTGCCAAGTTCGGCATTGGCGCGGTCGCGGCGCTGGGTCCGGTAGGCGTGGCCATCGCCGGCCTGACGGCTGCGGCGGTGTATTTCAAAGACACCATCAAAGATGCTTACGACTTCGCGACCGGAAGAGACCCCGTGGCCGAAGCTCAACGCAAGACGGGCGCGGTTGCGACCATCACGGAAGATTACTCTGATCCCATGGGCTTATTTGCCGGTGAGCGAACGGCAGGCCGGCGCGCACGAACAAAAGCCCAAACTGAAGCGGCAGGCGGAACCTTTGTAGACCCTGGAGACTGGGCGGCTGAGCTTTTAGCCTTTGAGCAACGAAAGGCTCGCATGAAGGCTGAAGAGATGAAGGGCACCGTTGATGTCAACGTGAAGGTTGACGGTGGAACGGTGACGAGCACGGTTGCGAAAGGCTCACCGCGTTTGGCCGTTAGCGGCAAGGCCAAAGGCCAGCGCAAGGCGGCTCAATAGTGGCGTGGCGCGACCAGCTAAGGCCAGCCAGCTTTCGCGGTGTGCCGTTCGAGACCGAAAGCGCAAGCGCTGAGTTCGGGCGTGACGGCGTGCTCCAAGAGCCGGTTGGTGATGATGGCGTTTACTTCGACGACCTTGGGCGAAAGACGCGCATTTATCGATTATCAGGCTTCATCATCGCTCAAGATGCCGATGCCAACGATTACAGCCGGCGAAGGGATGCGCTCATCGCAGCGGTTGAAGAGCGGGGCCCTGGAACGCTGGTCCATCCAACCTTTGGCACCCTTACCGCGCAACTGCTTTCATGCTCAATCAATGAGACGATTGACGAAGGCAGAGCGGCCACCTTCGAGCTCGAGTTTGCCGAAGTGGGTGGCCAGCGGCCGTTCCCAGCGCAATCGGTTGACCAGCCGGCCATCGTGGGCCAGAAAGCAGACCAGCTCCAAACGACATCCGTTACCGAATACGAAGCGAAGTACAGCACCACCGGGCCGGATTACGTGGGCCAAGCTGGCCAAGACGCCAAGAGCGAGCAAAGCACGCGCATCATTGATGCCGTTAGGGCATCGCTTAGCAGCGCGCAAGATAGCGCGGAAGCCTTGCGGCTGGCTTCAACGCTGACAACGGCCGAAAGTTTCCCAGGCACATTAGCAAGCATTGGCGATGCCATCGGGGACCGCGCGACGCTTCAAGGCATAGTGGCAAGCATTGAGCCGACCACGTTAAGCGCTACCGGCACAACGAACGAGCGCCAAGCTCAACAGAACGCGCGCATTGTAGATATAGTGACGCGCACGGTGCTCTTTGCAGCCGCGTGCGATGCTGCGGCGAGCGAGACGTTCACGGCTTTTGATGATGCGGTGGCAGCGCGTGACGAGCTCGAGGCGCTGGCCGATGCCGACGAAGCGCGCGACGATGTGCTTGATGAGCTTCATGCGGCCATCCGTCAAATGCGCTTGGCGATGTGGGATGACCTGACCAATCGAGCGTTGCAGCTTCCAAGGGTGGTGACGTATACGCCACCGGGGGTGACTTCAGCGATGGAGATTGCTCAATTTCTCTATGGTGACGGCTCGCGAGCGGATGAGATTATCGCCCGCAATAACATCCCTCATCCCGGCTTTGTGTCGCCTGAGCCGCTGCAAGTGTTGAGCGAATGAGCGTCATTACGCTTCATGTTGCAGGGGTGGAGCTTGGCGGGTGGACCTCGATACGGGTAAGCGCATCGCTCGAAAGCGCGGCGCGCACCTTTGGCTTCGAGCTGGCTACGGCTGATGAGTTCAAGCTGGCGAGCGGATGGGTCCGGCCAGGGACCAAGGCCGTGGTAAAGATTGACGGTGAGCCAGTGGTCACCGGCTACGCCACCGGATGCGACTATAGCTATGACAAGCGAAGCACCACCTTCACGGTTGAAGGTGCTTCGAAGACGATTGACTTGGTGGAATCGGACATCATCACCAAGCCGAATCGATGGCGCCGGCGCACGCTGAAGCAAATCATCTTGGGATTGATTACCATTCACGGCATCGAGCTTGTTATTGATTCGACGGTTGACGGCAACACCAGAGTTCCACGCTTCAAAGTGGCGCAAGGCTCAAAGGTGTTCGATGCCATTGATGATTTGGTTGAAGATTACGGCCTTTTGGTTACCGATGACGAGCAAGGCCGGCTGGTGTTAACGCGGGTGCTCGAGGATGACCCACCGAAGCGGGCAGAAGACGACATCCAGCTTGGCACGGGTGGCAATGTCTTAACCGGCTCTTTCCGGGCGGATGGCTCCGGCCTGTTTTCTGATTATGTATGCCGTGGCCAGCAAACTCCGGCCGATGGCCTAAAGGCCGATGGCATCGCGCTGGTCTCTGGAAGCGTCACAGACCAAACGATTGGCCGATACCGGCCGTTACTCATCCGACCTGAAAAGGGTATCGACCGAAAGCGCGCTCTTGAGATGGCGCGCTGGCGCGCTGCTAACGCTTCGGGCACGGCTGCGCTCGCTACCTATACCGTCGGCGGTTGGAGGCAAAGCAACGGGGAACTCTGGAAGCCTGGCCAGCTCGTCACGGTGGACGATGAACGTTGCGGCATCTTTGCAGAGATGTTGATCGTCGATGTCGATTACCTCAAAGACCGCTCGAGCGGCGAAGTCTGCCAGATGCAGCTAAGGCCACCGGCCGCATATGTGAGGCTGGGTCCAGATGAGCGAAAGGCCAAGCGGAGCAAGGCGAAACGCCGAAAACTCCCAGCATTAGCGGACACCGTTACCTTGTATGTCGATGCCGACGACAAGCGGCGGCAGCAAGTTTTGGCCGATGCGCCAGCCACGGTGAAGCGGGTGGAATGATGCGCGAGATGATGAATGCCTATGTGGCCAAGCTCAAAGGCTTGATTTTGCGGGCGGTGGTTTCGCGCGTCGATGAAGGCCACCGCTTCAGGTTGCTTCAATTGCAGATTCTTGCAGACGACGAAGACGATGAGGTTGAGCACCTTGAGCCTTACGGATACAGCGCCCGCCCGGTTGACGCGGATGCCGATGGCTCACCGGAAAGCATTATTGCCGCATTGAGCGCCAGCGCGGATCAAAACGTGGCGCTGGTGGTGGCCGATAGACGCTACCGGCCGCAAAACCTACAACCGGGTGAGGTTGTGATGTATGATGCGAGTGGCCAGGTGGTGAAGCTCATGGCCGACCGAGTTGAGCTAGATGGCGCGGGCAACGAGATTCATCTCGGCGCGGGAGCAACAAAAGGCGTGAATCGAGAGGGTGACAACGTGTTAAGCAATGGAGCGATTGACCCGCCGTTTTTCGCCTGGGTCACGGCCGTCGCATTGGCCACCAGCACAACGGCGCCGACATCATTGACCAGCCGGACACAAGCCGGCTCGAGCATCGTGAAGGCGGTTGACTGATGGCCGAATACCCTGGAAGCGCTTACACCCCGAACCCGCAGAGCACGGCGAACGATAGCCCTGGTGATGCGACGGTGGCGAACGGTGCCGATTACAATAAGCACGATGATGAGATACAGGCCATTAGCGATGACTTGCGGGGTGCGATAGCGGCTGCTACCGGCGCGAACATCACCGAGGTTGTCACCAACCTGGCCGCATCGGCGCTCACCACTCCGGGGGTGGGAAACACTACACCGGGAGACTTGGCGCTTTGGGACGATGCCGATGGCACGGCGCTGCGCCAGGGCAACCAAGTCTTCAACGGTATCCGGGTGGATAACCAGAGCTCCAACCCGTTGAGCATTGGCGAGAACACCGGAGAGATTAACTCTACTAACGGCAACCTTTCGGTGATTGCCGACAATGCGCTCTTTCTTCAATCGAACGGCGATGACCTTTACCTCGATGCCGGTGGCTTTATCCGCATCACCGATGCGAATAAAGGCGGCTCCACCTATGCCGGTAGCTTCAACCTAAGCGATTCAGACCAAGAGTGGAGCGACTACGAAAGCGCTTTTGGAGAGGTTACGCTTCTGGCCGGCATCCTGGCCGCTGCGGCTCCAGAGCAGCAACAGCAAATTGCCTCGAATGAAGTGGTTGAGAACCCTTCCGGCACCGTCACCATCGGCCAATTCGCCTTCGATGCCAGCCTTTACGAAGACCGGTACAGCACGTTCCGCCTTCGCGTGGTGGCTTCGGTGAGTGCGGCCGTCACCGGCACCGTTACGCTATACAACCTGACCGATGCGGAGACGGTTGCGACCATCGGAACTATCACCAGTACGGCTCCAACCAAGTACGATGCAACGCTGACCGTGGGGGCTTTGGCCGGCAATCTCAAGCAAGCTGAAAAGATTTACGAAGTGCGGGCCAGCGTCACTGGCTCGACTAGTGCAGACATCATCACCGTAGGCGGGGCTTTCATGTCCCTCAGTGCATAGGAGCAATCATGGCAACCGTAGGAAGAGGCATCCCCGTTGCAACCGTTGAAGACGTTATGCACGCGATATGGGACGAACTAACCAATGACCCCATTTCGACCGGATGGGCAAGCGCTGGCATCACCATTGTAGACGACGGTGGTACGCCAGCCGTGAGCTTGAACGGCTCCACGCCAAGCGGAGCCACGCCCACGGGGCCTAGCGACTGGCTTGATGGCAGCTATCTGGTCATCACCGGACCGCACGCCGCAGGCGGCGCCTGGCAATGCGAGATATCGAAGACGACCGGCGATGATTTGAACTATCGCTTTGCCTTCCGGGGTGGATGGGCGAACGCCACCGAGTTCGCCAGCGCGACCAACACCGTGAACGCAACGCCAATCCGGTGGAACGATAGCCTTGACCCTGGCGCTGGCTCAACGCTCGAGCTCTTTGCTACCAATGATCCGACCTTTGGCGTAGCGCCAGGACCGACCGGCCAAGCGCTCACATCGTTTGGCGCTCGCATTGTGCTATCAACGGGAGTGAGCGATAGCGGGTTGCTTTGCGGTGGCATTTATCGACCAGTGCGCCAGGATGGCGTTGGCGCGGACCCGGATACGCACCCGTGTGCGGTGCTTGGTGGCCAACCGAGCATCATCAACCAAACATCAACCAACACCTGGGGCTATGCTACGCCTGGATCCAGCTGCCTAAGCCGTTGCGCGGTAGAAAACGCCCACACTACGGCCGACACTTCAACGGCTGGATATGCCGCGTTGCGCGGCAATTCGGATGTCTTCAACGGCTCAACGCCAAACTTTGTAGACTTCAACGGCAACCACTTAACGCAAAACCTGGTTCTTTGCCGTTCTGACTTTAACGGAGCCCAAGGCGAGATATGCCCCGAAATAGCCACCGGCATCGATGACTCGGCCGATGTCGATGGCGCCACCAGCGCCGGCTATCAAAAGGCCGACCAGATCATTCTTCGTAAACCATAGGATAGGTTATGGCTTTCACATTCCGAACCGGATTGGCTTCCGGCTACTATAGCAGCTCTTGGCGCGTCATTTTGCCCGTGGCCGCTGGCTCTTCGGATGTGTACTTCAACCGCAAGTTTCACAGCCCCAGCGGAACTTATCACTATTGGCAGACCGATGCGCCGGATCCCACGATGGCGCAAACGACGCCACCAAACCCGGTGGCCCAGTACACCGATTATGTCATCCTTGAGGTTAGGCGATGAGGTGGGGCGGTGGCTGGGGTGGCCTTTGGGGCCTTTTGACTCCTGAGCGTTTTGAACCGCTCCAAGAGTCTTTCGATTCATCGCTTGACGGTGGAATCATCGACGGCGAAGCATGGGAAATCTTCCCACATCGGCGCGATGACCGGTTGCGGATGAGCGCTCTTATCTCGCTTCGGTGCGACCGGCGAGCGGCTGACGATGACGAGCTCGGGGTGGCCGACGACGACCGGCGCGGATGGTGGGCGGATGGCTTCGGCCAACGCCAGATTGGCTCGCGGTTGTGGCTTTTGGAGTCACGGAGCGTTAACGCTGAATCCGCTAGGCTTGCAAAAGACTATATTTATGAGGCTCTTGAATGGATGATTGAAGATGGCTTGGCAGATGCGCTCGACGTGTCCACCGGTTATGCTGGTGGACGGTTGACCGTCTCGGTGGTTGTCATCAAGGCCGGCGACGCAACCCCCATCTTTGAAGAGCAAGACCTTTGGAGCATCTTCAATGGCTGATACCGGATATACACCACCTACCCAAAGCGAGCTCATCGCGCGCATTGAAAGCGATTACAACGCGAAGACGAACAATGAAGACGCGCGGGTTGAGTTTTCGCCTGGCTGGATATTTACCCGAGTTTTGGCCGGCGCCGTGCGCTCGCTTCATGACGCGGTGGCGTATGGATATGAGCAAATCCTGCCGACCACGGCCGCTGAGTTCTGGCTTGGCGAGCACGCAAAGATTCGCGGTGTGTCGCGCATCGCTGCAACCTTCGCGAGCGGTGACCTTGTTTTCACGGGCACGAATGGGACCACGTTGCCGGCTGGAACGGAAGTGCAGCGGGTTGAAGATGGGGTGTCGGCCACGGTGACCATTGGTGGAACGGTGGTGGCTGGTACGGTCACGGTCACGGTGCAGGCCGATGAAGCCGGGGCGGCTCCGAATAGCGTGGCCGGTGTCAAGTGGGAGCTCGCCGGCACGGTGGCCGGCATTGATGCGGAGGGCGAGGTTGACGCCACAACTCCCATCACGGGTGGCCAGGACGAAGAGAGCCTTGAGGATTGGCGCGAGCGAATCCTTATCGCTTGGCGGCAGCCGCCTGGAGCTGGCACGGTGGCTGACTATGAACGATGGGCGCGCGAAGTATCTGGGGTTGATCGCGTCTTTGTAGAGCCGTTAGAGTTCGGAGCCGGGACAGTCGGCGTGCGCTTTGTGGTCGATGGGGATGGGGTGGACAGCAACACCATCATTCCATCACCGGCAGAGATTGCAGCGGTTGAAGCGGCGATTGATGCGAATCGACCCGTGACGGCTGCGGTAACGGTGACGCCCGTTGTATCCAGCCAAGTGAACTTCACTATTCAAGTTCAGCCTTCCGGCCTGGCAAGCGTTGAACAAGCCATTGAAGACGAGCTTAACCAGATGTTTATCCGCCTCGCTGCACCGAGCTCGAGCGGTTACATCATTCAAGCGTCACAAATAAGCGCAGCCATTAGCAGTGCTGAGGGCGAAGAATATCACATTGTAACAAGCCCAGCGGGAGCCGTGGCGGCTTCGTCCAATGAAGTGTTGACGCTTGGAACGGTGACCTTCGTATGAGCGGGCCCGGTGGCTATACCGCGCTAACGGCGGATGACTACCTGACGCTATTGCGGCGGCTGGGGCCGTCGGCTCGGTTGACGGCTTCGACGGCTGGCACGCGCTTTGACCAATGGCTTCAAGCGGCTGCGGAAGAGCTTGCGCGCGTTCATGCGGTCATGGTTGCGGCGGTCTATGCCGAAATGACACCAGAGACCGCAAGCCGAATTATTGAAGGATGGCTTGAAGCGGTGGGCATACCGGATGACTGCGTGCCCGAAATACCGGCAACGCTTGGCGAGCAACAAGCCGTGGCGTTGGCGCGCTGGCTAGCCACGAACGGAGGCACCCCGGCTTTCTTTGAAGAAGTGGCGCTGAATCTTGGCTTTATCGTCACCGTCACTGAAAACCCGTATTCGGCCTTCCGAGTGGGCACCAGCCGCGCCGGCCAGCGACTTGGCCAAGCTGACCTTATTTACTATTGGCAGGTAGATGCCAGCGCAACGCTCACCGCTGAAGAGCGGGCGCTCTTGGAGTGCGAGATTAACCGACTAAAGCCGGCTCATACCGTGGCCGTCTTCGTTTATAGCTAGGTGAACCATGTATCGAACCGACGCCACCGATAACACGGCCATAAAGCCAGCCAAGACCCCGATTGGGACCGCTGGCTTTTATCAAGACAGCTTGCCCGGTCAAGGCACCATCGTTGATGCAGAGCATATGAACACGATGATGGATGAGCTTGCGGCGCTGGTAGAGAACGCCGGCTTGACGCTGGATAAGGCCAATGATGCTCAAGCGTGGGATGCCATCGGTGGCGGTGCAGCGGCCAAAAGCGATGCCGCAAGCACGGGAAGCGTTACCACGAACCACACGCGAGCCGTGGTAGCTTCAACCACTTCGCTCGCATCCGGTGGGAGCTCGGCCGTTCTGGCAAGCCAAGCGGCTGAAGTGACCTCGCCACGCTCTACCGTCATCGCATCAGTCAACACCAATGTCGATGGTGGCTCGCCGCTTTACGATTGTTCGGCCACCATCGCCTATGACGCAAGCGTGGCCGGCTTTGTGCCGACCAATCAAGGCAAGGCTTCGGCCATCATCGGTTGCAAAAGCACCAGCGGTGGAGAAGTCACGGTGAGCACCGATGCGGTGGCCTGCGTGGCGCTTGCTAGCGGCTCTGGTTTGGTCCAGATGGCGCTAGGCGCATCGTCATCTTACAATGCCGCAATCGCCTGCACCGGTGGCACGGTGGCCGGCTCAACGGCTTCGGCCATCATCGCCAGTGGTGCCGATTCGGTGAGCGCTTTGGCGCGACCACGGCTTGATGCGTGTGAGTTCTCCACGTTTATCTCTTGCGATGGTGACGCGGATGTGACTGCTGACAACGTGGTCGTCCTGGCTTCGAGTTTCGGCGCCGGTCCTGGCCCCACCTTGGCAGACCCCAACACCGTCAACCTATACGATGGCAGTGGCAACCTCACGGTGAAGATGAAGGCCGGCACCGGGAAGCTCGAATGCGGCGACATCGAGCCAAACAACGCGACTCAAGCGCCTGGCGGTGGTGCTGCGGCGACGCTTGCCACCGTTGGCGGTCTTGGTCCGGCTGGCGCTGGCCAGGTGCAATGGTTGCAACTTCAGATTGGGCCACCGGGCGGCGTGAAGACGCAATACTTTATCCCGCTTTGGCAGTAGTTACTTCGCGGTTTTCAGCGCTTTGACCATGGCGCGGAGCTGATTGCGCTCCCAGTTCTTTTTTACGGCTATCCAGACCTGGATATCAAAAGGCCAATTCTTTTCCACCTTGAGCGTCTTGCGAAGCACATACATGAGCTTTGGCGGCTTGCGCTTGTAGATGCGAAAGACGCCTTTGTCCCCGCTCTTCAGGTCTAAAACGATGTGGTTGCCTTTGGCAATCAAGCGGCCTGGCCATCGGCTTTGCGTGGTCTTTTGGGCTTTGGTTTTTCGGATGGCGCGCGGGATGGCAATGCTCCCCGCGTTCAATCCCGTCTTGATGCCGCCATGGCCCTGGCGCTCCATGAAGGCATCGCGAGAGCCGACTTCAGCGGTGAGCGTCTTTTTGTTCGCTCGAGTCACAACGATACCCTTCGACACCCACCTTGACCGGATGGTGAAATAGTGCGGCAGGTCTTCGCGTAGCTGGTCGCGCGCATCGTAAGCGGTCATATTAAGCGCGGTAGACATCGCAAAGGGTATTTGCTTGGCGATGCGCTTGGTGCGACGGTCAAAGCTGGCAGTATCGAACTTGAGGTTGACAAGCATCATAGACCCTTGGGTGGTGCTGGTATATTATGCACGGCATGTTAATCGAACGCACCTACTTGAACGCATGGGGCCGCATCGCCAACCCGAACAATCGGAAACTTCGCGAGCGCTACGCGGAGCTCTGCACGGATGTCATCATCAACTTGAATGATGGGAACGCGCGCGAAACGTGGTTTACGTTTTACCAGCTCGACGACTATGCGAACGCCGTCGATGAGCTCGAGGACCTTGGTTGCCACGTTCACTTCATGACGTGGGTGCGTCCGAAGGCGCCATGGCTTAACGGCATGATTGATGATTGCCTTGAGCTACTCGACCGGACGCAAGCCAGAAGTCTGCTATGCGACCTTGAAGGGCCTTGGGCAAGGTCTAAAGCATCCGAGCGCGAAGATGCGGCGGAAGCCATCGGAGAAGCCTTTTGCGGCCGTGATTGGGGCTTTACAGACGTTCCCATGGTGAAGTGGTCTAAAGTGGCGTCGATAGCAGAGCGCGCAGCTTATTGGATGCCACAGTGCCACACTTTTGGCCGCCGCAATGGCATCAAGCCCCGGCCGTGGTATCGGACACCGGGCAAGCTCGAGCGGTGGACCCATAAAAAGTGGGGCAAGCGGCTAGAAGTCGGCCAGCGCATCATCCCTCACCTGGCGGACTACAACGTTGGCTCTTACCGGCAGACGGCGCCAGGGCTGCGGGAAAGCATCGCAACGTGCCATGAGCTTGGGTATACTGAGATTGCGGCATGGTGCCCGTTGAAAGGGCCAAAAAACCCCCAGGTATGGAAGGGCTTGAAGTATGAGCGATGACGGCGGATGGCTTCGGGCGAATGTCGGGACGGTGGTTGGCTGGTGTCTCACGGTCCTTGCGGTGGCCAGCTTTGCCGGCACACTCTATGCGGATGTGAACCATATGGCGTCCGAAGTGGCCGACAATAAGAAGCGCCTAGAACGCTATGAAGAGCGCTTGCGGCCGGTCGAAACATTGGTTGTGCAGCTCGCCTCGCTGCGAGAAGACCTGCGGCAGATGCGGTCCGAGCTTGCAGAGATTAGGCGGCTTCTGTTAAAACAACGGCAATGAAAGCACTTTTAGACAAGGCGCTCGGCAAGTTTGCGAGCCGAAAACTCATCGCGTTCGGGGTGTCAACCGCTGCGCTCTTCGGTGGCCATCTCGAGGGCTCTGAATGGGCCAATATCGCCATTGCCTACGTGAGCAGCCAAGCCGTGGTTGATACGGCCATCGCAATGATTAAGGCGCGAAAATGATGGCCGGTGTGGCCGGCGCACTAAAGAAGGCCGGTGGCTGGCTTTTGGGCGTGGTGCTCATCGTGCCAACCACTATCGCGCTTTATCTTTGGGGCCGGTCCTGGCGCAGCAAAGCGCAAGGCTACCGCAAGCACATTGAGACCCTTCGCGGTGCCATCGAAGCCGCTGAAGAGCGGGCCAAGGCTCAAGCCGAAGCGGCTGGCAGGTATGCGGAGCAAGCCAAAGCGCTCGAAGAGCGAACGGCGAAGCTCTTGGAGAACATCAAAGCCGCTGAAGCGGACATCGACGCCATTGAATCGACGGCCGGCAAGGTCAACGCGGCTTTTGGGCTCGATGATGCGGACTAGGGTGGTGGCGCTGGTGGCGCTGGCGAGCGTCTTGATGGCGTCCAAGCCATGCCCACAAGCCTTTGAACTGAGCGAAGGCGCTGCGGCACCTTGCACGGGCGTGCTTTTCCCTGAGCGCGTGGCGGTTGAATGCGTACAGCTCAAGGTATCGGTCTTGCCACGGCTTGAGCTTGAGCTTAAGCACGAAAAAGACGCAAGCCGGCTCGAGCTCCAAAAGGCAGAAGCGCTGGCCGGTGCATATCGGACTGAAGCCGATAAGCTCCGAGAGCTTTTGAAGCAGCGCCAGCCAGCGGTTGAGCCGTTGCCAGCGTGGGGCATTGCGACGATTGGCGCGGCCGTGGGCGCGGTGATAGTGGGGGCGGTGTGGCTAGCAGTGGAGCTCCGATGACACTTGAAGAGCTGAAGGATTCAGAGCATTACGCCATTGTAGGTCGCAACGCTCGCAACTATCAGCACCAGCGAACGGCTTCAAAGCTGGGCATCACTAATGAGCAAGCCAAAGAGCTTCACCAAGCCATCCGCGATGAAGGCAAGCCGGCGCCGGTGGAAGAAAGCCCCGGCCTTGATGAAGTCGAAGCGACCGGCATGGCCGATGAGCTTCGCCAGCTCAAGAGCGCTTTAAAACAAAGTCGTCGAAGTCAATTTGAGCGGCGCAAGCTCCGCAAGCTCGCCTTCAAGCTGGCCGAAAAGCCGGCCAAGGCTCCACGATGGGTCCACCAAGCTAAAGCGATACGGGGCAGCGCTGGCACGCCAACGCTTTTGCTGAGTGACCTGCATTGGGGCGAAGTGGTTCGCGAGTATGAGGTCTTCGGCTTGAATGCGTATGATGTGGACATAGCTCGCGAGCGGTTGAAGCGCGTTATCAAGGGAACCATCGATCTTCTACGGTCCCACATCGTAAGCCCTGGCGGCTACCCCGGCATTGTGGTTGCGCTTGGTGGTGATATGGTCTCCGGTGGCATACACCCTGAGCTCTTGGCGACCGATGAGATGCCACCGATTGCGGCGACGCTTGACCTTCGTGATCACCTAGTGGCCGGCTTGCGTTTACTAGCTGACGAATTTGGTAACGTCTTCGTTCCTTGCGTCGATGGCAACCATGACCGGAGCACCAAGCGCACCTTTGCCAAGGCCAGGGCAGAGCATAGCTATGGCTGGATGCTGTATTGCTTGCTTGAGCGGGAGTTTGCCAACGATGACCGCATCACGGTCCAGGTGAGCGAAGAGACCGACCTTCTTTATGATTGCGCGGGGCTTCGCTACCTTTTGACTCATGGCGATTCAATGGGGGTGAAGGGTGGCAACGGCATCATTGGTGCGCTTGGCCCCATCATGCGCGGCTATAAGAAGACGGCCGCAAGCATGGCGGCGGTTGGGCGTGGCTTTGATGTCATTGTGATGGGCCATTGGCACCAATATCTTGCGCTTCGGGATGTGCGCGTCAATGGCACGCTGAAGGGTTATGACGAGTACGCACGCCAGCAACGCTTCCACTATGAGCCACCGTCCCAAAGCCTTTGGCTGACGCATCCAAAGCACGGCATCACGCTATCTATGCCCGTCCTGGCCGATGAGCCAAGAAAGGGCGCGCAGGGCTTCAACAGCAATCTCTGATGGCTTCCAGCTCATATCGGATGCCTGACATCCTGCTAAGCGTTGCAGCGTACTGCCTGCCCATGGGGCAGACAGTAGAGATTGAATGCACGCCGTGCTACCTGAAGGGCAACAGCCACCACATATGGGTGGGCAGGTGCGCCAAATGCGGTGACATCTTAGCAAGCTGCGATGACTCGGATTGCTTTTACAACATCGAATGCCGGTGCTTGATTAACAAAGCTCGCGAATCTGAATAACGCCACTGTGATAGGTGCGCCATCCTTCACCCGGTGGCCGAACCCGGAACTGATGCGGATGCGTGCCAATGGGCTGGCCGGTGCTATCCCATGAAACTTGCCACCGGCCGGCCGCTTCTTCCGTGGCGTCGATGGTTCCAAGCACCACCGTGCTTGCTTCCTGGTCGATGCATATGCGCCATTCGACATCATAGCCGGTGCCATCCACGGGCGTTCCGGCGCTGTCTTCGTAGAGCTCGAAGGTGAACTTGGCCACATCTTCGGTGAAAAACCAATCATCAACACCAAAGTTCAAAGGTTGCGCGCGCGTCGTCATTGTGTGTCATCCTCGAGGCTGGTGAGCCACGCTTGAAGGTTGCTATGCGTTAGGTGAAGCCGCCACGGCTTGCTTGGCATCATAGCGGCTTTGGCTTCGAGTGCCACCAAGAGCTTCTTTGCGTGGTGGACCAATGCCGTGCATTCAGCATCGCAAAACACGCGAGGGCGACCCCGGCCTGGCTTGGCCGGTGGTAGCTTTTGCTGGCAGGCTTTGCAGCGCATCAAGCGGCTTGGCCGGCTTCAACAAGGTCAAGAGCTTCATGCGCGAAGCACATAATCGCTTCATTGATGAGCCAATGGACGGCCAAAAGCTCTTTGTCGTCCAGCTCCCAGGTATCAAGCTCGCAACCATCCTCATCATAAAGCTCGGACGGAAGCGCTCCCCATGGGTTGGACTTAACGCTTTGCTCTTTGACATATGCGTTGAGGGCTTCACCGTGCTCGCGGTACAGCTTCAGCGCGTCTTTACTGTTTGGGCTTAGGCATGGGCAACGCAGCTTGCGCCAATCGCTTGAAGGTCCTAAGCAAAGCAGCGAATCAAGGAAGGTGGCGCAGCTCCAATCGTAGCTTCCGGGCATCCATTCAGGTTGTTGAATTGTCATTTTTTGGGCTCCGTGTCCGTGTTGATGAATCAACTGTACGCGCCTGGGCCCATATTGCAACTATTATTTTAAAAAAAATAAGACTCAATGAAGGCGGAGCCTTATGGCCTTTTCACTTTGCTTGAAACCAACCGCTGGTACGGCACTCTATCAGCCAAGCAATCAAGCACTTCGCGCAGCTCTTTATCTTCTTTAGTGAGCTTCCCGAGCTTGGTGGTGCTGAAGGTGGCATACCGGTCAAAGACATCGCCAAGCAGGGTGCTGGTGCGCTCTGCGATGGCTTGCGCGGTCTCCATTGGTGGGAAGACTCGCTTGGTGCTGGTGCTCAATCGATACGTCCGGCCACCGGCCGTCCATTGGCCATCCGGCTCGAGCTCAAGCCTTTGCTTGATGGCGCCATCCAGCTCCCGCTTTCGGCCGTCAAGTATCTTGATTCGCGCGGCGATGTCTTCGCGCTGGCTCGCCAAGTCTTCCGGCTTTTCAAGGTCTGCCCATGCCACCGGCTCACCACCGGCTAGGACGGCTTGATAGGCTTGGCAACGCGAGCGGTAACCGCACCAGCCGCAGAGCGTTGATAGCTCCGCAGGTGTGGCAATGTCCTGGCCATCGTGGAGCGCGAGAAGCCGCTTGCCCGTCGCCAGGAGGAAGCGCTTGGTGCGCTCTGCATCTTCAGCCGTCTTCATGACGCTGATGAGCACGTCATGCCGTAGCAGGTGAAAGGTCAACTTCACCGTCTTGGCCCATGGGTAGAGCTGGCGCACGGCGAGATTGTAGACCTCCATCTGCAAACTATCTTCAGCTTCCTTGCGGCTCATCAACGCTTGATTGGTTTTATAATCGACGACTTCAACGGTATCAGAGTCAAGGCTATCGATGCGGTCGATGAAACCGACCAGCGCCAGGCGTGCGGCCGGTCCGCTATCGCCAAGCGCAACATCAAAAGCGCGTTCAACGCCGATGATATCGCGCCCGTCGATGTGGCGCTTGGCCTTAGTGACCAGCGCGCCAAGCTCGTCAATCTGCCGGTGGTCGCGAATGCCGGCATTGGCTGCAAACTCCTCGAGCTCACCAAGTGGCCGGCCGAGCGTGTATGCCTCGAGCGCAGCATGGACCGCTTTGCCGAAGTCAAGCGCGCCCGTGCTCGGCTCTTTGAGCCGGTCAAGGTAGCGGTAGCGGTAGGCTTTGGGACATCGGACCCATTTATCAACGCGGGAAAACGAAAGGTTGAGCTTCAACATGCCGGCCACCTAGAACGGCACGTCTGAGTCATCATAGCGGGCCGGCTGCGGCTGCGGCGGGAGTGGCCTACCGCCACCCTGCGGCCGGTGCTGGCGCTCGCGTTGCGATGTTGCGGCGCGGTATCCCTTCACCGTGTTCTGCGGTCCATATTGCGGGCTGCGCTCGATGCCCACCAATATCTTGCACGTGCCGTTGGCTAGCTCTTCGGGGCGGTCGAAGCCCTTGCGCTTCAGCGCGGTGCATAGCTCCGCTAGGTTTTGCCGGCCGATGTCTTGCGCGATGGGGTTTTGATGTTGCCACGTCACGTTGCTAAAAATGACGCGGTTGGTGTGCGACGGTCCAAGGATGCGCCAGCGAAACTTGAAAAAAGAGCCGGTGTTGCTTCGGTTGTCGCGGAGCTCCACGGATTCAATCTGCGCATCGTAGACCGCTGGCGGTAGCGGCTCAAACTTGTCTTGTTTGTTGGCTTTGGGCTTAACGTCTTCAACTCTAAACATCGGTCTTTCCCCCGTTAATTTTGCGGTAAATGGCTGCGAGGTTGGCCGGCTCATGGAGCCCAAGCCGGCCGCTTCGGTCCTTTGCGGTGTAGCTTGAATCAGGGTGGCATTGAAGATAGGGCTTCATCTGGCCGGTCTCTTCGTCCTGGTTCGGGATGAGCGCCAAGACTTCATCCACCAGATATGGGATGGCCTGGCTTAGTCGCTTTCCAGGGAATGAAGGCGCGTAGAGCATCCGGCCTTGGTCATCCTGCAAGCGCTCTTGCTTGGCCAGCAACACCACGTTGCAAGGAAGCGACCGTACAGCGCGCACGAAGCGAACCACGCTGTCTTGCATTTCGCCGTAGGCTTGCCGTGGGTCTCGGCTTTGCTCTTTTAGGTTGTTTAGCAGGCTTTCAGCGAGCTCGCTGATGCTATCGACAATGACCCATGTGTATGGTTGCGGCTTTTGCTGCGACAGCCATCCGAACATCTGGCGGAGCTCTTCCCATCCGCCAAGCTCAACCGCTGCAATCTCGACATCTCGAAGCGATAGCAAGCCGTTTTCAACGCTCAAGATAAGCGTGCTTTCAGTCTGGCCGGTGGTGCGGCTCAAGTATGTCTTGCCGGCACCACTAGGTCCGTGAATGACGGCCGTGATGTGGGCGTCTTGACGGCCTAAAGTGGTGGTTATCTCAAAGGGTGGTTTCATGCGTTTTTATCCTTGTTCAATGATGTTCGCAGACCATCAGGCCGTCTATTAGTGCTTTAGCCTCGCTATCGACCCATCGGCCGACCGGTGTGACACCACTAAAGACGCGGAACTTGTTGGCGCGAAGCCGGCAATGAAGCCGTGGGTCGTCGTTTTCTTGCCTCACGAGCGCCAAAAGACATCCCAGCGTGGCGGGGTCGGAGAAGTCTGGCCAAGGCTGCAACAGCTGTTCAGCCTGAGCGGTTAGCGACATTGATGAGTGAAACTCTCGCAAGCGCATCCAAGCCGGGTTTTTAGTGGTTGGGTCGAATCCGCGCACCAGCATCCCCGGCATCCAGCGCCACCGCTTTCGGTTGGTAGCGTATCCGCCTAATTGCTGATAATTCATGCCGTTTCATCCTCGCTCTTGATGTGGTCGATGCGCTCGAGCATCAACGCGGTGATGGTCCGAAGCGTGGAGACGGCATCGGCCAGATTCATCAGTTCAAGCGGCGCGGGTGCATAGTCCCGGCCAGCGGCGCGAAGGGCGATGTTGACATCGGCCAAGCTATACTCAAGCTGGTTGTAAATGTCGGCGCGCTGTTCGCTCATGGGACGCTTGTGGCTCTCGAACCACTGAAAGAGATGGGCGGCCGTGGCCGGTGCATCGGTAAGCCCCATGGCAGCATCTATGCGGTCATACATCGTCATGATAGGTCACTCCTGCGGTCGCTGTATCGCGTCCGTGTCTAGTCGGTTATCCTGACCCAACGGTGAAGCGTCATTCCTGGCGCGTCAACATTTTTTTCACCTTTTGAGCTTGCCTTTCTCGAATGCTTTGGCGGTTACTACGTGAGCCGCCCATGGCGGTGGAGTGTTTTAATGGATGACCGTAAACAGACACAAAAGCGCGTGGTTGAAGCCACAGAGCCGCGTTGGTTCGTTTGCTGCGTGGTGTGCAGGACGCACGCAGCGTGCGCGAGCGATGGCGGTTGCGTGCTCGGATTTAGCGAAGCCCAACGTGCGCTAATCAGTACCAAACTTGGGGAAGCATGACGATATTTGGAAAAGCGGCAGAGACGTACGCCACCATGGGGTGGCGGGTGTTCCCATGCGAGCCACGCGGCAAGCGTCCGGCCGTTGTGGACGGCCAGCGGATACGATGGACGGAGCAAGCCACCGATGACCTTGAGACGGTGCGCGCATGGTGGCAAGCCATGCCGGATGCCAACGTGGGGTTGGTGACGGGGTGGCCTGGGCCTGGCGTGGTTATTGACATCGATGACCCGGAGCTGATGACGGCCGTTGATTGGCCTGAAACGTTGACGGCCAAAACGGGAAGCGGGGGCTTCCATCTGTACTATCAACCGCGCGAGACCTTGAGCAATAAGACCGGCAATCTGCCCAAAGGCATCGACGTGAGGGGGTGCGGGACCGGTTATGTGATTGCACCACCTTCGATGCACGCGAACGGCCAGCCTTATGAATGGCTTGAGACCAGCGCATCCGACCGGCTAGATACGTCTACCGTTGACGATTGGTGGGCGGCATTGATGCCAAAGTGGCTGACCGATTGCGTACAAGGCCGCGCGCCATGGCCTGGCAAGCAATCCGAAGCGCAGGCGCTATCCTTTCGCGTGGATGAAGTGCAGCCGCGCTTGCCACTGGCCATTGAAGAGCGCGCGAGACGGTGGCTTGAAAAGGCAGAGCCAGCCATTCAAGGCAGCAACGGCCAGACGACGCTTTTCGAGGTGGCGAGCCACCTTTGCGGCTTTGGCCTGTCTTTGGGCGAAGTGCAAGACATCCTATGGCGTGAGTACAACTCAAGATGCGTGCCACCGTGGGCGCCGAACGAGCGCGGGCAGTTCGAGCGGCATGTCCGCGAAGGCTACATGAAGGGTCCGGTGCCGATTGGCGACAAACTTGATGACGCGACCACGGCGGTCGCGGTAAGTATGAATTCGCCACCGGTCGCGACCGACGATGACGGTTATCCACCATCCTCCAAGTCTGGTGATGACGGTGCGGCCGGTGGCGTGTCTTCCTGGCCACCCCCGGCGCAGCTCGAACCCGACTTTGAGCGCTTGCCTTTCCCGGTGGAAGTGCTTCCGGGGTGGCTGCGACGGTGGGCGGTTGAATTGTCCGAAGAGACGCAAACGCCGGCAGAGATGGCCGGCATGATGGGCCTTTGCGCGATGGCTGCGGCGGTTGCCAAAAAGCGCGTGGTGCATCTGGCTGGTGGTTGGTATGAGCCGTTGAACCTATGGGCCATCGTGGCGATGCTTCCGAGCTCGCGCAAAAGCCCTGTTTTCGCTTCAGCGCTTGCGCCGATTAACGAGTGGGAGCGAGAGCGAGCCGAAGCGATGCAAACGGATATAGCGGTGGCTGGCCATACGATGGCAGTCGAGAAAGGCCGGCTCGAGCAGCTCAAGACCAAGGCTATCAAGACCAAGCATCCGGCAGAGCAAGCGGATTTGGCCGATCAGATTGAGCGGAAGCAACGGGACATTGATTGCCTGCCCGTGCTGAAAGCGCCACGGCTCGTGGTGGACGATGTCACGATGGAGATGCTTGCGACCGTGCTGGCCGACCATGACGGCCGGATAGCCATCATGAGCGATGAGGGTGCGGTGCTTGGGATTGCGGCGGGACACTATTCGAGCGGCAAGGTGCATGCATCCACGCTTTTGAAAGGGTATTCAGGTGGAGACATCCGCGTTGATAGGCGGAACCGCCAAGAGTTCGTGCGAAACGCAGCCATCACGCTTGGATTGACCGTCCAGCCGGCCATCGTTCGGGGTGCGCTGGCCAATGAGCAGTTCGCCGGCAACGGCTTGCTTGCGCGGCCGCTGTACTCATTTCCCGAGTCTAACGTGGGAAGCCGGAAGGGCTTCCTTGATGTGGAGCCGATGACTCATGCAGCGCGGCAGGGATACAACCAAGGCATCCGTTGGCTGTGCTCGATGCCGATGCCAAGCGAGCCTGAGGTAATGGCCTTCGAGTGTGAAGCCATTCACCGGCTTAACGCATGGAGCAAACAACTGGAGCCGACGTTGAAGCCGACCGGTGAGAATTGCATCATTGGGGAGTGGGCCGGCAAGCTAACGGGCACTCTTGCGCGAATCTGTGCGCTTCTCTGGCTGGCCGACGACGGGCGCGGAGACATACCGCTTGAAGTGGTTGAACGCGGCTTGGTGCTTGGCTCTTACTTCATCAATCATGCGCACTATGCCTTCGCGCATCTTCGAGACAATGACGAATACCGAGGCTGTCTCACTATCCTCGAGAAAGCGCGCGATGAAGGATGGCCAGGGCAAAGCGTTAGGCTCCGCGACCTCTGGCGGTTGCTTACGCGACGCTTCGGTAACAAGCGCGAAGCGTTCGATGCGGCGGTTGACACGCTGCATCAAATGGGGTGGATACAGCCGGTGAAGATTGGGCGAGCTCATGGCGTGATGTTCCATCCCGATGCCAAGGCTTATCCGAGCTCTGAAGGCTGAAGGATTCGCGCCGAAACACGCACCAAGGGTGCGCACAAGTGCGCGATTGAGCAAGGCTTCTTTAAAATGTCACCCCCCTTTGTGCAGGTGTCATTCTTATGGGGTTTTACGCAAAACGAGCTACCTAAAATCAAAGGGTTACGGGGTGCTTGTCACCCCCCTTTGTGCAGGATGTCACCCCCCTTTGTGCAGGTGGATAACCAGTGCTCACAAGTGCGCACTTCTGCGCACAAGTGCGGTGTGTCCAATCGGATACAGTGGACGCTTGAAGATACACGTTGACTGAAACAATGACCGGGCAGTCACGTTTTGACCTCCAAACTGTCAACGGTGTCAACGCTCTGTCAACGCTTCCGTTGACACTTATTCGCTAGCCATATCAAGGGCTTAGGCCAAAGTGTCAACATGTCAACGGGGGTGCGGTAGTTGGAAAGCTAAAGCTAGCCACTTTTTGAAAAAGCGTAATGATATTATATATATATGTATATATATAAAATTGACTTTATAGTGACGTTGACGCTTTTGTCTTTACGCGAGAAAGGCCAAAAACGTTGACACTTTGGCCTAACCCTATGCAATTGTTGAGCAATATGTGTCAACGCTACCGTTGACAGCTGTTGACACTTTGAAAAAACGCTTGCGTGTTGCATAGTTGCAGAGTGGCCAGCGTTGACAGTTTGGCCGAAAGCGTTGACAGTTTGAGGTTGAGCATGATTGTGATCGGCATTGATACCGGCTTGGCGAATCTTGGCTGGTGCGTTGTGCGGCTCGAAGATGAGCGCATCAAAGGCGCTGGCGTCATCCGAACCAAGCCTAGTGGCAAGCTCCCAAAGCATCGCGATGACGCGCGCCGCATCGAAGAGCTATGCCGTCCGCTCCGGTCAATTTGCGAAGTCTACAAGCCTGACCTGATGCTCATCGAAGCCCCGGCCGGCTCGAAGAGCTCGCGTGCTGCGCTTGGTCTTGGCTATGGTTACGCAGTGGCGTTGAGCGTGGCAGACGGCCAAAACATTCCGTGCTTGACTCTGCCAGCTTCAGCCGGAAAGATGGCGGCTGGAGGCAGTCGAAGCGCCACAAAAGGCGCGGTGGCTGATGGTGTTTTGAACAAGTGGCCCGAGCTATACGGCATCGCTCATGAGGCGGTTGGTCGCGCAAAGCGAGCGGTTGAGCACGTTTACGATGCCGCAGCGCTGGTCATGGCATACCAAAAGGAAACCAATGGTTGAGAAGATTGCTGGCGGTCCGTTGGTCAAAGCGGACGAAGATGCAGCGCCAGTGCCCAAAGATAAGCGGCTGGCCAATGCCACGTTGATTGGACTGGCGAACGCGGAGGTTGACGCTGAAGGTGTGGTGCAATCTCTTGGTGATGCGTTGCCGTTCACCTATCGCATTGAGCGGGAAGCGCTGGTGCTTCGCAACGATGATGCCAGCGTGGTGATTGGGTGGGGCTTGGTGAAGGCTTTTCGCGCCGCCCTTGGCGAGCTCGACGCGCGCGAGAACACGCGATTGGCTTGGAGGTATCGCGATGAGCAGGGGTGAACCAGCACCGGAGAAAGATGGCTGGCTGGAAGTGAGCCAGATGCTGCGAGACGCTAGGCTAACGGCTGGCCTTGGGTATGTTGGCCTGGCGCGGCTCATGCTTGAGCCGGGGTGCGACCCGAAGCGGTTGAACGCCAAGCGTCAATCCATCTGGCACCTTGAAAACAACCCCGGCCACAAAGGTCCGTGGGCTTCCACCATCGAAGACATCGCGGCTGCGCTCAACATCAAGGTCACGTTCGATGGGACCCGGTGGTCATGGCATGGCAATGATTGAGCGCGGGTCCTTCCTAGGGGGTGGGTATGCAGGTGGCCGCGCGTG
>Ga0255768_10001416_pt1 | contig 24734 bp, 26 predicted proteins | sample 071ome_33_FD_179983 | JGI IMG/M metagenome (GOLD analysis project Ga0255768, IMG submission 179983) | Coastal salt marsh microbial communities from the Groves Creek Marsh, Skidaway Island, Georgia - 071412AT metaG (version 2) | ecosystem: Environmental > Aquatic > Marine > Intertidal zone >...
CACCCTTGCCTTTCATCCAGCGAGGCACGTCCTCCTCGACCGACGCAGTGCAGAGCACTCGGGTCTCGCCGAAGGTCACGAGGCACGACCCCATGGTCATGGTCGTGAAGTCACGGGTGAAACTGAAGGGACGCAGTTCGTCGGCCTGGCGGCCGTCGTAGCGGGTGGACACGGGCACTCCCGAGGGTCGAGGACAGATCAGATGGTGAAGGTGCAACCCGGTAGGGCGACCTCGACCGGGCCACCGTAGGCGGCCTCGGCTTCCGCGCGGTGCGCTTCCGGGTCCGAGCCCGGCACAAGGTGGGTCAGCACCAGGCGTTTGACGCCGGCGTCACGGGCTCGGACGGCCGCCTCGCGGGCGCTCATGTGAGGGATGGAGCCACCTTCGAATGCCGAGAGATGGCTGGCGTCGGCAAGGGCAAGGTCGATCTCCGGGGCGGCATCGGTGAAATCCCAGCCGGGCCCGCTGTCGGAGGTGAACACGAAGGTCTTGCCGTCGACCACCACGGTCGGGCCGAGCGTCTCGACGGGGTGATCGGCGAGAGTGAACGACCAGGACTGGTCGCCGATCTCGAGCGTCGACGACGGCCCGATCGTCGTCCAGTCGAAGGTTTCGGCTCGTCCGGAGATCGTCACGGCGTCATTCAACGCTTTGGTCTCGGCGGTACCGAACACCGGCAACCCGGTGCGCGCGGCAAAGTAGGTGAAGACGTTGCGCAACACGGGCAGCTCCATCCAGTGGTCGGGATGGCAGTGGGTGAGAACGATCGCGTCGAGGTCGAGCAGGTCGATCTCGGTCTGCAGCGGACCCACCGTCCCAGGACCACAGTCAAGCAGCACGGTCGCGCCCGGAGAACGAAGGAGATAGCCGGTGCACGGGTTGTCGGGAGCCGCGTACGAACCCGACGAACCCAAGATTGTTACGGAGAAGGTCACGCCACCTCCCATCGGTGGGCGATCACGGTGTCGAGTTCGGGACCGAGGAGCCGCCGGCCGAGCCGGGCGAATGTCTCGATGTCTCCGCTCGACACGAACGTGTGCCGACCCGTACGCCCGCCGTCGGCCTCGAACTCGGACGTGGCGAGTGCAGAACGGACCGCGAAGGCGGTCTCGTCTGCGGATGACACGAGGACGACATCGCGACCCATCACGTCGGCGATGGTGCGGGCGAGGAACGGGTAGTGCGTGCAGCCGAGCAGCAAGGCATCGACCTTCGCGTCGGCGACGGGGGCCAGGAGGCGCTGGGCGAGCACTCGCACCTGCTCGGAGTCGGTCTCGCCTCGCTCGACGAACTCGACGAAGCCCGGACACGCAGCACACGTGAGTTCGACCTGAGGGGCGACCTCGGCTGCCGCTCGCTGATACGCCCCGCTCGCGATGGTGCCGACCGTGCCGATGACCCCCACCCGATCGGTGTCGGTGACGGCAAGGACGGCACCGAGTCCCGGCTCCACCACGCCGATCACGGGCACATCGAAACGGGCCTGAAGTTCATCAAGGGCAACGGCCGTCGCCGTGTTGCAGGCCACCACGACGACCTTGGGATCGTGGGCTTCCACCATCCACTCGGTGATCTGGTGGGCGTAACCCCGCACCTCGTCGTGAGGACGAGGGCCGTACGGATATCGGCCCGTGTCACCGAAATAGACGAGGTCCTCGTTCGGCGCGAGATCGATCAACGCACGCGCGACGGTGAGACCCCCGAAGCCGGAGTCGAACATCGCGATGGGGCGGTGTGCGGCCGACGACATCGGCGAAAGCCTAGATCAGCGTCGGGCGACGCCGAAGCCGTGCAGGCTCAGCGCTCTTCCTTGAAGATCACGTGCTTGCGGACGACCGGGTCGTACTTCTTGATCTCGATCCGCTCACGCGTGTTGGTCTTATTCTTGGTGGTCACGTAGGTGAACCCCGTGCCCGCCGTCGAACGCAGCTTGATGATGGGACGCTTGTCGCTCGCCATGACAGAACCTCAGATCTTCTGGCCGGCGGCGCGCATGTCGGCGACGACACGCTCGATGCCACGCTTGTCGATGGTCTTGATGCCCTTGGTGCTGAGGTTCAGCTTGATCCAGCGCTTCTCGCTCGGCAGGTAGTAGCGCTTCGTCTGCACGTTCGGATCCCAGCGGCGACTGGTGCGACGGTGCGAATGCGAGAGCTGCTTACCGAAGTGAGGCTTCTTGCCGGTGACTTGGCAGATCTTGGACATCGGAGACTCCAGGGAATTGCTCGCAGCGCGCGAGCGAAGAACGACCCAAAACTGTACCGCCCCGACCATCCATCTCCACCCGCCTCGGGAGTGTCCCGGCATCACCGAGCGAGAGCCCGGGCAGTAGCCTGACAAACGTGAAGACGCCTGCCGACACTCCCCTCTCACCCGTCGCCGGGGTCGAGACCGTGCTGTTGGCTGCGCCGCGAGGCTTTTGCGCCGGTGTCGAGATGGCGATCAAGGCCCTTGCCTGGATGGTGCGGGCGTTCGAACCGCCGGTGTACTGCTACCACGAGATCGTGCACAACCAGCTCGTGGTGAAGCGGTTCGAAGAGTCCGGCGTGATCTTCGTCGACGACATCGCCGATGTGCCGGCTGGTCGACCGATCATGCTTTCGGCCCACGGCTCGGCCCCCGAGGTCGTGGCGGCTGCTCGGGCCCAAGGCGGCTATGTCGTCGACGCCGTCTGTCCTCTCGTCACCAAGGTCCACCACGAAGTGAAGACGCGCGCCGAGAAGGGCTACCAGATCGTCTACATCGGTCATGAAGGCCACGAAGAGGCGGTCGGCACGATGGCGGTCGCTCCTGGCCACATCCATCGCGTCGAATCCCGCGAGGAGGTTGCCGCGCTCCCCAACCTCGAGCAGCCCGTTGCCCTGCTTACCCAAACCACGCTCTCGCACCGCGAGCGGGCTGACATCCTCGAGGCGACCAAAGAGCGTTTCCCCGACCTGTGGCAACCAGGCCGCTCCGACCTGTGCTTCGCCACCACCAACCGGCAGGCTGCGCTGATGGAGATCGCCCCGCGCTGTGAGGCCATGGTCGTGATCGGCTCGGCGAACTCATCCAACACGAACGCACTCGCCGAGCTCGCCCGAGAGGCTGGATGCCCGGAGGTGTACCGCATCAACGGGCCCGACGAACTCCCCACGCAACTTCCCGCGACCGTCGGTGTCACTGCTGGCGCGTCCGCACCCGAAGATCTTGTCCGTTCGGTGATCGATCGTCTTGCCCCGAGCGACGGAGTCGAGGAGATCCGCGTCACCGAGGAGGACGAATATTTCCCGCCGCCACGCAATCTGCGCGAGCTGCTCGGGGCGATCGACGCGGCGACGCTCCTCACCCTCGGCGGCACCGACCGAGCAGCTCTCGACGACCGCAGCATCGACGCTTCGGATGTGCTCGAGACCCTGGCGGGCCCCACGCCGTGACCCGACAGCGGTTGCTCGTCATCGGCTGGCGCGAGTGGGTCACCTTGAGCGGCCTCGAGTGCCCGACACCGATCAAGGCCAAGATCGACACCGGCGCCGCCACCTCCGCCCTGCACGCTTCGAAGCTCGAACGCTTCGAGATCGACGGCCACCCGTGGGTGCGATTTACCGTCCGGCCTCACCAGCGGCGAACAGGAGGGGCGATGCGGGTCGAGGCACCGGTGATCGACGAGCGACGGGTGCGGTCGTCGAACGGCAAGAGCGAACTCCGACCCGTGATCGAGACCGAAATCTCGCTCGGCGAACAGGTGTGGAACGTCGAGTTCACGCTGACCCGCCGCAATGCCATGGGCTTCCGCATGCTGCTCGGCCGGCGAGCACTGCGCAGCCGAGCCGTGGTCGATGTCAGCAACTCCTACCGCCTCGGCGTACCGCCGCCACGCACCGAAGGAGCGTGAACGGCCTCGGGCTCAGGGAGCGGGCTCGTCACCCGCGAGCACTCGCGCCTCAATGTAGAGATCGCTGAGCTCGGCATAGAGCGTGTCGGTGAGGTCGGTCACCGCACCACGCGGCACCCGCCCCTCGAACGTCGGCGGGTAGATCGGATCACCGATCACGGCGACGACCTTGCGCGGGCGCGGGATCTTCGAACCGAGCGGGAGCGCTTTCACGCTGCCACCGATACCGACGGGAACGATCGGAACACCGGCACGCGCAGCCACGAAGGCCGGCCCGTCGAGCACCTGTTCGCGCACCAGGCGAGGCCCCTCCTGGCGCGTGCCCTCCGGAAACATCACGAGTGGTTCGCCAAGGGCGAGCACATCCTGTGCCGCCCGCAACGCCGTGCGATCGGCAGTACCGCGTTCGACCGGAAACCCGCCCATGACGGAGAGGAAGGCACCGAGCGGTTTCGACTTCCAGAGGCTCTCCTTGCCCATGAACCGCAGGCGTCGAGAGGTGACCATGCCGATGATCGGCGTGTCGATGAAGGAGCGGTGGACCCCGCTGAGAATGAACGGCCCGTCCGGGAGATTCTTGCGGCCCTCGACCCGCAGCCTGAACAACACGAGGATCAGCGCGTAGAAGACGCGCCAGAGGATCCAGTAGAGGATGCGTCCGCCAAGGGTCTGCTTCGAGCGTTCGACACCGTCCACATCTTGATCGCCGTAGCGATTGGCGGTCACGACGAGGCTCCCTCGTCGAGCAGTCCGGTGATCGTGGCGACCACCTCGTCGATGCCGAGGCCGGTCGTGTCGACAACAGTGGCGTCGGCGGCCTCGACCAGCGGATCGGCGGCCCGGGTGGTGTCGAGCGCATCACGTCGAGCGATGTCGGCGGCAACCTGTTCGTAGTCGAGATCGGTCACCTCCTTGGCCCGACGCCGGGCCCGCTCCTCAGGGTCAGCGGTGAGGTACACCTTGAGTTCGGCATCAGGGAAGACGACGGTGCCGATGTCTCGACCTTCGAGCACGCCTCCCCCCTGCCGGATCGCCCACTCACGCTGACGGCTGACGAGTTCCTTGCGAACCTCCGGGTTGGCCGCCACCGCGCTCACCGCCCGACTCACTTCGGGTCCGCGAATCTCGACCGTGGCGTCGACGCCGTCGACCATCACCCGATCAAGTCCGATGTCGAGATCGACCAGCCGTGCGGTCGCTGTGGTGGACTCGGCGTCGTCGGGATCGCCGCCCGCTCGCAGCACGGCGAACGCAACCGCCCGGTACATGGCACCCGTATCGAGGTATTTCAAGCCGAGATGCTTGGCGAGGGCCCGGGCCACGGTGGACTTGCCCGATCCGGCCGGACCATCGATCGCAATCACGCGCATCTGAGGATTCTGCCCGCTCACCGCAGCTGATCCAAGGCCTGGAAGAAACCGGGGAAGGTCTTGGCGACACAGCCCGGGTCGCTGATCTCGACGCCGGCGACGACGAGCCCGACGAGCGAGAACGCCATCGCCATTCGGTGATCGTCGTAGGTGGCAAAGGCGGCGGGGTTCGGCAACCCGGCGGGACGGATGACAAAGCCGCCGTCGTGTTCCTCCGCGTCGACGCCGGCGCGCCGTAGCTCGGTCACCGGACCGGCGACACGATCGCTTTCCTTGTCGCGGATGAAGCCGATGCCGTCGACCCGGGTGGGTGACTCGGCGAACGCCGCCACCACGGCAAGCGTCGGCGCCGTGTCGGAGATGTCGCTCAGATCGACCTCGACCCCGCGACTCGCTCGCCCGGACACCTCGACATGGTCGGGGCCAAGGTCGACACGGCAACCCATCTCCCCAAGCACCTCGGCGAATGCGACATCGCCCTGGATTGCATTTCGCCCGAGCCCGTCGATACGAACCCGACCTCCGGTGATCGCAGCTGCGGCCAGAAAGTACGACGCAGCAGAGGCATCCGGTTCGATGCGGTAGTCGGTGCCGACATAGCCGCCACCAACGCGCCACCGTCGATCACCGTCGTCGTCGACCTCCGCGCCGAACGCGCGCATGACTGCGCTGGTCATCTCGATGTAGGGCCGAGAAATCGGTTCGGTGGTGAGGGCCACCTGCATCGACGACGCCCCACCCGCGAGCAGAAGGCCGGTGATGAACTGGCTCGACGTATCGCCCGGCAACGATGTCTCAGCCCCCGCCATCGGACCCGTGATGCGAGCCGGCAACCGATCGGGCTCGCCCAGTTCGGTGATCGTGACCCCCATCGACCGCAGAGCGGCGAACTGGTCTCCCATGGGGCGACCCCGCATCTGCGGGTGAGCGTCGACGACGACCGGCACCTCGCCGAGCGCCGCGAGCGGCACCGCAAAGCGGGCGGTCGTCCCCGACTGGTTGGCATCGACATGCGCCTCGGTGCCCGGCAGGTGACCGCCACACCCGTCGACCTCGATCGTGGCGGTTGCCTCATCGGCGCGGGTCGAGATGCCGAGGCCATCGAGCACGTCGAGCATCGCTTGCGTGTCGTCGGCGAAAAGCGCTCCACGCAGGACACTGTGTCCCTCGGCCAGCGCAGCACACACCAGAGCACGATTGGTGATGCTCTTCGACCCCGGCAAGACGACATCGACGTCGGGCGGCGAAACCAACGGCTCGATCGTCAGCGGATCCGGGAGTGTGCGCGGATCGATCATGCGCCGAGCGAACGAGACGACGGCCGGTAGCCGAGCGCCATCAGCCCACCCTGCAGGCGCTCGGTCATCACCGTCTCGACGACGAGCACGACGACACCCTGGGGACCTTCGGCAGAGTGAGCGATCTCAAGGTCGTAGATGTTGACGTCGAGATCGGCAGCCAGGGTGGCGATTGCAGCCACCTCACCCTTCCGGTCGAGGATCGGGATCCGCATCTCACTCATCGCCTCGGTGCTCGGAATCGTGGTAGGCAGGTTACGACGAGCGACGCGAGCGCTTTCGAGGCGCTCAAGCAGGGCCGCACGGTCCCGCTCGGACACGACGTTGCGGATCGCCGAGAGCTCCGAGATCAGCTCATCGAGGGCATCGACGATCGGATCGGCATTCTGCACACAGATGTCAGGCCAGATCGCCGGATGACCCGCCGCGATACGCGTCATGTCGCGGAAGCCACCCGCGGCGAGCCGCAGCAGGGCCCGCTCCTCGGTGGCTCGCCCGTCGGCCAGCCGCATCAGGGTGGCCGCCGTGAGATGGGGAACATGGGAGATGACGGCGACGAGCTGATCATGACGATCCGCAGGGATTGCGATCGGATTGGCCCCCATCGACGTCACGACATCGCGGATCGTCGCGAACACGGTGTCGTCGGTGGTGGACGTCGGGCACAGCACCCACATCGCGCCGCTGAACAGATGCGCGGCCGCACCTTCGAGACCGTCCTGCTCGCTGCCCGCCATCGGATGCCCGGCAACGAAGCGAGGATCCTCGATCGCCCCGGCGATCGCCGCCTTCACCGACCCGACATCGGTCACCGCGGCGACACCCGCATCGAGGAGGCGTTGTGCGAGTTCCGCGACACTGTCAGCCGGCGTGGCGACCACCCCGAGATCGGCGGCCGGCAGAGCGTCGAGCGAGCCGATCTCGTCGATGACACCGCGATCGACCGCATCGGCGAGGCGGCCTGCGTCGAGATCGACGCCGACGACGTGCCAGCCCTCGGCCCTCAGCGCAAGGCCCACGGATCCCCCGATAAGGCCCACACCGACGATCACGACCTGTCTGGCGTCAGTCACGACAACGCAGGCTACCGGGGAGGCTCGAAGCCGGTGGCGGGTTTCTCGGATGCCGATGCAACCTCGAGCGACCGGACCTCGTCACGGGTCAGTTCCCGCCACTCGCCCGGCGCTAGACGCGGATCGGTGATCGGCCCGATCCGAGTGCGTACGAGTCGCACGACCGGATGCCCGACCGCGTCGCACATTCGGCGAACCTGCCGGTTCCTCCCTTCGTGGATCGTGATGCGGATCAGGTTCGGCTCCACCGCCGTGACACGGGCACGAGCGGTCGGCCCGTCCTCGAGCTCGACGCCATCACGCAACGTTCGCAGCGAGGCCCGCGAGGGTTCACCTTCGACGAGCGCGAGGTACTCCTTCTCGACGCCGAAGCTCGGGTGGGTGAGGTGATGGGTGAGCTGACCATCGTTGGTCATAAGCAACAGGCCCTCCGTCTCGGCATCGAGGCGCCCGACCGAGAACACCCGCGGCTGGTCGGGAACCACGTCGACGACGGTGGGCCGGCCCTGCGGGTCGTCAGCGGTCGTGATGACCCCGGCCGGTTTGTTGAGCAGGTAGTACACGAGGTCGGGCCTCACCCCGACAGGAGCACCGTCGACGGCGACGACCTGGCTCTCGACATCGACCCGCTTGCCGAGTTCGGCGACGACCCCGTCGACCGTCACCCGACCCTCGGCGATGATCTCCTCACAGACCCGCCGGCTGCCGAACCCGACCCGGGCCAGGATCTTCTGCAGCCGCTCCCCCTCCGGGTGCGGCTCGCGGTGGCTCACTCGTCCTCGCCACCGTGATCAGCGTCGGTCGACTCGTCGTGGTCACCATCGAGTTCCTCGTCGTCGGGTCCGACGCGCAGGCCCCGCTCGAGCGCCTCGACCACGTCAGCCTCCGGGAAGAACTCGCCGAGCGGCGGGAGATCCTCGACCGAATCGATGCCGAGTCGCTCGAGGAACGTGGGTGTCGTGCCGTACAGCACGGCCTGGCCGGGACCCGGATCACGAGCAACCTCGTCGACATAGCCCCGCTGCTGCAGGGTGCGCATCACGGCATCGACGTTGACGCCACGGATCGAGGCGATCTGGTTCCGACTCACCGGCTGCTTGTAGGCGATCACGGCAAGCGTCTCGAGCGCCGCCGCCGACAGCCGAGCCGACTGGCCATCGAGAACGAAACGTTCGACGTAGGGCGCCTGTTCGGTGGCGGTCTGGAAGCGATAGCCCCCCGCGATGCGGGCGAGGATGAATCCTCGGCCGTCGGCGACGTACTCGGCCGCCAAGTTCTCGCAGATCTCCTCGACCTCGTTGATCGGCGCGCCGACCAGCTTGGCCAGCAGCGCCGGGGGAAGCGGCTCCTCCGCCACCATCAAGATGGCTTCGAGCGCAGGTGCGACGTGGTCAGCCATATCAGCCCTCGTAGGTGTCGATGACGATGGCGTCGGCGCTCACGCCCTCGCCACCCGTCCAGATCACGGTGATGTCGCCGAACGCCGAAGCCTGATCGAGTTCGACCACGCCCTGCTTGAACAGTTCGAGTACGGCAAGGAAACGCACAACGACCTCGATGCGGTCGACGAGGTCGGCGGTGAGCGCCCGGAAGGTCATCTGGCCGACGCCGGGCAGCTCCTTGACGAGCTCCTCGACCGCCTCGGCGACGGTGACCTTGATCGGAGTCACATGGGACAGGTCGACCCGGACGACCGGCTTGGGTGCCGTCGCCTTCAGGAAGGCGGCTCGAAGATCCTCCGGAGTGGTCTTCTCGAGGAGGTCGGGAGCCAACGAGAGGAAGTGTTCCTCGACCGGGCCGCACTGGCGCGGGTAGCTGCGGGCGGCGACGGCGGTCAACTGCCGCAGGATCAGCGCAGCGTCCTTGAAGGTCTTGCACTCGACCAGGCGCGCCAGCAGGAGATCCCGCTCTTCCCACAGACCGAGTTCGTCGTCGAGATCGATCTCGTCGTCGTCGGGCAGGAGCCGGCGGGCCTTGAGCTCGACCAACGTGGCGGCGATCAGGAGAAACTCGGTGGCGACCTCGAGGTCGAGTTGCTCCATGCGATCCAGCTCGCCGAGGTACGCATCGACGATCTCGTTCAGGTTGATCTCGTAGAGATCGACCTGCTCGCGCAGGATCAGGTGCAACAACAGATCGAACGGACCGTCGAACACCGGCGTGTGGACCTCGTACGGCATCGCAGGGACCCTAGACGCCGCGCCCGGGGACGCGGCGTTGATCCGACGATCGCGTGACTTTTCCACAGGCGATCGTCTCGAGCCCGGACACCGCAAGCGTCATTGCGATCCATTTCGGCGGAGAGCATCCGCACGCCGCCGACCGCTCGTAATCGAATCGATGTCCACCGCCATCGTCTGGTTCCGTCGCGACCTCCGCCTCGATGACAATCCCGCCTGGGCTGCCGCCACCGAGGCCCACGACGAGATCGTTGCCGTGCTGGTAATCGAACCTGCGCTGCTCGACGCTGCGGGCCCCCACCGGCGCCGAGCGTTCCTCACCGCTGCGGAGGCCCTTGACCGATCGATCACCGAGCTCGGCGGGCGACTCCATGTCCGCATCGGCGACCCGGTCCGCATCCTGCCCGCCCTCACCCAGGAGGCGGATGCGGCCGCGGTGTACGCCAACGCCGACGTCTCGCGCTGGGCCCAACGCCGCGACGCAGCGGTCGAATCCGCCCTCGGTATCCCGATCGAGTGGCACTGGGGGACCCTCGCCCACGCGCCGGGCACCGTCCTCACCAAGGCCGGCACGGTCTCGCGGGTCTTCACCCCCTTCTCGAAGCAGTGGTTCGCTTTGCCGATGCGCCCCGAGGCCGTCGCCCACGACATCGCCATCAGCAGCGACCCCGGCGATGGTGTGCCTGCAAGCGATGGCGCCGAGTCGGCTGTGCTGGCCGAGTTGCGAGTCGATGACTGGCAAGCCGACGTCGATGCCTACGACGGCACCCGCGACCTTCCGGCGGTCGACGGCACCAGCCGGCTCTCCACCGCCCTTCGCTTCGGCACCGTGTCCCCCCGATCACTTGCGGAGGCGTTCGGCACTCACTCCCCCGGCCGCCAGGGATTCGTCCGTCAGCTGGCCTGGCGCGACTGGTACGCCCACATCACCCATCAGTTCACCGACATCGATCGGCGGGCAATCCGTCCCGAGTACGACGGCATCGCGTGGCAGACCGGCCCAGCCGCCGATGAGGAGTTCACGGCGTGGGCCGAAGGTCGCACCGGCTTCCCGATCGTCGACGCCGGCATGCGCCAACTCGCCGAGTCGGGCTGGATGCACAACCGGGTCCGCATGATCACCGCATCCTTCCTCGTGAAAGATCTTCTGATCGACTGGCGACGCGGCGAACGCCACTTCCGACACCTGCTCTCCGACGCCGAACCTTCCCAGAACGCCGGAAACTGGCAGTGGGTCGCCGGGACGGGACCTGACGCCGCGCCGTACTTCCGAATCTTCAACCCATGGAGCCAAAGCCGGAAGTTCGACGCGAGCGGCGACTACATCCGCCGTTGGGTGCCCGAACTCACCGGACTCGACGCCACGACCATTCACGAGCCTGCGGCTGCCGCCCCACTCGACCTCGCCGCCGCCGGTGTCGTCCTCGGCGACACCTACCCGGAGCCAATCGTCGACCATGCATTCGCCCGAGACCGCACCCTGGCCGCGTACAAGGCCGCACTCGGCACGTAGCAAAACCACCCTCGCCGCCGCGGCGAGGCCGTACGCTGTCGGGCCATGACCCGCGTCTTCTCCGGCATCCAACCCACGGGCGAGCAGCACCTCGGCAACTTCCTCGGCGCCACCCGGAACTGGGCGAAAATGCAGCACGAGACCGATGCCTTCTTCTGTGTGGTCGATCTCCACGCGATCACCATTCGCCACGATGACCGAGCGGCGGTGCGAGATGGATCCGTCCGTCTCGCCCAGATGCTCATGGCCGTGGGCCTCGACCCCGAGGTCTGCACCCTGTTCGTGCAATCCCACGTTCGTGAGCACGCAGAACTCGGCTGGCTCATGCAGTGCAACGTGTCGTACGGCGAACTCAGCCGCATGACCCAATTCAAGGACAAGAGCGGCCAGCACGACTTCATCTCCGCCGGCCTGTTCACCTACCCGGCGCTTCAGGCTGCCGACATCCTCCTGTACGACACCGACGAGGTGCCGGTCGGCGATGACCAGCGCCAGCACATCGAGATCACCCGAGACATCGCCGAGCGGTTCAATTCCCACTACGGCGAGACCTTCGTGCTACCCGAGGCGGTCATCCCCGCCGCCGGTGCCCGCGTCATGGACCTCCAACAGCCGACCTCGAAGATGTCGAAATCACTCGACTCACCCAAGGGCACCGTTGGCCTCCTCGACGAGCCGAAGCAGATCGAAAAGAAGATCAAGAGTGCCGTCACCGACAACGATGGCACGGTCCGTTTCGATGTGGCCGAGAAGCCGGGTGTCTCCAACCTGTTGTCGATCCTCGGCGCCGCCACCGACCGTGATCCCGCATCCCTCGCCGACGAGTACGAGCAATACGGCCCACTCAAGACGGACACGGCCGCCGCCGTCATCGAACTGCTCGAACCCGTGCAGGCCCGCTACCGCGAACTGGAAGCCGATCCCGCCGAAACCGCGCGCCTGCTGAAACTCGGGGCCGACAAAGCCCGCGAGATCGCAGAAGGCACGATGGAACGGGTCCGCACCAACGTCGGGCTGCTCACCGACTAAGCGGGCCGACGGCGCTCAGTCGTCGTCGACCTCGAACAGCACTCGGCCGATCACCGGATCGATCGTCCATGCCTCGGCGGGCGTGTGATGCTCCTTCGCCCAGGCGACCGTCAGCGGAGCGCTTCCCGCTGCGGCGAGCAGATCGGCCCCGATCTCAGGATGGTGCAGATATCGCCCGATCCGGCCGGCGTACCCGCGCCGAGCAATCCAGCGTCTGGCCGTGTCGCGGCCGACGACGCGTGCGACAACGGTGGCGACGACCCGTCCCCACGTGCCGAGGCCGGCATCGATCTTGCCGATGTCGTGCAACAAGGCAGCAGCCAACACGGGACGGGTGGCGTCACTGCCGAGCCGACGCTCGACCTCGTTCGCGACCTGCACGGTGTGGCGACGGTCCGGCCCGTACTGGCGGGCCCAAAGGGCGTACTCGGCCTCGGACAGCACATCCTCAACCCACGCGCGGTCGGACTCAGGCGGCCCGCCGGGTCGGAGCGAGCCGATGAACCGGCGGGTCAGATGCCAGGTGCCGCCCATCAGCGACCCACCGCCCGAGGGTGCGCCGACCGGTAGATGCTCACGAGACGCTCGGTCGTGACCTTGGTGTAGATCTGGGTCGTCGAGATCGAGGCGTGACCGAGCAACTCCTGGACGGTGCGAATGTCAGCGCCGTGATCGAGCATGTGGGTGGCGCACGAATGCCGGAGCACGTGCGGTGAAAGCTCGTCGGTGAGGCCGACACCCGCGCCGCGGTCGCGAATCACGCCATAGGCGCCCTGCCGACTCAGCCGCCCGCCACGCTGGTTGAGAAAGACCGCTTCGGCGTCGCCGCGCCGGGCCCAACGATCGGGGGCCAGCTCAGCTCGCCCACCGACGTCGAACCAGCGTTCGAGCGCCGCCGCTGCCATCCGACCGAGCGGAACGATGCGTTCCTTCGACCCCTTTCCCATGAGCCGCACAAGGCCGTCGTGCAGGTCGACATCGCTGATCGACAACCCGACGACCTCGGAGATCCGAGCACCAGTGCCGTAGAGCGTCTCCAACAACGCGGCATCTCGACGGCTGACGGCGTCGTCGCCTCCGACCGACTCGATCAAGCGGGTCACCTGGTCGAGCGTGAGCGCTTTCGGCAGGCCTTTCGGGATCGATGGGATCTCGATGTCGGCCGCCGGATCGTCGGCGCGGATCTCGTCGGCGACGAGGAACCGGTGCAGGCCGCGCACGGCAACCAGCGTGCGGGTGACCGATGAGGGCGCCAACCCCTCCCCTTGCAACACGTGGACGAACGCCAGAACGTCCTCGTCGGTGGCCGTCAACGGATCCTCTCCGCGGCGAGCGAGGTGGGCTTGGTAGCGGGCCAGATCGCGGCCGTAGGCAGCCAGCGTGTTCGAGGAACGGCCCCGCTCGACGGTAAGCCACAACACGAAGTCCTCGATCGCCGGGTGCCGCCGGGCTTCCGAGGCGACGAGATCGGTATCGACGTCGTCGGCGGGGCCCATCTCCCCATCTTCCCCTATCGGCCGAGTCGACGGGCGGCAGCCAGAATGCCGATCAGGGTCTTCGAGTCGGTGATCCGGCCGTCGCTGGTCGCGGCGATCGCATCCTCGAGTGGCCACCATTCGATCGTCATGTGAGCTTCCTCGGGACCGTCGTGCGCCGTCTCGACCGGCTCGAACGCCGTCGCAAGAAAGACGTGGACGTACTCGTCGCAGAAGCCGACGGAGTTGTGAAAGCCCGTGAGCAACTCGAGCTCGAGCGGGCGCAACCCGACTTCCTCCTCGAGCTCTCGAGCAGCGGTGAGCTCGGGCGCCTCGCCAGCCACGTCACGCTTGCCCGCCGGGATCTCGAGGAGATCGATGTGAAGCGCGGCCCGGTACTGGCGAACAAGAATCACCTCGTCGCCGTCGATCGCTACGACGGCAACGGCACCAGGATGGTGAACGATGTCGCGAGTGATTCGATCGCCTTCCGGCGTCTCGAACTCGCCCTGGGCAACAGAGATCACGTACCCCTCGTGGAGCACGGTCTCGCCGATGAAGGTGAAGCCCGACTCGGAGGTCGAACCCGGTTCGATCACGACTCGGCCGTGGAGAGGTCGTCGTCCATCGAGGGCAATTGCGGATTGCGCCCCGCCGCCCGATCGAGCGCAGCACCCACGAACTCGCGGAACAGCGGCGCCGGGCGATCCGGGCGGCTCTTGAACTCCGGATGGGCCTGCGTGGCGATCCAGAAGGGATGGTTTTCGAGTTCGATGAACTCGACCAGCCGACCGTCCGGGGATTCGCCCGACAGCACGAGGTCGCTTTCCTCGAACCTGGTGCGATACCTCGGGTTGAATTCGTAGCGGTGGCGGTGCCGCTCCGACACGACCTCTTCGCCGTAGGCCTCCGCCACCCGACTGCCCGGCTTGAGCTGGGCAACGTAGGCGCCGAGACGCATCGTGCCACCCATGTCGGTGACATCTCGCTGGCTTTCCATCAGATCGATCACGGGATGGGGCGTGCGGATGTCGAACTCGGTGGAGTTCGCCCCCGTGAGCCCGAGGGCGTTGCGGGCGTACTCAATGGTCATCACCTGCATGCCGAGGCACAGGCCGAGGCAGGGGATGTCGTGCTCACGGCTGTACGCCGCAGCGGCAACCTTGCCTTCGACACCGCGCTCGCCGAAGCCGCCAGGTATAACGATGCCGTCAAGGTCGCGGAGGCGACCAGCAGCAAGGAGACCCTCGACCTCTTCGGCTTGAATCCACTCGATCTCGATGTCGGCCCCGTGATGAATGCCGGCATGGTTGAGCGACTCGACGACCGACAGATAGGCGTCGGGAAGCGCAACGTACTTGCCGATCATGCCGATACGAACCGGTGTCGTGGCCTCCTCGACGCGACGCACGAGCGCTTCCCAAGCACTGAGGTCGACGGGGGCGTCACCGAGACCGAGGATGTCACAGACGTAGTCGTCGAGGCCCTCGTTGTGCAGCACGAGCGGAATCTCGTAGAGGCTCGACGCGTCGGCAGCATTGGTGACACCAGCGACCGGCACATCGCAGAGGTTGGAGATCTTGCGGCGGAGATCCGAGCCGATCGGCTCTTCCGATCGACATACGATCGCATCGGGCTGAATACCCCGGCTGCGCAATTCGGTGACGGAGTGCTGCGTCGGCTTGGTCTTCATCTCGCCGGACGGGCCGATGAACGGCACCAGCGTGACATGGACGTAGCAGACATTGTTGCGACCGACGTCGAGTCGGAACTGACGAATCGCCTCGAGGAAGGGCAGGATCTCGATGTCGCCCACTGTGCCGCCGACCTCGGTGATGATGACGTCGACGTCGTCGCTCACCAGTCGGTTGATCCGGCGCTTGATCTCGTTGGTGATGTGGGGAATCACCTGCACCGTCTTGCCGAGATAGTCGCCACGCCGCTCAGCAGCGATGACCGCGCTGTAGATCGAGCCGGTCGTTCCGTTGGAGTCGGTCGTGAGGTTCTCATCGATGAACCGCTCGTAGTGCCCGAGGTCGAGGTCGGTTTCGCCGCCATCGTCGGTGACGAATACCTCGCCGTGTTCGAAGGGGTTCATCGTGCCCGGATCGACGTTGAGATACGGGTCGAGTTTTTGCATGGTGACGCGGAGGCCACGGGCCTTGAGGAGGCGCCCAAGCGATGATCCGGTGAGCCCCTTTCCGAGCCCACTCACCACGCCGCCGGTCACGAAGATGTGCTTCGTCATCGGGATTGCACCCTAACCCCGGGGTGCGGCCGACGCGCGTTTGCCCACCGGGGAAATCTCACGATCAGCGTCGACGGGCCGCGCCGGCGGCGGCTCGCAGTTCGTTGGCGTGCTGACGGGCCGATGCTGAGTCAGGTGAGCCCGACAGCATCCGGGACAGTTCGGTGACGCGGGCGTCGTCGTCGAGCACGGTGGCCTCACTGACGGTTCGACCATCGACATCGCGTTTCATGATGGCGACGTGTTGGTCGGCGAACGCCGCGACCTGGGCGAGATGGGTGACCACAAGGACCTGATGGGTCGCCGCCAGGTCGGCGAGCGACGCACCGACCGTATTGGCGACGTCGCCACCGATGCCGGCATCGACCTCGTCGAAAACGAGGGTGGGTGGACCGGCACTCAGCACGAGCCGGAGCGCCAGCATGGTGCGAGCGAGTTCGCCGCCGGAGGCGACGCGCGTGAGCGGCTGCGGATCGTGGCCGGCGTTCGCAGCGAGCCGGAACGCCACCTCGTCGCCTGCTTCGCCGGCGACCGACACCTCCAACCGGGCGCCGGCCATCGCCAGGCCGACCAAGTGCTCCTCGACGGCGGCCGCCAGACGAGGAGCCGCTTCGGTGCGGGCGGCCAGAACCTCCGCGCGGAGTCGGGTGAGATCGGCGAGGAGCGCCGAGCACTGCTCGTCGAGGGCGGCGGCCCGCTCATCGAAGCTCACGAGCTCAGCGAGTCGTTCCGACGACGCTGCCTGGAACGCCAGGACATCGTCGAGTGACTCGCCGTATTTCCGGCGCAGCTCGCGCAGCATCGCCCGACGCTCTCGAAGCTGCTCAAGACGGGCGGGGTCGTCGTCGATCGACTCCGCACGAGAACGGGCTTCGCTCGCGACGTCGGCAAGTTCGGCACTCAGCCCATGGAGCCGGCTGGCGAGATCGGTGAAGGGCGAACGACCGTCGAGCGCAGCAAGCGCGGAAGAGATGGCCTCGGCGGCTGCGCCGTCGGCGTCGAGCAGCGCAACGGTGGTGCCCGCAGCCTCTCGATGGGCGGACGCATCGGCGAGGAGGCTCTCTTCGTCGTCGAGGCGTCGATCCTCGTTGGGATCCTCGATGCCTGCCGTATCGATCTCGGCGACCTGGTGCCGAAGAAGGTCGATCTCTCGGGCCCGAGCTCGTTCGTCGCCGCCCAATTCGGCCAACGACGACTCGACCGCTCGCAACTCGTCGAGAACCGATGCCAACGGAGCGGTATCGATCCCACCGAAGCGGTCGAGCGCACTGCGCTGCACGGCGGTCTTCAGCAGCGATTGGTGCGCATGCTGGCCATGCAGGTCGATGAGGTCGACACCCCGCTCGGCGAGGGCACTCACCGTCGCGAGGTGCCCGTTGACGTACACGCGACTGCGCCCCTCACGCGAGATGACCCGCCGGACGACCAGTTCGTCATCGCCGAACTCAAATCGGCCCTGAATCTCGGCTTCGGTCGCACCCGGACGCACGAGCGATGCGTCGGCCCGACCACCGGTGAGGAGGTCGATCGCTCCGACGATGAGGGTCTTGCCGGCGCCGGTTTCGCCGGTGACGACCGTCATCCCGCCGTCGAGCACGAGCGACAGTTCATCGATGACCCCGAGGTCACGAACCAACAGTTCGGTCAGCACGCCACACCTCGGGAGCGGGCACGAGCAAGATGGTCAGCGGTCATTGAGTCCGAATTTCGCCTTGAGAACGTGGTGGAATCGACGGCTGCCGAAGGTCACCAACTGGGCCGAATGTGGGGCAGCGACACACCGGATGGTTGCGCCGTCGCCGACGGTTGCGATCCTACGGCCGTCCACTGACACGGTCGCCGGGCGGTGCCCGTCGACGGTCAACTCGACCGGGGTCGAGGGCTCGAGGACCAGCGACCGGTCGAAGAGCATGTGCGGCGACACCGGCGTCACGAGCATGGAGCGGTGGGTGGGGGCAATGATCGGCCCCCGAACCGAGAAGGCATAGGCCGTGGAACCGGTCGGGGTGGCGATGATCATCCCGTCGACCGCGTAGGTCGTGAAGAACTCCCCGTCGATATCGACCCGAAGCCGGATCGTGTTGACGTCGGCGGATCGCTCGACGACGGCCTCATTCAGCGCCACCAGTTCGATAGGAGCGCTTCCGTCACCAGGGTCGACGGAAATCGCGAGCAGCATGCGTTCCTCGACGGCTCGCTCGCCCGCCAGGAAACGGGCCACCGCGTCGGCGGCCTCCGCCGGCTCAACCTCGGTCAGATAGCCGAGCTGCCCGTGGTCGACCCCCATGATCGGCGTGCCACCAGAACCGACGAGCTCGATCGCCCGCAGCATCGATCCATCACCACCGAGCGCAACGACAAGGTCGAGACCATCGGCGAAGTCAGCGCCGTCGCGGATCTCGACACCGTCGAGGCCAGCGGTCTCGGCATCCTCATGAGGCGCCCGCACCACATGACCGTCGGCGATCAATCCGTCAGCGAGCTCCCGGGCCTGCGCGCTCGCCGACGCTCTCCCGAGGTGCACGATCATCCCGACGACCGCCATCAGCACCCCTCCCCTGCCGCAACGGCCGCATCGCGCCACTGTTCCCACGACACCGGGTCGACATCGGGTGCACCAGCACGGGCATGGACGAGGAACTCGACGTTGCCGTCGCCTCCGGTGATCGGCGAAACCATGACCCCCATGATGGCCGCTCCGGCGGCCGAGAGCGCGGTCGTTGCGTCGTCGAGCGTGCGACGCCAGACCTCGGGATCGCGGATCACGCCCCGGGCCTTGTCGGCCTCGGCCTTCCCTGCCTCGAACTGAGGCTTCACCAGAATCACCAGATCGGCACCGTCTGAAGCGAAGGCGATGAGGTGAGGGGCGACGACGCGCAGCGAGATGAACGAGAGGTCGGTGACGACAAGGTCGCCAGAGCCGCCGAAGTCGGCGGGGTCGGTGTAGCGGACATTGGTCTGCTCGTGGACGTCGACTCGATCGTCGGCTCGGATCTTCTCGTGGAGCTGATTGCGTCCGACATCAATGGCGACGACACGGGTCGCCCCCCGCTGCAACACACAGTCGGAAAACCCACCCGTCGACGACCCGATGTCGATGACACGGCGTCCGGCCGGATCGATGCCGAAGTGGTCGAGCGCCGCATCGAGCTTCTCGCCACCTCGGCTCACGAACCGGGGGCCGTCGCCGGCGACCTCGACCGCCTCCCCTGGGTCGACCAGACGGGTCGGCTTGGGCGCCGGAGCACCACCGACGGTGACCTTGCCGCGCTCGACGAGTTCCCGGGCCTGGGCTCGGCTCGCGGCGAGCCCGCGCCGGACGAGTTCGGCGTCAAGACGGCGCCGTGCGGCCATGTCAGTCCTGGAGGAGCCGGTCGACCAGCACCGCAAGGTCGGGGGCAGTGTGCACGGCCGGCGGATCGGTGGGAAGGTCGGCTTCGGTCGTGACCCCGCTCAGTACGAGGGCAAAGTCGTATCCGACGACGCCGGCGAACAGCCCGTCGGTATCGGCACGGTCACCCACCATGAGGCCGGACGGGCCGAGCTGTGCCCGCACGAGTTCGGCAATCGGATGGTGGGGTTTGCCGGCGATCTCCGGCTCGACGCCGGTTGCCGTCGCCACTGCGGCGACGAGCGCACCGTTGCCGGGAACGAGTCGGTCGGCCATCGGAAAGGTCGAGTCGGTGTTGGTCGCGATGAAGCGGGCGCCGTCGGCGATGGCGTGCATGGCGCGGGTCATCATCTCGTAGTCGAACGCCTGCGTGATTCCCATGATCACGGCGTCGGCGGGCCCGTCGTGCACCACGGTGCAGCCTCGGGCCCGAAGCGCCTCGAAGACACCATCGGAGCCGATGGCCAGGACGCGATCGCCCCGGTCGACCATGGTCGTGGCTGCGACAGCTGCCGTGATGACATCAGACTCGGCGTCGGGGATTCCGTGCGACGCGAGCTTGTCGGCGACCTGAGCTGGCGTGCGCTGGGCCGAGTTGGTGACGAAGGCGATCGGGACCCCAGCGGCTCGGAGACGGCCGACCGCAGCCGGTGCGCCGGGAACCGTCTCGGTCCCGCGCCAGATGACGCCGTCGAGGTCGAGTGCCCAGCCGGTCAGCTCACGTCCCACGTGGGCAGACTACGCAGCAGGCCGTGCAGATCCCCCGGACCCTTGGTGTCCTGCGCCGCAGCGATCTGAGACGACACGGACTCGCCGTACTCACGGCGCTGCACCGAGCGGAACACGCCAACCGGGGTGGGCGACTCACGGTCGTCGGCGAGCCGGCTGATGGCGAACGCAACGGACGGGTCGGGGGCGGTCTCGTCGTGCACGTGCAGCGCATCGATACCGACCTCGGCGACATCGACGATCTTCGCCGTCCCGTCGACGATCATCACACCCCGCTCGCCATCCACGCCGAAGCGAACCGGCTCACCATGCGTGAGGTTGATGAGCATGGCGTCACGGGCGTCCTTCTTGGTGATCGCGTTGAACGCGCCGTCGTTGAAGACGTTGCAGTTCTGGAACACCTCGACGATCGCACTGCCCTGGTGGTCGTGGGCTCGACGGAACATCTCCTGCATGTGACCGCGATCCATGTCGTGGGTTCGGGCGACAAAGGTCGCCTCGGCACCGAGCGCCACTGAGATGGGGTTGAACGGCTGGTCGATCGAGCCCATCGGCGTGGACTTGGTGACCTTGCCGACCTCGCTCGTCGGCGAGTACTGGCCTTTGGTCAGGCCGTAGATCTGGTTGTTGAACAACAAGATCGTCAGGTTGATGTTGCGGCGAAGCGCATGGATCAGATGGTTGCCACCGATCGACAACATGTCGCCGTCGCCGCCGACGACCCACACGTCGAGATCCGGGCGGGCCATGGCAAGGCCGGTGGCGATCGCCGGCGAGCGGCCGTGGATCGAGTGCATCCCGTAGGTGTTCATGTAGTACGGGAAGCGGGCAGCGCAGCCGATGCCGGAGATGAACACGGTGTCCTCTCGACGGACCTCGAGTTCGGGCATCAGCAACTGCATGGCGGTGAGGATCGAGTAATCCCCGCAGCCGGGGCACCAGCGAACCTCTTGGTCGCTCGACCAGTCCTTCTTGGTGGTGACCGGAACGGCGCTCATCGGGCGACCTCCTGGATCTTGGTGACGAGTTCGGCGGCGGTGAAGGGCTGACCCGACACCTTCGAGATGGCCTTGGCATCGACGAGAAACTCTGCTCGGAGCAGCTTCGTGAGCTGTCCGAGGTTCATCTCCGGCACGACGACGTGGTCGAACCTCTGCAGGAGTTCGCCCAGGTTCGGGGCGAACGGGTAGAGGTGGCGCAGATGCACGCTGGCGACCTTGGTGCCCCCGCTCCGGAGGCGGCCGACGGCACTGGTGATCGCACCCCATGTCGAGCCCCATCCCACGACGAGGATGTCGGCATCGTCATCGCCCATCACCTCGAGTGGCGGGAGCTTGTCGGCAATCTTGAGGATGCGCTCTTCACGAAGACGGACCATGAACTCGTGGTTCGCCGGGTCGTAGCTGATGTTGCCCGTGCCGTCCTGCTTTTCGATGCCGCCGATGCGATGCATCAGCGCCTCGGTGCCCGGGATCGCCCACGGACGGGCGAGATCGTCGTTGCGGACATAGGGCCAGTAGACCTCGCGCCCCTCGCTGTCGACCCCGTTGAGTTCGCTTGCGAACTCGATGTCGATCGACGGAAGGGAGTCGATGTCGGGCAGCTTCCACGGCTCGGTGCCGTTGGCGAGATAGCCGTCGCTCAAGAGCATCACCGGGGTGCGGTACTCGAGCGCGATGCGCACCGCCTCGATCGCTGCATCGAAGCAGTCAGCGGGCGAACTCGCGGCGACGATCGGCATCGGCGCCTCCCCGTGGCGGCCGTACATCGCCATCATCAGATCGGCCGCCTCGGTCTTGGTGGGCAGACCGGTGGACGGGCCGCCGCGCTGGATGTCGATCACGACGAGCGGAAGCTCGAGGCTCACGGCGAGCCCGAGGGTTTCGCCCTTGAGCGCAATACCCGGGCCACTAGTGGTCGTGATGCCGATATGGCCGCCATAGCTCGCGCCGAGGGCCGAGCCGACTGCGGCGATCTCGTCTTCGGCCTGGAAGGTCCGAACGCCGAAGTTCTTATGCTTCGACAACTCGTGAAGGATGTCGCTCGCCGGCGTGATCGGATACGAGCCGAGGAACAGCGGGAGGCCGGCCTGTTGGCTTGCGGCGATCAAGCCCCAACTCAGGGCGGTGTTGCCGTTGATGTTCGTGTACGTGCCGGCCGGGAGTTGCGCAGGGCGAACCGTCATCCGGCTGGCGGAGAGCTCAGCGGTCTCGCCGAAGGCATTTCCTGCCCGGTACGCCGCTTCGTTCGCGGCGATCACGAGGTCGCGGCCCTTGAACTTCTCCTGGATCCACAACATGGTCGGCTCTTCGGGCCGGGAGTACAGCCACGACACGAGCCCTAGGGCGAAGAAGTTCTTGGACCGTTCCGCATCCCGCGGCTTCACGCCGAGGTCCTTGCATGCCTCTTTGGTGAGCGAGGTCATCGGCGCCGTGATCACGGTGTAGCCGTCGAGGGTGTTGTCCTCGAGCGGATTGTGCTCATACCCAGCCTTGGCAAGGTTGCGCTCTTCGAAGGCGTCGGAGTTGATGATGACGGTGCCGCCGCTCTCGAGCGTGTGGAGATCAGCCTTGAGTGCCGCAGGGTTCATTGCGACCAGCACGTTCGGGGCATCGCCCGGGGTGGTGATGTCGTGGTCGGAGATGTGGACCTGGAACGCTGAAACACCTGCGAGGGTGCCAGCTGGCGCCCGGATCTCGGCGGGAAACTCCGGGAGTGTCGCAAGGTCGTTTCCGAACAAGGCACTCGCCGAGGTGAACCGGTCACCGGTGAGCTGCATACCGTCGCCGGAGTCACCGGCGAAACGGATGATGATTCGTTCGACTTCGCGGACCTCGTCGGTCCGGTCGACAGTGTCGGTCACGTGAGCCCCTTCACGCAGGTAGGTGGTTCGCTGAACCTAACGCGCCTCACCGCCGAACGGGGAACCCACCGCGCAATCACGCTGCAGGTGGGATCCGAGCGGCGCCGACAACGCCGCGCTGGATGATCTCGGCGCTGCTGGTGAGCAGCCCGGCAAGCCGCCTGGAGTCCGGTTTGAGCACCGTGGAAGCGACGACCTCGGTGCGACTCGCCGCACCGCCGGCGGCCCGGAAGAACCGGCGACGGACGTGCCCGATCACGACGACGGCATCGCCGGTTGCGACGGCGGGAGGACGGCGTGGCCTGAGCCAAACAACCGGAACACTCGCCACCCCGTCGGCGAGTTCGGTGGTGACCTCGTAGCTGATCAGTTCGTCGCCGGAGGGCAGGAGCCGATGCCTGGGCTCACTGGAAAGTGTGCCGTGGAGGACGGTGATGTTCATGACGCTTCCTTCGTCTCGGCCCGCGCCGACCTTGGCGGGGCGCCGTGATGGAGGAAGTCGTGACGACCTTACGGCTGGGGTGTGACGCTCAGCTGAGCGCCTTCACCCGCTGTTGAACGTCGGCCAAATCGGGGGCGTGCCCGGCGACCCACGAGAACAGTTCGCGAGCACGAGGGGCTCGGCCGGCACGGTCGTACAGATCAGCCAGCGCATAGGCGCGGCGGAGGTGGTGCCCCATCGGACGCTTGGGCGGCTTCCAGTTCTGCTCCAGCAGCCGAATGGCGCTGGTGAGATCACCCTGGTCGGCTTTCGCCCCGGCGACGACGATGCGACCTTCGACGACGAGTTCAGCGCTCGGCGATGCCTCGCCCAACTCGGCCCAGAGCACGTCCACATCGGCCCAGTTGCCGAGCGCCCGATGCGCATCGGCGAGGACGGGATGCTGCTCGGTTGATCCGGCGAGCTCCCGGAACGACTCGAGATGCTCGATCGCCTCCTTCCACTTGCCGAGCCGGTACAGGGTCAGACCCATCAGTTCCCGTCCCTCGGGAAGCTCTGGCGCTTCCTTCACGACTGGCCCAAGCGCCGTGCGGGCGTCGGCGAAGCGCTCGGCTTCGAAGGCCTTTGCCCCTTCATGGAGACGCCGGACAAGTGTCTTCGAGCGGGGCTCGCCGACCAGTTTCTTGAGCGCGACGGCCGGATCCTTCACCGGATGCGGGCGACCGGGGAGCCGGCGTCGATCACGGGCTGGAGCACCCTTGCGGCCGCGTGAGACCGCCCGGCTGGCCTGCCGTTGGAGATCCGAGGCCGCTGGGAGATCACGCTCGCGTTGCGGCCGAGTGGGCTTCTCCGGGATCTCGGCCGCCCGCTCAGCCTCGCGGCGGGCCCGCTCGGCCTTGCGCTGCTTGTATTCCTCGCGCTGGGCGATGGTCTCGGGATCCTCGTACTCCATATTCCCGGCACCGCGGCGGGCGATGCGGCCCCACTGCTGCGGGCCGGCGAGATCGCGATCCGGTCGGCGCTCGCCGCGGCTGCCGCGCTCGTCGCGATCGTTTCGTCGGGTGCCACCGCGCTGTGGGCGCCGATCATCGTCGCGCCGAGGGCCCGTGCTGCGTCCTTGGCCCTGCGAACGGCCGGGCTTGCCACCTTGACTGCGGCCTTTGGGGGCGCCGCCACGACCCGGCGTGTTGCCGGGCCGCGATGCGCGGCGGTCGTTCGGCTTCTGGTTGCCTCGGCGTGGGCGCGATC
>Ga0255768_10001417_pt1 | contig 24690 bp, 23 predicted proteins | sample 071ome_33_FD_179983 | JGI IMG/M metagenome (GOLD analysis project Ga0255768, IMG submission 179983) | Coastal salt marsh microbial communities from the Groves Creek Marsh, Skidaway Island, Georgia - 071412AT metaG (version 2) | ecosystem: Environmental > Aquatic > Marine > Intertidal zone >...
ATCTCGGGTCGAGAAGCGAGACCTCGACGGCCGCGCCCTGGGCGTCGATGACGCGCCATTTGGCGAGGCGCATCGGCTTGTCCTCGAAGGTCAGCGTGACGGAACCCGAATCCGGGGCGTTGGTCTCCACAAGCGTCAGGCGGAAGGACTGGGCGCCGCGCACGAACTCGGTCACGGTCAGATCGCCGGACAGCTTGATGTCGTCGTCCAGCAGGAAGCCCGCGGGGGTCTCGCTGACGGGCAGGAAGGTTGTCTGCTTCAGTTCGGTGTCGTGGAACATCAGGATCAGGTCGCTCGCGACCATCAGCACCGGCACCGGCGGCGCGTATTCGATGCGCAGATGTTCCGGGCGGTCGAGATAGATGCGGCCCTCGGCCACGCCCTCGTCGGAGAACTGCAGGAAGCGGCTCTCCATCGTGGTGAGCTTGTTGAGGTATCCCTCGATCCGGGCGAGGTCGGCCCGGTCGGTGTCGGTCAGCTTTGCAGGTATGGCTTCAGCCGCGGCGGGAAGCGCTGTCAGGACAAGCAGGGCACAGGCCGCGAATGCGGATTTCATGTCGAACATGGGCCTAAAGATAGGTGGCGCGCGCCCGGACTGCGAGTGGCGATTTTGTGGCCGCGGCGCGGCGGCGTGAATCCCGGGTTTTACCGGCTCAGCCGCCGTGATCGCTGACCAGTACCTCGCGCTTGCCGACATGGTTGGCCTGGCCGACCACGCCTTCCTTCTCCATCTGCTCGATGATCCGCGCGGCGCGGTTGTAGCCGATCTGCAGGTGGCGCTGGATGAAGCTGGTGGATGCCTTCTTCTCGCGCGCCACGAGCGCCACGGCCTGGTCGTACAGGTCGTCGCCGGAGGATTCGTCGCTGGGCTCGAAGCCGGGGATGCCGTCGGCGGCGCCCTCGTCCTCGGTGACGGCGTCGATATAGTCGGGCTCGCCCTGGCTCTTCAGGAAAGCGACCAGATCCTCGACCTCCGTGTCGGCCAGGAACGGGCCGTGGACGCGGGTGATGCGCCCGCCGCCGGCCATGTAAAGCATGTCGCCCTGGCCGAGGAGCTGTTCGGCACCCTGCTCGCCCAGGATGGTGCGGCTGTCGATCTTGGTGGTGACCTGGAAGGAAATACGCGTCGGCAGGTTCGCCTTGATTGTGCCGGTGATGACATCGACCGACGGGCGCTGGGTCGCGAGGATCAGGTGAATGCCCGCCGCGCGCGCCATCTGGGCGAGGCGCTGGATCGCGGCCTCCACGTCCTTGCCCGCGACCAGCATCAGGTCGGCCATCTCATCGACGACCACCACGATGTAGGGCAGCGGGTTCATGTCGAGGGGCTGTTCCTCGAAGACCGGCTTGCCGGTCTCCTCATCGAAGCCGGTCTGCACCTTGCGGGACAGGATCTCGCCCTTCTTGCGGGCCTGTTCGATGCGCTGGTTGTAGCCGGCGACGTTGCGCACGCCGAGCTTCGACATGGCGCGGTAGCGCGTCTCCATCTCTCGCACGACCCATTTCAGTGCGACGACCGCTTTCTTGGGGTCGGTCACGACCGGGGCCATCAGGTGCGGGATGCCGTCATAGACCGACAGTTCCAGCATCTTCGGATCGATCATGATGAAGCGGCATTCCTCCGGGCGCAGGCGGTAGAGCAGCGAGGCGATCATCGAGTTGACACCGACCGACTTGCCCGAGCCGGTGGTGCCGGCGATCAGCAGGTGGGGCATGCGGGCCAGATCGACCGTGACGGGCGCACCGCCGATATCCTTGCCCAGCGCCAGCGACAGGTCACCGCTGTGCTTCTCGAAGCTCTGCGAGGCCAGCAGTTCGCGCAGATAGACCATCTCGCGAGAGGCGTTGGGCAGCTCGATGCCGATGACGTTCTGGCCCGGCACGACCGCGATGCGGACCGACACGGCGCTCATCGAGCGCGCAATGTCGTCGGCCAAGCCAATGACCCGCGAGGTCTTGGTGCCCGGCGCGGGCTCCAGCTCGTACAGCGTGACCACGGGGCCGGGGCGGACCTGGACGATCTCGCCATGCACGCCGAAATCCTGCAGCACGGTTTCCAGCATGCGGGCGTTGGCTTCCAGATTGTCGTCCTTGGCGCGGCCGGCAGCGCGGGCGCTCTCGTCGGCCTCTTCCAGCAGGTCGAGCGGCGGATATTCGTACTCCCCGCCGGGCGTCGGCAGGTCCAGCGTGCGCTGCTTGGCGGCCTCCGCACGCTTGCCCGGCTTGGGGGCCTTGGGGCGCGGCGCGACGCGCTTCGGCGCGGCGGCGGTCTGCGTTTCCTCTTCGTCGGTATCCTTGGGGTCCGGGTCCGGCTCCGGCCGGGTGCTTGGCACCAGGCGCGGTTCCTTGCGGATGGCTCCACCGGCGGCCACGAGTCGCTTCATGCCGCCGGCGCTGCGGCGGGCGGCATCGGCGCCCTGACGGGCGGACCATCCGGCGCCCCTCGCACCCAGGCGCGCACCTTCACGCGCGCCGGACCCAAGGCCGCGCCATTCGGCGCGGGACAGCCCCAGCGCCACGAACAGCAGCAACAGGACGAACGGGACGGCGGCCAGCGCCAGCCAGACCGGCGCGATGGCGAAGCCACCGGCAAACGCGGCCAGCGGCGGGAAGGTCAGTGCACCGAAAGTGCCGCCCAGACCGGCGCGGATCGGCCAGCCGCCGGGCACCGGCGTGTGCTGGAGCGCGAAGGCGGCGAGGCACACGACAAGGATGGCGTACAGTACCCGCCAGCCGAGGCGTTCCACCCTGCGGTGGCGGATCAGGCGGCTGCCCCAGGCGGCGAGCACGAGGACGGGGATCGCGGCGGCCAGGCCGAAGGACTGCAGCGACAGGTCGGCCAGGTTCGCGCCGAACCCGCCCAGCAGGTTGGCCGGAGCCGCGCCCGAGGCGTTGTTCAGGGAGACATCCAGGCTGTTGTAGCTCGCCAGCGCCAGCGCGAGCGCGGTCGCGCCGGCCAGCAGGACGAGACCGGCGATTTCCAGCGCGCGGCGCGCGAGGAATTCGCGTACGGGTTCGGGCAGGAAGGTCAGCCTCTGGGCCAAGCCCTGTGAAATGCCGCGTCCGGGGCCGGTCTGGGTGCGTGCAGCCATGTCGGTCGTCCTTCTTCCTGTACTCGCGTGTGCCGGCGATTGCCTGTTGCGGCGTCAGTTGCCGAGGGTTGCAAGAAGCCGCGAGATCGCCTCGCGGGTGGTGTCGAGATCGTGGACCAGCGCCATGCGGATATAGGCCGCGCCAGGATTGCTGCCGTCGGGCATCTCGCGCGCGAGATAAGCCCCGGGCAGGACCCGCAGGCCGGCCTCGGTCCAAAGCTTGTAGGCCGCGGCCTCGCTGTCACCCACATCGAGCCAGAGATAGAAGCCGCCGCCGGGGCGGAAGGCGCCGAACCTGCCGTCCAGCATCTCCAGCGAAAGGTCGAACTTGGCCCGGTAGAGGTCGCGGCTGGCCTCGACATGGGCCTCGTCGCGCCACAAGGCGGCGGAGGCGTGCATGACGGGCAGCGGCACCTGCGCACCGCCGTACTGGCGCAGGCGCAGCAGCAGGCGGATCAGCTTCGGGTCGCCCGCGATGAAGCCCGAGCGCAGGCCGGGCACGTTGGAGCGCTTCGAGAGGCTGTGGAACACAAGCGTGTTGGCGAACGGTTCGTCGCCGCCTAGCTCGCGGCAGGCGTCGAACAGGCCGGGGGGCTTGTCGGCAGTGTAGATTTCCGAATAGCACTCATCGACTGCCAGCACGAAATCACGTGACCGCGCCAGGTTTACCGCGTCTTTCAACTGGTCGAGCGTGGCGACCGAGCCTTGCGGGTTGGCGGGCGTGTTGATGTAGGCCAGCGCGGCGCGGTCGAGATCGGCCGCGTCCACGGAAGCGAAATTGGGCTGGAACCCGGTCTCGGGGCCTGCGGCGACATAGACCTGATCGGCGCGCGCCAGTGCCGCCGCGCCCACATAGACCTGGTAGAACGGGTTGGGCATCAGCACAGCGGGGCGCTTGCCGGCCTTTTCGGTCGGCACGGCCAGCAGCGCGGCCATGAACAGCGCCTCTCGGGTGCCGGAGACAATGGCGATGTGGCGTGTCGGGTCGATCGTGCCGGCGGACAGGTCGTAGCGCATGACCAGCCAGTCGGCGATGGCCACGCGCAGGTCATCCGGTCCGTTGGGCGGCGGGTAGCGGCCCCATTCGGACATGTCGCGGGTCAGGATCGGGCCGATGAACTCCGGCGGGGCGTGCTTGGGCTCGCCGATTTGCATGTGGATCGGTTCCACGCCGGCGGGCGGCGCGGTGTCGCCCAGCAGCGCGCGCAGCCGGTCGAACGGGTAGTCGGAGAGCTTGTCGAGTATGTCGTTGTGCATGCCAGGCGCGCCGTTTCCGCCCATGAATCGAGCGAAATCACGAAAACCCTATCAGAGTCAGACAGTTGTATCCACATCCTAATGCATCACTGAAGAAAAATGCTTGCCAGCGTTGCGAATCGGAAAGGAATCGGCGGCGCCGTGTGTGCGGTTGAATGTGCCCGGGGAGATTCCATCCGTGATTTCAAAGGGCTGGTGGACCATGCCGCAAGAACAGTCAGTTCGTCACAAAAGAAAAAGGCCCGGCGATGGACGCCGGGCCTTGCAAGTGGAGGAGAAGTTGAACGGAAGTTCGGTTAGCTGCGCTGCGAACCGCGCCCGAACTCCGGATAGGCTTCGAGGCCCAGCTCGACCATGTCGAGACCCGTGTCCTCGTCTTCTTCGCTGGCGCGGATGCCAATCGTGTACTTGAGGGCCAGCCAGACGATCGAGCTGGTGATCACCACGAAGATCGCGATGGCCACGATGCCGATGATCTGGACCAGCAGGTCGCCGCCGCCGAAGATACCGACAGCCAGGGTGCCCCAGATACCGGCCACAAGGTGGACGGAGATGGCGCCGACGACGTCGTCGATCTTCAGCTTGTCGACCAGCGGGATCGCGATTACGACCAGGACACCACCGATCGCGCCGACGATGATCGACATGAAGTGGTTGGTCAGATCCGGACCCGCCGTGATCGACACCAGGCCAGCCAGTGCGCCGTTGAGCGCCATGGTGAGATCGACCTTCTTGTACATGACCTGGGTCATGATCATGGCCGCCACCACGCCGCCGGCTGCTGCGAGGTTGGTGTTGGTGAACACGATGGCCATGGCCGTCGCATCCAGAGCGGAGCCCAGCGCGAGCTGCGAGCCGCCATTGAAGCCGAACCAGCCCAGCCACAGGATGAACGTACCCAGCGTGGCGAGCGGCAGGTTGGCGCCCGGCATCGGGTTCACGCGGCCGTCGGGGCCGTACTTGCCCTTGCGCGCGCCCACGATCAGGGCCCCGGTTACAGCGGCCCAGCCGCCGACCGAATGCACGATCGTCGAGCCCGCGAAGTCGGAGAAGCCCATCTCGGACAGCCAGCCACCGCCCCAGGTCCAGGAGCCCTGGATCGGGTAGATGATGGCGGTCAGGACGACCACGAAGATCAGGAACGGCCAGAGCTTGATACGCTCGGCGACCGTGCCCGACACGATCGATGCGGCCGTGGCCACGAAGACCATCTGGAAGAACCAGTCGGACGCAACCGAATAGCCGCCGTCGATGGTCGCGGCGACCATTTCGTCGGTGGCTTCGTCGGCGCCCAGCAGGGTCAGTTCCGCGTCGGACGGGTTGTAGAAGAACGAGAACGAGCCGATGTAGCCGCTGACATCCGTGTACATCAGCGAGTAGCCGACGATGTAGTACATGATGCCCGCGATCGAGTAGAGCGCGATGTTCTTCAGGCAGATCGTCGCCGTGTTCTTGGAACGCACCAGGCCGGATTCGAGCATGGCAAAGCCTGCCGCCATCCACATGACCAGCGCGCCGTTGAACAGGAACGAGAAGGTGTTGAAGACATAGGCCGTCTCGGAATCGACGGCTGCCATGGCCGGGGCTGCTGCCATCAGCGCCGCCCCCGCTGCGAGCAGCCCGAAGACCATCTTTTTGGTGTGACGAAACATTTTCGTATTACTCCCTTTGCCTAGAGCGCTTCGGCGCCGGTCTCGCCCGTGCGAATCCGCATGGCACTGAGAACGTCCACGACGAAAATCTTGCCGTCGCCGATCCGGCCCGTATTGGCCGCCTTGGCGACGACTTCGACCACGGAATCGACCTGGCCGTCATCGACGACCACCTCGACTTTCACCTTGGGCAGGAAGCTCACGGCGTATTCCGCACCGCGATAGATTTCGGTCTGCCCCTTCTGACGTCCGTAGCCCTTAACTTCGGTTGCCGTGAGGCCCTGAACACCCAGTTCGGTCAGTGCCTCCCGTACCTCATCGAGTTTGAACGGCTTGATCACCGCCATGACTAGCTTCATGGAAACCCCCTTCGCGCGAGCCAGTGGCCGCAACCGACGATTCGGCCGCGGATATGGAAGCCCATTCGCAAGCGGCGTGCCAAAGGGGAGGACCGGGAAAGTCTCCATAAAAACAGAAGGTTGTCCGTACGGTCGGGAATTCGGACGGGGAATACAGCACAAAAAATGAGCGCTATATTTTTTCTGCATAATATTTGTGCATGTGCTGCGGGCTTTGTGCCGCATGGACAAGCACGCGGTGTCGGGCGATCTTCGCGCCATGGTTTCGACGACGCGACATTCCACATCCGCAAACACACAAAGCGTTGAGGCGCTGGTCATCGGCGCGGGCATGTCCGGCATGACGCTGGCCCATGCACTGGCGTCCGCCGGGGTCGAGGTGGCGGTGGTGGACCGCGCCGATCCCGCGGCACTGACCACGCCCCAGCATGACGGGCGAACCACGGCGATTGCGGCCGGCAGCCGCCGGGTGCTGGAAGGCATCGGGCTGTGGTCGCCGCTGGCGGCCGAGGCCTGCCCCATCGACGACATCCGGGTCAGCGACGGCGATTCGCTGATGTTCCTGCATTTCGATTCGCGCGAGATCGGCGATGAGCCGCTGGGCCATATCGTCGATAACCTGGCGGTGCGGCGGGCCGCCTTCGCCGCGCCGGCATCCGCGCTGGCGCTGTTCGCCCCGGCGGAGATCGCCACCCTTGAGCGCGGTGATGCCGGCGTCACCGCCGAACTGTCGGACGGGCGCACGATCCGCACGCGGGTTGTCTTCGCCTGCGACGGCCGGAATTCGCGGACCCGCAGCGACGCGGGCATCAAGGTCACCGAGTGGAGCTACGGGCAGTCGAGTTTCGTCTGCGCGCTGGCCCATGAACATTCCCACAGCAACATCGCCCATGAGCGCTTCCTGCCCGACGGGCCGTTCGCGCTGTTGCCCATGCCCGACCTCGAAGAACCGGTGGACGGGCTGCGGCACCGTTCATCGGTGGTGTGGACCGAGACCGACGAGAAGGTGCCCGCGATCCGGGCCCTCGATGACGCAGACTTCACCGCCGCGCTGGCCTCGTGCACCGGCGGGTTCCTGGGGCGCGTCGCACTGGCCGGCCCGCGCTGGGTCTATCCGCTGGGGCTCAGCCACGCGGTGCGCTATGTCGATCGCCGCCTGGCGCTGGTCGCCGATGCGGCCCACGCGATCCACCCCATCGCGGGCCAGGGTCTGAACATGGGCATCCGCGACGTGGCGGCGCTGGCCGAGCTGGTGGTCGATGCGCGGCGCATCGGACGCGATATCGGCGATCCGGACATCCTGGCCGATTACGAGCGCTGGCGGCGGGTCGATAACATGACGCTCGCCGTGACGACCGATCTGCTGACGCGGCTGTTCTCCAACGACATCGCGCCCGTGCGCGCCGCGCGCGATGCGGGCCTCGCTGCCGTAAACGCGACGCCGCCCCTGCGCCGGTTCTTCATGCGCCATGCGATGGGGGTGGTCGGGGAGTTGCCGCGTCTTGTACGCGGCGAGGCGCTCTAGCCCGGCGACCGTTCAGGGGTCGCGGCTGAGGCCGCGCTCTGCGAGGTCTTCCAGATACTGCGCCCACCACTCGGCCTGTTTCTCGCCCAGCTCGCGCAGATAGGCCCAGGAATAAAGCCCGGTGTCGTGCAGGTCGTCGAAGTGGATCTGCACCGCGTAGTTGCCGACCGGCTCGATCTTCATGATGCCGACATGCCTGCGCCCGGCGACGATCTTGCGGGTGTCGGCCCCGTGGCCGCGCACCTCGGCGGAGGGTGAATAGACGCGCATGTATTCCGCCGGCAGGTCGAACGACGCCCCGTCGGCGAAGGCGACGGTCAGGGCCTTGCTGTCCCTGCTGTAGCGCAGTTCGGTGGCGGCGTCGGTCACGGCTGACCCGTCACGCGGATTTGGAATCGAGCTCGCGGGCTTCCTCGGCCAGCATGATCGGGATGCCGTCGCGGATCGGGTAGGCCAGCCCGGCCTGCCTGCTGATGAGCTCCTGCGCCGCGGCGTCGTATTCCAGCGGCCCCTTGGTGACGGGGCAGACCAGGATTTCTAGAAGCTTGGGATCGACGCTGGACGTATCGGACGGTGCCATGGCGGGCCTCAGTTGACGGATGTGTTGCCGCCTGCGTCATGCATGGCGGCTTCGAAGATGCCGATCAGCAGCTTGCAGCGCTGGGCAAGGTCGGGGCTTTCGAGCAGCACCTGTTTCTCGGCAGGGTCGAAAGGACAGACCATTGCCAGCGTGGTGATCAGCCGTTCGTCCGGGGTCTCGGCCAGCGCGTCCCAGTCGGCGGCGAGGTTGCGGGCCTCGAAATAACCCTTCATGCCGTTGATCAGCCGGTCGCGGTCGATGCCGTCCGTGGAGGGCACCTCGAGGTCGGCCAGATAGGGCATGTAGTCGGCCCGGGCGCGGCGGTAGCCGTCGCGCATCTCCAGCTCCTCTCCGATGTCGAAGCGGCACAGCCCGCGCAACTGGATCAGGTAGCGGCCGTCGCCGGTCTCCTCGAAAGCGCGGATGCGCCCTGCACAGCCGGTGCGGTAGAGGTTGGTGCCGTCGGGCGCGCTCAGGCCGGACGTGCCGTCGGCGGCGGGCTGCAGGATGCCGATGGTGCGCCCGCCCGCGAGCGCGGCATCGACCATCGCCAGGTAGCGCGGCTCGAAAACGTTCAGCGGCAGGTCGCCGCGTGGCAGAAGCAGGACGCCGTTCAGCGGGAACAGCGGCAGTTCCTCGGGAAGCGGAATATCCTGTGGCGTCTGGGTCATGCGGGCCGGATCAGGAAAACAGGACGGACGACAGCTTGCGCCGCCCCGCCACTGTGACCGGGTCGGTGGGACCCAGCGCGTCGAAAATCTTCAGCAGTTCGGTCCGCGCCGCGTCCTCGTTCCAGTCGCGCTTGCGGCGGATGATGCCAACCAGTGCATCGATGGCAGCTTCGCCGTCGCCGGTCGAGAACGCCGCGACCGCATAGTCGTAGGCGGCCTGATTGTCCGACGGGTCCGCTTCCATGGTGGCGCGCAGACCGTCGATTTCGCCGGCGGCAACCTGTCCGGCCTCGGCCAGCTCCAGCGCGGCCAGCGCCGCCTTCACATCGTCGGCCTGCAGCGCGACCGGGCTCGCCTGGTCGGCGATGACGCGGGCCTTGTCGTGCTGGCCTGCCTTCAGATAGGCGCGGATCATGCCCGACAGGGCACGCGTGTTCTCGGCGTCCTGGTTCAGCACCTGCGCATAGACGCCGCCGGCCGTGGAGATGTCGCCTTCGGCCAGCGCTTCGTCGGCCGCGTCGAGCGCCTGCTCGATCGGGTCCGGGCCCGCACCCGCCGCCCCGCCGAACTTCTGGATCAGCTCATCGACCCAGGCCTGCACCTGGCTTTCGGGCAGGGCGCCCTGGAAGCCATCGACGGGCTGACCGTCCTTGAAGGCATAGACGGTCGGGATCGACTGAATGCGAAGCTGGGCGGAAATGTCCGGCGACTTGTCCACATCGATCTTGACGAGCTTCACCGCGCCGCCTGCCGCGCGGACCACGTTCTCGAGGATCGGGCCGAGGGTCTTGCACGGGCCGCACCATGTCGCCCAGAAATCGACGATCACCGGTACATCGCGCGAGGCGTCGATGACGTCGGTCATGAAGTTGTTCTGGTCGGAATCCTTGATGACGTCCGCCGTCCCGCCGGGGGCCGGAGCTGCATTCGGATCGGTAACGATCGGGTCCATGTGCGTACTCGTTTCGTGCGTATTTCTTGTCAGTTGGCCAGAAGATGGAACCTTGCGCCGGACGTATCAACCCCTGAGACAACATGGGGTCATTGCGCGGCCTACAGGTCGATCATGACCGGGGGATGTTGGCAGGCATCGAGGAAGCGCAGCAGGTCGTCTCCCGCGATGGCGGCGGTGGCCTCATTGTGCAGCGGGTGCGCGTTGACGGGCTCGGCTTCGAGCACCGCGCGCGCCAGCACCATGGTGACGATACCTGCCGTATCGTTCATGACGGCGAAGGGGGTGACAGACCCGGGCTTCACGCCGAGCGATTCGCCCAGCAGCTGCGCGCTGCCGAAGCTGAGGTTGCCGCTCGCGCCGAGCTCGTGGCGCAACGCCTTCAGATCCACATCCGCGTCCTCGGGCACGGTGACCAGCCACTGGGTGCGTTTCTTGTCGCGCAGAAACAGGTTCTTGATGTGGCTGCCGGGCATGGTGCCGCGCAGCGCACGGGATTCCTCAACCGTGTGCAGCGGCGGGTGCCTGTGCATCGCAATTTCGATGCCCAGTTCGTCCAGACGCGCCAGCAGCGGCGCCTCGATATCCTGTGTTTTTTCCATGGGGCGGATATAGCGGGTTTGGCGATTTATCGGAAATGTCACATGCCACTTGAAAATGTGACGCCATTGCGCTTATTTCCCGCCTGACCGACGCGGGAATAGCTCAGTGGTAGAGCATCACGTTGCCAACGTGAGGGTCGCGAGTTCGAATCTCGTTTCCCGCTCCAGATAGACGAAGGCCCGGCTGCATGCAGCCGGGCCTTCCTTTTAACGGGATGCCCCGAGGGTCAGGCAGCTTTTTCGATGTCCGTCACGGAGTTCACCAGCTTGCCCAGAATGTTTTGGGGTGAGCTCTCGCCATACGGGTCGGTCTCGCAGTTGTCGGAATAGCCCGGCTCCTCGAACCATTGTTCCACCACGCCGTTATCGACGACGGCGGCATAGCGCCAGGAGCGCATGCCGAAGCCTAGATTGTCCTTGGCGACCAACATGCCCATCTTGCGCGTGAATTCGCCTGAGCCGTCGGGGATGACCTTGACGTTTTTTAGGCCCTGTTGACGCGCCCAGGCGTTCATCACGAAGGCGTCGTTGACCGACAGGCAATAAACGTCGTCGATGCCGTTGGCCTCGAACTCACTGTACATCTTCTCGAAGTCGGGAAGCTGGTAGGTGGAGCAGGTCGGTGTAAAGGCGCCGGGGAGAGAGAAAAGGATCACCCGCTTGCCCTCGAAAAGGTCGACGGTTCGCACCATTTCCCAGCGATAGGGGTTGTCGCCGCCGACGGATTCGTCGCGGACACGGGTTTTCAGGGTTACGTCGGGAACTTTCTTGCCGATCATCGTTACGCACCTTTCAGCACTGTTGGGCAGCTTTTGCTGCGAATTGGAATAATTCCAATATATTGTTCGCAGATGCACAATCAAGCCCTGTCCAGGAATCTTTTTGGACAGGGCTCGATCGCAACGATGTCGGGGCCGGGGTGGCCGGTCAGTCGATCAGGGTTTTCTTGACCCAGGCCTGCACGAGGCCGGCAACGTGGTCCTCTCGGCCCTTGTAGAAGTGATCGCAGTTCTCGACGATCTCGACCTCGCACGGCCCGGTGCAGCCGGCCGCGAAGTCTTCCGCCGGGTAGGATTCCCGACGCTCTTCGTCGCCCCGGATGTAATAGACCGGGCACTTGATCTGGGGCGCGGTGGCGACCGTGTCGGGCATGGTTGTCAGGCGGTCGATGAAACTTTCGGCTGTCGCGACATACCACCAGCCGGGCAGGAGCATCAGCTCGCCGCCGCGGCCTTCGGCGATCATCCGGTTGGCCTTCTCGCGTAGCTCGGGGGTTTGCGCACCGCCGAGCAGGCCGGTGACGGCAGCCAGCGATTCCGCTGACTTGCCGCCGGCATGGGCCGACAGCAGTACCAGCGCCGGGGTCTCGGGGTGATTCGCGACATGCTGCACGGCCAGGAAACCGCCGTTGCTGTGGCCCATCACGACAGGGGCGTCGTAGCCCTTGTCGCGCAGCCAGCCGGCCGCATACTCGTTGTCGGCAATGCCTTCGGCGGTGGTCTGGAACGCGGCGCCTTCGGCGGCGCGGCTGTCGCGGATCGACAGGATGTCATGGCCGCGCCGGTTGAAGGCGAGGCAACCGTAACCGAGCTCGGTGAGAACGGGCGGAAGGAACCGGAGCGAGCCGGTATAGAAGTTCATTGTGTTGCCGTGGCACAGCATCACCGCGCCGGCGGTCACGCCGCCTTCGGGTTCATGCCAGGCTCCGTCAAGTGGAAGGGTGTCGGTATCAATAGAAATAAGCTCGGTACGCAAGGCGTTCGTCCTGTAAGTTTTGTGGATGGAATACGGCGAAATTGCCGTGTTCGGATGGCGCTTAATAGATGATTTCATCCGGAGGAACAGGCACTTGAAAGAAGAAAATATTTCCGTCCAGACGCCTGACGGCGCGATGAACACATTCCTCGTACGGCCCGAGACCGGCGGCCCGTTCGCGCCCGTGGTGGTGTTCATGGATATCTGGGGCGTGCGCGAGCAGCTCTTCGATATCGCCCGGTACATCGCCGCGGTGGGATACGCCGTCGCGGTGCCAAATCTCTACTACCGGATGGGTGATCTACACTTCGACTATCGAAATCCAGACGGCACGACGGCTTCGCTCAAGGATCTGCCCGAGGAGGAGCAGAAGAAGCTGCAGGACATCTGGGGTCAGCTCACCGACCCGATGGCCATTTCTGACGCGGGCGCGCTGATCGCGCGGCTGGGTGAGGAGGACGACATCGACACGTCCGTGGCCGGATCGGTCGGCTACTGCATGGGCGGCCGCCATGTGCTGCGGGTCGCCGCAGCCTACCCCGAGACCTTCCGGGCGAGCGCCAGCCTGCATCCCACACGCCTGGTGCGCGAAGGCACGGACTCACCCCATCGCGACGGCGGCAAGGTGCGCGGCGATTTCTATGTGGGCTTCGGCGAGATGGACCACTACACGCCGCCCGAGGTGATCGCCGGTGTGCGCGCGGGCTTCAACGGCCAGCCCGCCAATTATTTCGACACGGTCCACAAGGGTGCGGCGCACGGCTATGCCATTCCCGACCGTGACGTCTATGACAAGCACGCCGCCTTCCGGGACTGGGAACAGATCTTCGCGATGTATGACCGGGTGCTGCGCGGGCGCTAGCTGTTGGCCGCCGCGATCATCGCCTTGAAGTCGTCGCCCAGGAAGTCGCCCTTCCCGATCTGCACGCCTTCGGCGCGCAGCAGGTCGTAGATGGTGGTCATGTGGAAGTACACCTGCGGATTGGCGTAATGCACCAGATGCTCCAGCGCGCCGAACTTCAGCGCCGCCAGCCGCGTCTTCACATCGACGATGCGTTCCGGATCACCCTCCATCTGCTCAGGCGTGACACTGTTGATGAACGCCAGGGTCTCGGCCACCCGCGCACGCGCGTCCGCGATGTTCGTGTCCGGCTCCATCTGGATGTCCGGGGCATCGACACCGGCAAGACGGGCAATCGTGAAGCTCAACTGCATGCATCCATGGCGGATCTGCTCGGCCAGGGTGAACATGTCATGGGCGAAACGGCGTTGCATGAGATCGCCCTCGTTGATGCCCTGTTCCCGGGCGAACTCCGAGGCGCGCTCAAGGACGAAGTCGAGGCTGGACAGCATCTGCTGATAGGGCGGGACGGAGATCGCGTACATCGAAATGGACATGTCTGGGTTTCCTAGTCGAAGCTGAAGCCGATGGTGCGGCAGCGGAAATAGAGGCCGCCGTCCTGGATGACGAGCGAGAGCATCAGGTCGTCGCCCTCATTGCAGTGTTCGTGAAGTTCGGCCGGCGGCGTGATCATCATCGCGAAGGGGTGCCAGTCCAGCCGTTCGCCCTCGATGACCGAATGGACGCGCCTGGACTGAAGCGGCAGAGTCATTGCCACCGAGTTGTGCCGGTGGGGGCGCTGGCGGCTGCCCGGATCGAGCGAATTGATCGCGACCTTGATGGTCGGGTGCAGGGAATCTGTCTTGCCGTTGCGCTCGCTGGTCAGGTGCAGGGCCTGGCCCGAGCGACCTTCATCCTGGCTGTTGATGTCGCGGGCGCTGGTGAGTTCGGCCATCCAGCTCTCCCTCGGGTAGCGTGCCGCGACGGTCGGGGATTTCGACGGCTCCGGCGCAGGCAGGCCGTGGAAGGCCAGTTCCGGCTCGTTGGTTACCTGAAACAGGACGGCGCCGCCGTCCCCGGCGCGCAATGTGGTCGCCCCGCCGCCGGGCAGGGTGAACACATCGCTTTCCGCGAAGGTCAGGGTCTCGCCCGCCTTGGTCGCAGTGCCGCAGCCGGAAATCACATAGTAGATCTCGCCGCTCGCCTCGAAGAGCCCGTCGAGGGTCTCCCCGGGCGCAACCTTTGCGTATCGCGCCAGCATCAGCGGCGTGGTGGCTGGTGTTTCGACGCCGATCTCTTCGGCGATGTCCAGGGTGATCCATCCGGTCGGGGTGTCATCCGCGCGGGCGCGTTCGCACTCTTCGTTGAAGTTGCGCCGCGGAATCGGGGCCCGCTTCACCTGGAAGATGTTCGAGGGGCTGTAGTAGCGCGCACGCGCCAGATGCGGGTCGTCGTCGCCTGCCCGCGCGTCTGCCTGTGTGGGGGTTTGCGCGCCGCTCGCCGATCCGTCCATCTGTCGTGTCCTCCCCGTATCAGGGCGGAATACTAGTCGAACTCGGGTGCGCCACCAATGCACTTGACCGGCGAGGTGCGCATCCCTTCACTGGCGTGATGACTGACATCCAACATGAACTGCGCGCCCGCGCGCAGGCGCTGATCCCGCAACTGGCCGCGCGAGCGCCGGAGACCGAAAAACTGTGCCGCCTGCCCGACGCGACGGTGGCGGATCTGAAGGCGGCCGGCCTGCACCGTATCTGCCAGCCCGCGCGCTTCGGTGGTCACGAAACACCGCTCGATGAGGCCTGCGATATCATCGCGACGCTGGCGCGCGGCTGCGCCTCCACGGGCTGGGTGGCCGGGGTCTATACGGACCACCAGATCCTGGTCGGCATGTTCGACCCGCGTGCCGCGGACGATGTGTGGGGGGACAATCCGGACCATCTGGTGTCGGCGGGCCTCAACCCGTCGGGCAAGGCCGAACCCGTCAATGGCGGGTACAAACTGTCCGGTGTCTGGACGTGGTCGAGCGGCAGCGACCATGCCGACTGGTTCGTGATGGCGACGCTGCTGCCGTCGGGTGCGGACGGCGCGCCGGAAATGAACTTCTGCCTGGTCCCGCGCGCCAATGCCGAGATCGAGGACAACTGGCACGTCATGGGTATGGCCGGGACGGGCAGCAAGAACGTGCATGTCACCGATGCATTCGTGCCGTTCCACCGCACCCTGCCCGGCCGGCTTGCGGCGGGAGGCGAAGGGGTGCGCGGACGCGCGGATGTGCCGGCGCTGTTCCGCCTGCCCCATCCGCCCTGTGTGCCGTTCATGCTGGTCTCCCCGTCGCTGGGGATCGCGGAAAGCCTGCTTGACCTCGTGACGGACGAGATGAAGACGCGTTCGTCGCGCGGCGCGCCGGTGGCGGAATTCCAGAGCCTGCAACTCCACATCGCTGAGGCAGCGGCGGAGATCGACGCAGCGCGGCTTCTGGTCATGCGCGATACGGGCGGGGCCATGGCGGCGATGCGCGAGGGACGCGACCTGACCATGGAAGAGCGTGCGCGTAACCGGCGCGATCATGCCTATGTCGTACGGCTGTGCCGCCGGGCGGTGGACCGCCTGTTCGGCGCGATCGGCGGACAGGGAATCTTCCTGTCCCATGAGGCGCAGCGGAAGTTCCGCGACATGCATGCGATGAGCGGGCATTTCGCGCTGAACTGGGATATTTCGGGCACCACCTACGGCCGGGTCGCACTCGGCCTCGATGCCGCAACACCACTGGTCTGAGGCCGCCGATGTTCTATGAAAACCACACGACTCTCGAGATCGTCGGCCAGCTCATGGTCGTCACCCTGTTTCTGGGCACGCTCGCGATCAACGCGACCACCAAGGTGAAGCAGCATGCCGACCGCATGGCGGCGATGGGCATCCCGGTGCCCTATGTGACCCTGTGGATCGGTTTCGCCATGCAGGCCGTCGGCGGCGTGATGGTCGCCGCCGACTGGCACACGGATATCGGGTCGGTGATCCTGATCGTGTTCACGGTGCTGGCCAGCGCCATCTTCCACCGCTTCTGGACGATGGACGATCCGTTGCGCCGGCACATGCACCTGTCGATCCTGTTCTCGAACATCGCCGTCATCGGCGGGTTGCTGTTGCTGATGGCGATCTGAGGCGATCGCGAAACCCGCTACCGGCCCTTCGCCATCTCCAGATATTTCGTGTCGATGTAGTGCTCCGGCCCGTGCAGGTCGTCGGGGGCGGGGCCGAACTCGCGGCGCAGGTCCAGCACTGTCTGGATGCCGGGCATGTCGAAGCTGCCGTCGCGGCGCATGCCGGTCTTCTCGTTGAAAAAGACGTCCAGCGCACCTTCGGCGACCGGGCGCGGCATCTGGGGCATGTTCTCCAGTACGATATTGACCGCCGCGTCGCGGTTGGCCGGCTCATAGACCCAGTTCACCGACTGCAGCCAGCCGGCGATGAAGCCGGCCAGGTCGTCCGCGTTCTCCTCGGCCCAGGCAACCCGCGTACCGCCGACGATGCCCTGGTAGGAATCCAGCACGTCCGACGCGCGCGCCAGGACGTGATGGCCCTTGGACGCGCCCATGATCTCGAACGGGGTGACCTGCAGCGTGCCCTTCTGTTCGGGGTGCTCCATCATTTCCTGCCAGCGCTGCAGCACGCCGCCGGTGGACATCCACTCGATCTCGTCCTCTGCGATGTTGTTCAGCGCCAGCATGCGGCGCAGCACGAAGGCGAAGCCGGTGGTCAGCGCATCGACGGTCAGGATCTTGCCGCGCACGTCCTCGAAGGTCTTGATGTCCTCCTGCACCACGAAGCACAGGAAGGCGTCGTCGGAGCCCATGAAGGCGAAGAAGTCGGGATCGCCCTCGGCGGGAACCTCACCCTGGCGTTCCTTGTAGGCGATGATGTTGTCGATGGCGGTCAACGCGATGTCGAATTCGCCCGCCGCGAGCCCGGTGAGCTGCGCGACCGAGTTGGGCGTATAGACGATTTCCATCTCAAGGCCCCGGTCTGCGAAAAAGCCCTGTTTGATGCCGGACCACAGCGGCACGTTTATGGCCCCCGGAAAGACATTGATGATCAGTTTGCGCATGTTCGTTGCTCCCCCGCTTGGCGTTCGTTCTTGCGGCCTGCATATTCGGATGTGGACATGCAGGAAGAAAGAAGTTTATCGGGGCGGACATGAATTCACCGGTCACCATCGCCTATGCGGACCGTTACAGCGTGGACGTGCTGCCGGGCCGCGCCCTGCGCCTGGGCGACGGGAACTATCCGCTGTTCAAGCCGCCCGCGCCTGAATCCGTGGCCGCACCGGATGACTGCCTGAACTTCCTTCGTGAACTGCATGTCAGTTTGATCCCGGTTTTTGACATCGCGGCGCGGCGCTGGATGAACGCCTATTTCGCGGCAGTTGCCGCGCAGGCGGATGCGGCGCGCGATGAGCTGGCCATGCCGGCGGGTCTCGGCGAGACGGAGAACGCGCACCGGACGTGGTGCTATGCCGCCTACCGGCCCCTGATCCGGGCATCGTGCGAGATCGATGGCGAACGGAGCGAGACGCAGATCCTGTTCTGGCTGGCGGACGGCCCCCTTCCGGTGTGGCCGCAAAAAGAAACCGCGGACCAGATCGATCCGCGGCTCCTTGATTTCCTGTCCGGCGTCACGGCCCCGCACCATCCGTTCGTGCGGCGGCCGCTGGCCGGGCTGAGTGGCTTGCGTTGAGCCGGACCAGACGTCCCCGCTCAGATATCAAGTGTCAGGCAGTACAGGCCGCCCGCGTGGCGATCGACGCAGTACACAATGCGGTTCTCGTCCACATAGACGTCATTGATCTGCGCCGTCGCGACCGGTGAATTGTCCGGCTTCGGCGGCACGAAATGCGCCACTTCCTTCGGCTGCAGCGGGTCCTTCAGATCGAAGACCCGCAGGCCGCCGTTGAAGAAGGTGGCGAAGATCAGGTCGTCGGACTGGAAGGACGGGCCCGGTCGGTTCTCATGCAGGTTGTGCGCGCCGAAACGGCCGCCGCGATTGCGGAAGTCGTCCAGCGGCGGCATCGGCAGGGTACCGATGGGAACCAGGTTGTCTTCCTTGCGGGCATCGACCACCCAGGCCAGCTTCGGCCAGTCCATCGCGTTGTCGCGGACGCTCTCGTCGGTGACGATCAGGATGTCCTTGGAGAACAGCGGCAGGACTGTGTGCATGAAGCCCGGATAGGGCGGATGCGGGTTCCACTCACCGACGACTTTCGGGTTCGACTTGTCGGAGATGTCCATGATGAACATGCCGCCGTCGAGGTAACCCATGTACATCCGGTCCGGTCGGTCCGGATAGACATTGGTGTTGTGGGCGCGGAAGCCGGAATCGAATTCCGGATGGCGCGGCGGCGGCGCGACGTTGTCGCCCTCGCGGGTGCCGGGATACCACCAGCGGCCCACTTCCGTCGGATTGGAGGGATTGCGCACGTCGATGCAGCGGTAGAACTGGTCGTCCTTCGGGTTGGTCGGGACGAAATCGTCCGAGCCGCCCGCGAAGTGGACGTATTCGCCGTCGGCGAACCAGAGCTGATGGACACCACGCGAATGCGGACCCGAGCAGTCGAAGAAGGAAATCGACTTTGGGTTTTCCGGGTTGGACAGGTCGAACAGCTCGACGCCCACCTTCTCCATATCGACGCCCGGCGTCTGGTAGGCCACGGCCATGATGTCGCCGGTCACTTCCAGCGAGTTGGAGCGCATCTCCATCACCGGCAGGTCGGTCTGGCAGATGACCTTCGGATTGCGCGGGTCGCTGACATCGACACCGGTGAAGTTCTTCGGTGCAGACTCGTGGGCCAGCCACATGATGCGGCGGCCGTCGGACGCGACCTGCATGGACATGCCTTCGCCCATGCCGCCGAAGCCGACCAGTGTGTCCTGCGAAAGCAGGGTCATGTTTTTAATTTCGGGTTGGGCCATCGTGTTCCCCTATTGAACTGACTGTGTGTTTGAGGATTGCGGACGGGCCCGGTTTGCGTTCCGGACCCGTCCGTTCGTTATGTTTTACGACGCGTTGCGTCAGTCGTCCTTCACCTCGGCGAATTCATCGTGCTTGTCGCTGAATTCGTCCTTGGGCATGACGTTGAGCTCCTTCTCCGCAGCTTCCCATTTTTTGGGGCGCAATGCGAAGTAGAGCGCGCCGACAATCATCACGATGATGATGATCGAGACCGGCCGTCCGGCCAGGAACGGGATCACGTTGCCATCGGTGATGACCATCATGTTCCGGAAGCCCTGCTCCGCGATGGGACCCAGGATGACACCGAGCAGGATGCCGGCGGGCGTGAAGTTGTACTTCTGGGCGAAGTACCCGATCACGCCGAAGGCGATCATGATGCCGATGTCATACGGGTTGCCGCTGGCGGTGTAGGTTCCGACGACACAGAAGATCATGATGACCGGCGCGAGCACGCCGCGCGGCACCAGGGTGCAGTAGGCCAGCAGGCGCGCCATCAGGCCGGCCACGCCGCCCATCAGCACATTGGCCAGCACGAAGCCCCACATCACCGTGTAGATGATCTCCGGCGTCTTGCGGAACAGGGTCTCGCCCGGCTGCAGGCCGTGGATCATCAGCGCGCCCAGGATCACCGCGGCGGAGATGCCGCCGGGAATGCCCAGAACGAACATCGGGATCAGGGAGGTGCCCGTCACGCCGTTGTTGGAGGCTTCCGTGGCTGCAACGGCCTTGATCTCCCCCTTGCCGAACTGATCACCCGGCTTGCCGCGCTGGATCTCCCAGGAATAGGCGATCCACTGGGCGACGCTGCCGCCCGCCGCGGGAATGATGCCCATGACGAGACCGGTGACCCAGCCGCGGACGAGCGACCATCGGCAGTGCACGATCTCGCTGATGCGCGGCCAGATGTTCCAGCTGAGCGTGGATTTGCCCGAGATGTTCGACTGCGGGCTGCCCTCGCACAGGGTCAGGGCCTGGGCGAAGGCGAACAGGCCGATCACCGTGGGCAGAATCCCCACGCCCGAAAGCAGGCCGGTCTGGCCATACACGAAGCGCGGGAAGGCGGTCATGTTGTCCACGCCGATGGTGGCGATGAACAGGCCCAGCATGCCGGCCGCAAGGCCGCGCAGCAGCGCCCCGAAGGACACGGCGGCGATGGCGGTCAGGCCGAGGATCGCGACCAGGAAATACTCGGCCGGTCCGAACAACAGCGAGACCTTCGCCAGCGGCGGCGACAGGAACACCATCACGAGGCCGCTGATCAGGCCACCCATGACCGAGGCGAAGGTGGCCATGCGGATGGCCTGCATGGCCTTGCCCCGCTTGGTCATCTCGAAGCCCTCGATCGACGTGGCGGCCGAGGCCGACGTGCCCGGTGCACGCAGCAGGATCGCGGTGAACGAACCGCCGTAGAGCCCGGCCGCGTAGGTCGAGACCATCATGATGAGAGCGGTCTGGGGCTCCCAGGTGAAGGAGATCGGGATCATCAGCGCGATGGCCATCGGCGGGCCGAGGCCCGGGATGGCACCGATGATGAGGCCGACGACGATGCCGATCATCATCGCCCCGAAATTGGCCAGCGACAGGACGTCGCCGAGAAATGAGAACGCTTCCATTGCCCTTAGTTCCCCAAATGACGTGTCGTGGATGTGCGTGTCATGACGGCGATCACATCAGAATGCCGCGTGGCAGGTTTGCGTCGAGCGCGATCGTGAAGAACACGTACATCAACGGAAACAGCACGACTGCCACGGCGGTGATGACCTTTACCTGCCGGTAGCCGGTCATCAGGGTCACGACGAAGTAGAAGACGAGCGATGTCACGTAGAAGCCCACCCGAAAGACAAGGTAGGCGTAAAACGCCGACACGATCATCACGTAGAACGGCTTGAAGGCCATGTACGAGAAGTCGAAATTGACGTTTCCGTCGAAGCGGGTGTCTTTGGTGAAGTAGCTGCGCACGATCATGATGACCGCGAGCAGGATGATCACGTACTCCGTGAACAGCGGAAACGTGCCGGACGATCCGGGAAGATCGATCGACTGAACCAGGAAGGCGCCTGCGAACAGGATCATCCCCAGCGCGGTCAGCCGCTCGGCCCATAACTTGGTCATGTAAATGTCCCCCAACGGACGGCTCCGTTAGGGCCACAGCGCACGCAGCGCAGGGTGGCGGGATCAAGCGGAACCGAGAACTCGAAGGCTACGTCCGTGCCCTGTCCGGAACGTCCGGACAGGGCACGGCAAGTGTCGCAGCGGTGGAACGCTTACTGGGCGTTCTCCCAGTAGGCTGCGTCTTCGGCCACCTTCTGGCCGGCACGCAGCAGCTTCCACATGTCTTCACCCGTGCGGTACATCAGGAAGTTGCGGTTGGCCCGCTCCTTCTGCTGGTACTCGGGGTTGTTCATCGCCTTCTCGATGGCGGCGAGATAGACCTGCCGCTTCTCTTCGGCGAGACCGTTTGCGGTTGCCAGCGTACGACCGGCATAGGTCACGTTCGGCTGTCCGGTGACTTCCTGGAAGGTCGGCACGCTCGGCAGCAGGATCCACGGCTCATCATGCAGCACGGACACGGGGCGGAGTTTCCGCTCCATGATGCTGTTGATGTAGTAGCCCACATTGCCGGCCACCATGTCGGAGGTCTTGCCCAGGATCTGCTGGATCTTGCCGTTGTCACCCGTGTCCGAGAACAGCAGCTTTGAGTTCTTCAGTGCCGGAACCGCCTTCATCGCGAAGGCCATGCCCACATGGTCGTCACCGCCATGGCTGCCCACCGACACAACGATCGGCTTCTTCTCGGCATAGGCGATCATCTCGGCGAGCGTCTGGAAGCGGTCGTCGTCCCAGCGGATGAGCCACAGGCCCGGGTCGTAGGAGTGCCACGCCAGGAAGTTGAAGGATTCCAGGGTTTCCTTTCGCTTCATCTCCGGATTCAGCATCGAGAAGATGTGCGGGATGTTCACGACTGCCAGATTATGGTCGTCATCCGGGCCCCATTCGTTGGTGACCTGGCTCCAGGACACCCAGCCGCCGCCACCGGCGACATTGGTGACCTTGACCGGCTGGCCGAGTTCGGCGCCGAGATACGGTGCGAACAGGCGGAAGGTCCGGTCTGCGCCGCCGCCCGGTGCGAACGGCACCTGGATCACGACGGGCTTGTTGGGGAAGTCAGCTGCGGTCGCGCCCGTGGGAGCAACAGCCGCCAGGCCGATCGCGCCAAGCAGCGCGAGGCCAATGTTTGTGAGCTTTTTCATAAGACGTCATCCCTGATTGAGACTTTGGTTTCCTCGCCCGGCATTGTTATTTTCGCCGGGTCCGCCCAAAGTCTAACCATCAAGTGGGCAGGTGAATACACTAAAAGGGAAAAAAGTGATCATACAGGGATACGATATCCCGGCAGATCAACCGGCGGTAGTATGATTACGCTCTGGCCCAACTAAGTGGCCGTCCTGCTACGCAGCCGTGGCCTCGTGAATGGCGGCCCAGACACGCGGCGGTGTGGCCGGCATGTCAATGTGGCGCACGCCCACTGCATACAGCGCATCGCACACCGCGTTCATCACGGCCGGCAGCGCGCCGACCGTCCCGGCCTCGCCGGCGCCCTTCAGCCCCATCGGATTATTCTTGGACGGGACGTTGTGCTCGATCACGTTGAACGAGGGGAAGTTGTCGGCCCGCGGCATGGCGTAGTCCATAAACGAGCCGGTCAGGAGCTGGCCGGATTCGGGGTCATAGACGATCTGCTCCAGAAGGGCCTGCCCGGCGCCCTGCACGACGCCGCCATGAACCTGGCCCTTCACCATCATCGGATTCAGCGCCACGCCCACATCGTCCACCACCGTATAGGAAATGATCTCGACCACGCCCGTGTCGCGGTCGATCTCGACCTCGGCCACATGGCAGCCATTGGGGTAGGTCGGTCCCGGCGGCAGGATGATGGCGCTTTCGTTCAGGCCCATTTCCAGTTCGCGCGGCATGCGCGCTGCCTGGTAGGACGCCTTCGCAACCTCAGGCAGGGTGATTGTCCGGTCGGTGCCGCTGACTGTGAAGGTGCCGTTGTCGAAGGTGATGTCGGCCTCCGCGGCCTCCATCAGGTGTGCGGCGATCTTGCGGGCGCGATCGATGATCTTCTCCGACGCGCGCAGCAGGGCCGCACCGCCGACGCTGATCGAGCGCGAGCCGAAGGTGCCCTTGCCGTGATGGACCAGTTCCGTGTCGCCGTAGAGCACGCGGATGGAATCGAACGGAATGCCGAGCTTTTCCGAGGCGATCTGGCGGAAGGCAGTCTCGTGGCCCTGGCCGTGGGAGTGGGTGCCCATCAGCACGGAGGCCCCGCCGTCGGCGTCGAAGCGGATCGACGCGCTTTCCTCGTTGGGCAGCGGCAGCGGTCCGCCGGCAATCTCGATCACGCTGGCGATGCCGATGCCGCGCAACTTGCCCTGCGTGGCCGCTTCGGCGCGGCGCGCCTCGAAACCGGCATAGTCGGCGGCCTCGACCGCGCGGTCGAGGCACTTCTCGAAATCACCGCTGTCATAGGTGAACACGAAGCCCGTGTCGTAGGGCAGCGCCTCGGGCGGGATCAGGTTGCGCCGGCGCAGCTCCACCGGGTCGATGCCCAGCTCGCGCGCGGCGACGTCGATGGTGCGCTCGATTGCATAGGATGCCTCGGGCCGCCCCGCCCCGCGGTAGGTCGCGGTCGGGCTTGTGTGGGTGTACACCCCGTGCACCTCGGCATGGATATGCGGCGTCGTGTAGGTGCCGGCCAGTCCGCCCAGGTTGTTGGTCGGTGAATGGGGCCCGGAATTGGCCAGAAACCCGCCCATCGAGGCGTCGGTGCGGATGCGGAACGCCAGGAAGCGCCCGTTCTCGTCCAGCGCCAGTTCCGTGCGGGAGACGTTGTCGCGCGCGTGATAGTCGCTGGCCAGTGCCTCGCTGCGCACCGCCGTCCAGCGGACCGGCCGACCCGTGCGCTTGGCCGCCCAAAGGACCAGCCCGTGTTCGGCGAACGGGCTGCCGCGCATGCCGAAGCCGCCACCCATGTCGGGGGAGATCACCCGCAGCTTGCCCTCGGGAACTTTCAGCACGTTGGCACACAGGTCGGACCGCAGGCGGTGGGGGGACTGTACCCCGGCATAGAGCGTGTAGCGTTCTTCCAGAGGATCGAAGAAACCGATCGCAGCGCGCGGCTCCATCGTGTTGGTGGCCACCCGGCTGATGACGAAGTCAAGGCTCACCACATGGGGCGCGGCGGCAAACGCGGCGTCGGTCTTCTCGCGGTCGCCGAGTTCGAACAGGAAGCTCTCGTTGTCCGGAACCTGTTTCCAGACCTGGGCCGCGCCAGCGTCGCGCGCGTGACCGGTCTCGGTGATGACGGGCCGGGCCTCATAGGTCACGTCGA
>Ga0255768_10001418_pt1 | contig 24676 bp, 24 predicted proteins | sample 071ome_33_FD_179983 | JGI IMG/M metagenome (GOLD analysis project Ga0255768, IMG submission 179983) | Coastal salt marsh microbial communities from the Groves Creek Marsh, Skidaway Island, Georgia - 071412AT metaG (version 2) | ecosystem: Environmental > Aquatic > Marine > Intertidal zone >...
TCGGTCAGGTTCACCCCGAAATTCGACAGCCCGAACAGGTCACCCAGCGGCCGCTTGAGCCGGCCCTTCATGCGGCTGGCGAAGGGCTCGGGATAAACGGACGGTTTGGTGCGCTCCGGCGCGTCTCCGGCGGCGATCGCTGTGGTGCGGCGTGAATTTTCGGTCATCGAACACCCCTTTCAAACAAGCACTTGGCCAAGTCATCCCCAGGCGTTCCGATTGTCCGCCCGGCACCGAATTGGTATATCTCGCGCGCGCAGCGATGCCGACTCGCGATCCCGCGCGGCGCGCGCAAAAACCGCGGAAAACCCAGCCATGACGCGACGCAGAAAAATTTACGAGGGCAAGGCCAAGGTGCTGTTCGAGGGCCCCGAGCCCGGCACGCTGGTCCAGTACTTCAAGGACGACGCCACGGCCTTCAACAACCAGAAGAAGGGCGTCATTACCGGCAAGGGCGTCCTCAACAACCGGATCTCGGAATATCTGATGACCCGGCTGGGCGAGGTCGGCGTGCCGACCCATTTCGTGCGCCGCCTGAACATGCGCGAACAGCTGGTCCGCGAGGTCGAGATCGTCCCTGTCGAGGTGGTGATCCGCAACATCGCCGCCGGCTCCATCTGCAAGCGCTTCAACATCGAGGAAGGCACGCCGCTGCCCCGCTCGATCGTCGAGTACTATTACAAGAACGACGAACTGGGCGATCCGCTGATCTCCGAGGAGCACATCACGGCCTTCGGCTGGGCCGCGCCGAACGAGATCGACGACATGCTGTCGCTCAGCCTGCGCATCAACGACTTCCTGACCGGGCTGTTCCTCGGCATCGGCTTGCGCCTCATCGACTTCAAGCTGGAGTTCGGGCGCTGGTACGACGAGAACGACCAGATGCGCATCGTGCTGGCCGACGAGATCACGCCCGATGGCTGCCGCCTTTGGGATGTCGAGACCAACGAGAAGATGGACAAGGACCGCTTCCGCCGCGACTTGGGTGGCGTCGAGGAAGCCTACCAGGAGGTGGCGCGCCGCCTCGGAATCCTGCCCGAATCGTCGCAGCAGGACATAAAAGGTCCCGCAACCCTCCAGTAACCCCAACCCGGGACCGGTTCGTTGAAAGCACGCGTCCACGTTACCCTGAAGAACGGCGTCCTCGACCCCCAGGGCAAGGCCATCCACCACTCCCTGGAAGGGCTCGGCTTCGACGGCGTGGAAGACGTGCGCCAGGGCAAGTTCATCGAGATCGAGCTGTCCGACACCGACGCCGACGCGGCGAAGAAGCGCGTCGCCGACATGTGCGAACAGCTCCTCGCCAACACGGTGATCGAGGATTATTCGGTCGAAATCGAGGGCTGACGCCGGTATGTCCGCAGCCGTTATCGTATTCCCCGGATCGAACTGCGACCGCGATGTCGCGGTCTCCCTTGAGGCAGCCATGGGCAAAGCGCCGCTGATGGTCTGGCACGGCGACAGCACGCTGCCCGATGTGGACCTGATCGTGGTGCCCGGCGGCTTTTCCTATGGCGACTACCTGCGCTCCGGTGCCATGGCGGCCAACAGCCCGATCATGCGAGAGGTCGTCGCCCGGGCGAATGCCGGCACGCCGACGCTGGGCATCTGTAACGGCTTCCAGGTGCTGACCGAATGCGGGCTGCTGCCGGGCGTGCTCATGCGCAACGCCAGCCTGAAGTTCGTCTGCCGGGACGTGGATTTGCGCGTGGAGCGCACCGACACACCCTTTACGCACGGCTACAGCCAGGGCCAGGTGATCCGCATCCCCGTCGCGCACCATGACGGCAACTATTTCACCGACCCCGACACGCTGAAATCGCTGGAAGACAACCGGCAGGTCGCCTTCCGCTATTGCGACGCCGACGGCGCGCTGAGCGAAGAGGCGAACCCCAACGGCTCGCTGGCGAATATCGCGGGCGTGCTGAACACCGCCGGCAACGTGCTGGGCATGATGCCCCACCCCGAACGGCTGGCAGACCCGCTGCTGGGCGGCACGGACGGTGCGCCGATGTTCACGGCGCTGGCGGAGGCACTGGCGGCATGAGCGAGGCAGCGGCACGCCCCAACGACCTGATGGGCCTGAGCGAGGACGAGTACGACACCATCCTCGAGATCATGGGCCGGGAGCCGAACTTCACCGAGCTATCGATCTTCTCGGTGATGTGGTCGGAGCACTGTTCCTACAAATCGTCCAAGGTCTGGCTGAAGACGCTGCCGACCGAGGGGCCGCAGGTGATCCAGGGCCCCGGCGAGAATGCCGGCGTGGTCGATATCGGCGACGGGCTGGCCGCGATCTTCAAGATCGAGAGCCACAACCATCCCTCCTTCATCGAACCCTACCAGGGTGCTGCGACCGGCGTCGGCGGCATCCTGCGCGACGTGTTCACCATGGGCGCGCGCCCGGTCGCGAACATGAACGCGCTGCGCTTCGGCTCGCCCGACCACCCGAAGACACGCCACCTCGTCGGCGGCGTGGTGGCGGGCATCGGCGGCTACGGCAACTGCATCGGCGTGCCGACCGTGGGCGGCGAGGTCAACTTCGACCCCGCCTACAACGGCAACATCCTGGTCAACGCCATGACCGTGGGGATCGCCAACACCGACAAGATCTTCTATTCCGCCGCCGCAGGCACCGGCCTGCCGGTCGTCTATGTCGGCTCCAAGACCGGACGCGACGGCATCCACGGCGCGACCATGGCCTCGGCCGAGTTCGACGACGATTCCGCCGAGAAACGCCCGACCGTGCAGGTCGGCGACCCCTTCACAGAGAAACTGCTGCTGGAAGCCTGCCTCGAACTAATGGCCACCGACGCCATCGTCGCCATCCAGGACATGGGCGCGGCGGGCCTCACCTCCTCGTCGGTGGAAATGGCCAGCAAGGGTGAGGTCGGCATCACCATGGTGCTGGACGACGTGCCCATGCGCGAGACCGGCATGCAGCCTTTCGAGCTGATGCTGTCGGAGAGCCAGGAGCGCATGCTCATGGTCCTCAAGCCGGGCCGCGAGGACGAGGCGCGCGCGATCTTCGAGAAGTGGGAGCTGGATTTCGCCGTCATCGGCCAGACCAACGACAGTGAGCGGCTGGTGCTGATGTGGCAGGGAGAGGTCGCCGCCGACATTCCCGTGCCGCCGCTGGTCGCCGCTGCTCCCGAATACGAGCGCCCGTGGACGGCAACGCCGCCGCGCGAGGTGATCGGGCCCGATGCGGTTCCGGCCCCCTTGGACCCCGGCGCAGCTCTGCTGACCATGATCGAGAGCCCGGACCTGTGTTCGCGCCGCTGGATCTGGGAGCAGTACGACCACATGGTCATGGGCGACACCGTGGGCCGTCCCGGTGGCGATGCCGCGCTGGTGCGCGTTCACGGCACCAAGAAGGCACTGGCCATCAGCACCGACTGCACGCCGCGCTATGTCGAGGCCAATCCGGTCGAGGGCGGCAAGCAGGCCGTCGCGGAATCCTGGCGCAACGTCACCGCAACCGGCGCGACACCGCTTGCGGTCACCAACAATCTGAACTTCGGCAATCCCGAGCGCCCGGAAATCATGGGCCAGATCGTCGGCGCCGTGCAGGGCATGGGCGCGGCCTGCCTGGCGCTGGACAGCCCCGTCGTCTCCGGCAACGTGTCGCTCTACAACGAGACCAACGGCCAGCCGATCCTGCCGACCCCGGTGATCGGCTGCGTCGGGCTGCTGGACGACCTCGGCAAACGCGCGGGCATGGCCTTCGCCGCCGAGGGCGAGGCTGTGTTCGTCGTGGGCGAGACCACCGGCTGGCTCGGCTGCTCCATCTACCAGCGCGACATGGCGGGCGGCACACGAGGCGCGCCGCCGCCGGTCGATCTGGAGACCGAGCGCCGCAACGGCGATTTCGTGCGGGGCAGCATCCATGCCGGACAGGTCACGGCCTGCCACGACGTCTCCGATGGCGGGCTTGCGATTGCGCTGGCCGACATGGCCATCGCGGGCCGGATGGGCGCCGGGATCGACCACAAGCCCGGCATCGCCGTCCACGCCTGGCTGTTCGGCGAGGACCAGGCGCGCTACGTCGTCACCACCGCCGATCCGGACGGATTTACGGCCGCCGCCGAAGCCGCAGGCGTACCCGTCACCCGCATCGGCACGACCGGGGGCGCTGCGTTGACACTCCCCGCGGCCGGACCTATATCCGTCGAAAGCCTGCGCGAGGCGCATGAGCGCTGGCTTCCGGAATACATGGCGTCCCGCTGAGCCTTCGGCGCGGCGCTTCGAACAACCCGGGGGAGCAACCGACATGCCCATGGCCGCGAGCGAAATCGAGCGCATGATCAAGGACGCGATGCCGGATGCCGATGTTCGTATCGACGATCTGCGAGGCGACGGCGACCATTACCTGGCCCATGTCGTTTCGGCCGCCTTCGAGGGCAAATCCCGGGTCCAGCAACATCAGATGGTCTATGAAGCCCTGAAAGGGCGGATGGGCGGCGAACTGCACGCGCTCGCGCTGCAGACCTCCGTTCCCGAGGCCGGCTGAGCGACATATTGGAGGTCGATATGAGCGACAATCCCGTAAACGAACGCATCAAGACGGACATCGACGGCAACGACGTGATGCTCTTCATGAAGGGCACCCCCGTCTTTCCGCAGTGCGGCTTCTCCGCCGCCGTGGTCCAGATCCTGAACCACATGGGCGTGAAATTCGGCAGCGCCGACGTGCTGATGGATCCGGAAATGCGCGATGGCATCAAGCAATTCACCAACTGGCCGACCGTGCCCCAGCTTTATGTGAAGGGCGAATTCGTGGGCGGCTGCGACATCGTGCGCGAGATGTTCGAGACCGGTGAGCTGGAGCAGCTCTTCGAGGAAAAGGGCGTCGCGCGCGAAGCTGCCTGACGCAACCTTCTAAGCTAATCTCGACGGGCCGCCTTGTGCGGCCCGTTCGCTTTTCAGGTCCAGCCACGGCACAAGGCTCATCCTTCGACAGGCTCAGGATGAGGCTCTAGAAAGCAACCTCACACTGAGCCTGTCGAAGTGCGAGGTTGCTCGCACCGGGAGCGAAACCTGTCGGACCAGCACACACAACCCGCGACGCGCCGCAGCTTTACGCGTGAGGAGACCGCAGGGCTCGCGTTCGGGATCACGGGATTCACGATCTGGGGCCTGACGCCGCTCTATTTCAAGGCGCTCGGAGCCCTTCCCGCTGCCGAGATCGTCTCCCACCGGTTCATCTGGTCGATGGTCTTCATGATGCTGGTGCTGACCGTCTCGCGCCAGTGGCCCGCGGTGGCGCACGCCATGACACGGCCACGGGTCCTCGCCGTGTTGCTGGTGACGGGGGTTCTCATCGGGACCAACTGGCTGGTCTTCATCCATGCCGTCCTTGTTGACCGGATCGTCGCCGCCAGTCTCGGCTACTTCCTCAATCCCCTCGTGAGCGTGCTGCTGGGCTTCGTATTCCTGCGCGAAAGACTGACGCCGTTGCAGTGGTGCGCCGTCGGACTCGCCGCCTGCGGCGTCCTCACCCAGGTCATTGCCTACGGTGCGCTACCCTGGATCGCACTGGTGCTTGGGTTGACCTTCGCGACCTACGGACTGTTGCGAAAGAAGGTCGATGCCGGTGCAGCGGTCGGCCTGTTTCTGGAAACAGCGCTTCTGCTGCCGGCCGTTCTGGGAGTCCTGATATGGCTGGAACTTGCCGGAGCCGGCGCCTTCACGAACCGGGGGATCGGGTTCGACCTGTTGCTCGCCTTTGCGGGAATCGCCACCGGACTGCCGCTGGTGCTCTACGCCGCCGGGGCGCGGCGGGTGAAGCTCTCGACGATGGGCCTCCTCCAGTATATCGCACCGTCCGGCAACCTTCTGATCGCGGTCATGCTGTTCGGGGAACCGTTCACGAGGGTCGAGGCAATCACATTCGCATTCATCTGGTCGGCGCTGGCCGTCTATACAGTGGAAATCTGGCGCACGCGGATCGTGTGATGTTTCACCGCATTGAATACCCGGCGCACGCGGCGCAATATGCGCGAAATCACCGGCTCATAAACCCCGGCTCCACGGAGGGAGAATCACGATGTCCCTGTTCTGGCTCGATCACGTCAATATCCGCACCACCAACCTCGACGAGATGTCGGACTTCTATGAAGACGTCCTGGGTCTCAAGCGCGGTCCCCGTCCCAGCTTCGCCTTCGGAGGTGCCTGGCACTATTGCGGCAAGAACGCTGTCGTCCACATCGTGGAATCCTCCAAGAAACTGAAGACGTCCGAAACCCAGCTCGAGCATTTCGCCTTTCGTTCCAACGGCACGGTCAAGGCGTTCCAGAAGAAAATGCGCGAGACGGACACGCCCTATAATGTGGTGCCGCTGACCGAGATCAACATGATCCAGGTGAACGTCTTTGACCCCGATGGCAACAAGATCGAGGTCCAGTTCGCCGCCAGCGAAGCGGATATGGAACCGTTCTACGGCTCCGCAAAGTCCAAGCGCCGCATGAAGAAAGGCGAGGAACTGAACGCCACCGGCATCCTTCCCGCCGGCAAATCCAAGGCCAAGACCACAAAGAAGAACAAGGCACTGGGCATTCCCAAGCCGATCAAGACGCCGACGAAGCGGCCGGTGAACGCCTGACAGCCTGATCCGGCTCTGCGCCGCGCCATCACCGATTTGTCATTTGATGGTGAGCCTGGCAACGGGCCATAACGGCCCGGTTCACAGGCTTTTTGTGTTTTGCGGAACCGGAACCATGGCTTTGAAATTTCCCCGTACCCTCGCACGCACCGGACTGGCTGCCGCCATCGCCGCGGCAGCAACCTTCAGTACAGCACAGGCAGAGGACTACGGCGCGCGGGTCGGCGAAGCCATCCCGCACCAGCTCGAGGTCCCCGACCAGACCAGCCAGGTGCAGAGCTTCGTCACGCTGAAGAAGAACCGCGGTCTGATCATGCTGTTCTCCCGCTCGCTGGCGTGGTGACCCACCTGCATCAGCCAGGCGGTCGCCTGGAACGACAGGATTGATTTCATCCACGAGAACGGTTTCGAGGTCGTCTCCGTGACCTACGACGACGTGGACACCCTCAAGCGTTTCGCCGCACGGCGCGGCATCAAGTATCCCCTGCTGGCGGATTCGAAGAGCGAGGCGATCCGCGCCTTCGGCCTGTTCAATGACGGCCCGCCGCCGGAAAGCCGCTACTACGGTACATCCAAGCCGCAGGTGGTGGTGGTCAATGCAGATGGCGTCGTCACCCACACCTTCTCCGGCCACGGCTACACCGCCGATGAGGAGATCGAGGGCATCGTGGAACGCGCCCTGCAGGGCTCATCCAGCTAAGGCGTACAACATCCATGAGAGAGTGACTGGGGCGGGTCCATGACCCGCCCCTTTTGTTTTGCGCGCGCCACACCAGGCTTCAACGAAAAAGGCCGGCTCGCGCGAGCCGGCCTTTCCGAGAATTCGTCGGGAAGCGAACGGATTACAGCGAGTAGAACTCGATGACCAGGTTCGGTTCCATCGTGACCGGGTACGGAACATCGGCCAGCTTCGGTCCACGCACATAGGTGCCCTTGAGCGCGTTCAGATCGACGTCGAGATATTCCGGCACGTCGCGCTCGGTCGAGGCAATCGCCTCAAGCACGATCGGCACTTCGCGGGACTTTTCCTTCACCTCGATCACGTCGCCGTCCTTGACCTGATAGGACGGGATGTTCACGCGCTTGCCGTTCACACGGATGTGGCCGTGGTTCACGAACTGGCGGGCGGCGAAGATCGTCGGCACGAATTTCATCCGATAGACCACCGCGTCGAGACGGCGCTCCAGCAGCTCGATCAGGTTCTCGCCCGTGTCGCCACGGCGACGGACAGCCTCATCGTAATAGCGGCGGAACTGGCGCTCGCCGACATCACCGTAATACTTGCGCAGCTTCTGCTTGGCGATCAGGTGGAGGCCGTAGTCGGACGGCTTCTTGCGGCGGCGGCCATGCTCGCCCGGGCCGTGCTCACGGCGGTTGACGGGGCTCTTGGGACGGCCCCAGAGGTTTTCGCCGAGACGGCGATCAATCTTGTACTTAGCGGAATGCCGCTTGGACATGGTTCGAATCCGTTTCTTTGTGTTTGTTGTCCCGGTTGGCGCCGCAAACATCCTGCACGACACGGGTTACGGATCGTTGTCCGAACCACGCTCCCGGGAATTGCGGCGCACTATAGGGATCGCCGGGGCGATGTCAAACAGGGATTGGCCGCGCCGGACCGGCATTTATCGCGTGTTTTCAGGTATATGACCCCATGACCGTACATTCGACGCCGCCCGCACGGGACAAACGGCACCTGAAGGGGCTCACGGTCACGGTCCTCGGGGTTCTGGTGCTGACGCCCGACGGCGTGCTGACATCTCTCGTCTCCGCTGCGCCCCTCACCCAGTCGTTCTGGCGCGGCCTTTTCATGGCGATCGCGCTGTGTGCGTTCGTCATCCTGCGCTACGGACGTGGCGCGCCCGCCGTCTTCGGCCGGCTGCGCAGCCGGCCCCACCTCGCGGTGGGCTTCCTGTTCGCCATGTCGTCCATCGGCTGGGTGCTGGCGATCACCTCCACCAGCGTTGCCAATACGCTGTTCATCGTTGCCTGCGCGCCGCTGTTTTCCACGATATTCGCCTGGGTGTTCGTCGGCGAACGCACATCGCCGCACACCATTGTCGCCATCCTGATCGCGATCGGGGGGATCGCGGTCATCTTCGCCGAGGGGCTCGGGCGCGGCGACCTGTTCGGAAACCTCGCCGCCGTCGGCACCGCCTTTGCCTGGGCAGGCATGGTCGTGATCCTGGAACACGCAAAGATCGAAGACCCCGCCCCCTCGCTCGCCCTGGGCGGCGTCCTTGTCGCGCTCGTCACCCTGGTCGCAGCGCCCACACTGGCCGTGTCCGGGACCGATCTGGGCTGGATCGCGGTCCTGGGCTTCATCATCCTGCCGGTCTCGTTCTTCCTGATCGGCCTGGGCCCGCAATACATTCCCGCTCCGGAGGTCAGCCTCATCATGCTCTTGGAGGCCGTGATCGGGCCGTTCTGGGCGTGGCTGTTCATCGCACAGGTCCCGTCCGACCGGACCCTGGTCGGCGGGTTCGTGATCCTGGCGACACTGGCCGTCCACTTCGCCTACGGCATGCGCGGATCACGCGCGGCCTAGTCGGAGGTTTCGTCTTCCGGCCACTCCCCGCGGCGGCGCTTGGCATTTTGGGTGTGCTGCCAGCTCCGGGTCAGCGCGCTGATCATCCCGTGAAAGGTACGCACTTCCTGTTCCGTAAGCCTTGCGCGCTGGAGCATCGCCCGGATGTTCCGGGTCGCGGTATCGGTCAGGTCTTTTGACCGGAAGAATCCGCCTTCCTCCAGCCCTGCCTCGAGCCGCTCGAACAGGCCGATCAGCTCCTGCTTGTTCGCCGGCCAGGTGCCGGGCGAGGACAACTGGTCAGGCGGGGTATCGTCGCCTGCCGTGAACCATTCATGGGCCACCAGCAGCACGGCCTGGGCCAGGTTCAGGGAGGAATAGGCAGGATTGAGCGGCACGGTGATCACGGTATCCGCCAGCACGACATGTTCGTTGACCAGGCCCGACCGCTCCGGCCCGAACAGGATGCCGACCGTCTCGCCGCGCGCCTCGGCGTCCCGGATTTCGGACCCCGCCTGGCGCGGCGTCACCACCCGCACCGACATCTCGCGCGGGCGCGCTGTGGTCGCATAGACTGTGGTCAAGCCGGCCACGGCGTCTTCCACGCTGTCGCACAGTACTGCATTGTCGAGCACCTGCGTCGCACCCGACGCCATGGTCACGGCACGCTGGTTCGGCCATTCCTCGCGCGGGTTCACCAGCGTCATGCGATCGAGGCCGCAATTCAGCATGGCGCGCGCGACAGCACCAATATTCTCACCGAGCTGGGGCTCCACGAGAATCACCCGCGGGCCGCCGGTCATGGACTCTTGCGTGCGGTCGGTTCCCGCCATCAGTTCGTTTCTCCCTTACCTCCAAGCGCGAGCGTCATCATACCCGCTCCGGAAAAAGCCAGCGCCAGCGCGATCAGGCCCAGCCCGGTCAGGGCAAAGGCGCCGGTCATATCGACAAGCGCCGCGAGCGGGCGGCTGTAGAACGGCGACATGGCCAGTCCCAGAAACTGGCAGAAGGTGAAGCCGCCCACCACCCGCCCTCGAAACCGGACCGGCGCAACCGACAGAAGCCATGCGTTCAGTGTAGGCACAATGATTCCGAAGCCCAGCCCCGACACCACCATGCCGGTCATCACCTGCGGCGCACCGTCCGCCGAGGCGGCCAGCAGGTAACCGCAGCCCAGAAGGAAGTTTCCAACCGCCATCAACGCGTTGCGTCCGAAGCGCCCCCGCAGGAGACGGAACAACACGGCGGTGATGCCCGTCACGAGATTGAACAGCGCCACACCAAAACCGGCGATCCGCGCCTCGGGCACGCCGATTTCCGGCAACAGGAAGGGCACCTGAGAGGGCACGAGGAACGTGAACACCATGCTCAGCCAGACAAGCACGTACACCAGCAGGAGCGCCGCGACAGCGATTGTGCCACCCGAACCAGACTCCGCAGGGTGTTCCGCTCCGGACGGCCTGCTCTCGGGCTCCTCGATCGCGATCCAGGCCAGTGGCAGGACCACCAGGGCCAGTGCATACATCGCAAAGGGCAGGCGCCAGTCGCTCTCGGCCAGAAATCCCGTCACCGTGGTGCCGAACGCCATCGCCACGGTCATCGTCGCGAACTGGAGACCCGCCATGCGGTTGCGCGCCGCACCGTCATAGAAATCCCCGATGAGGGTCGTGGCGACCGTCAGGATCATGCCCACCGCGATGCCCATGATCGCGCGACTGACAAGGATCGCAAACAGCCCGTCCAGCCAAACGGGTGCCAGACCGGTTACCAGATAGACCATAAGCGCCGTGATCAGCACCGGCCGCCGGCCAAGCCGATCGATGACCAGACCCGCGAATGGCGCCGAAAGGGCAATGAAGAAGGCAGCCATGGTCAGCACCATCGGCGCGAGCAGGCCGATATTCGGGACATCGGCGAAGGCGCGCGCAATGGCGGGAAGCGCCGGGGACACGCCCGCCATCCCGAACAGGGTCAGGCCGCTGGCGGACAGGATCGCCACCGCGCGCAGGCCGGGCCGCGATCCCGCCGATAGAAGATGTCTGGGACTCAAACAGCCGCCCTCAGTCGGACTGGGTCTTCGACCGGAGAAGTTTGTAAACGATGGCGTCGTCGAGCGCCTCGTAGGCCGCGTCGATGATGTTCGGTGAGATGCCCACGGTGCCCCAGCGGTGGCCGGTCTCGTCGGTGGACTCGATCATCACGCGGGTGACCGCCGCCGTCGCGCGCTGCGGCGTCAGGATGCGGACCTTGAAGTCCACCAGCCGCATTTCCTCCAGCTCCGGGTACTTCGGCAGCAGCGCCTTGCGCATGGCGTCGTCCAGCGCGTTGACCGGACCGTTGCCCTCGGCCACCTGCATGGTCGCCTCGCCGTCGATTTCCATCTTCACCACGGCCTGGCTGATGGTCGTGACCTCGCCGCGCGCGTTGAAGCGGCGCTCGACCTCGGAGCGGAAGCTTTCCATCCGGTAGAAGCGCGGCAGGTCGCCCAGCGCACGCCGCGCCAGAAGTTCAAAACTCGCCTCGGCACCGTCATAGGTGTAGCCCTCGAACTCGCGTTCCTTCACATCCTCGACCAGCCGCGAGATGCGCTTGTCGGAACTGTCCACGTCGATCCCGGCATCCGACAGGCGCGACAGGATATTCGACCGGCCGGCCTGATCCGACACCACGATATGGCGCTGGTTGCCAACGGTGTCCGGCGGCACATGCTCATAGGTCGCCGGATCCTTCTGGACCGCGGAGACATGCAGTCCGCCCTTATGGGTAAACGCCCCCTCGCCGACATAAGCCGCGTGTCGGTCCGGCGCCTGGTTCAGCAGCTCGTCCAGCAGGCGGGAGACATGGGTCAGCTTGCGCAGCCCCTCCTCGCCCACGCCGGTTTCGTACGCGCCATCGTATTTCAGCATCAGGTTGGCGATCAGTGTGATCGTGTTGGCGTTGCCGCAGCGTTCGCCCAGCCCGTTCAGCGTGCCCTGCACATGGCGCACGCCCGCCTCCACCGCCGCCAGCGTGTTGGCGACGGCGTTGCCGGTGTCGTCATGGGTGTGGATGCCCAGCCGGTCACCGGGAATATGTTCGGCCACCTCCGCCACGATTCGGCGGATTTCATGGGGCATGGTGCCTCCATTGGTGTCGCACAGCACGACCCATCGCGCCCCGGCCTCATAAGCCGCCTTCGCGCAGGCCAGCGCGTAGTCCGGGTTCGCCTTGTAGCCGTCGAAGAAATGTTCGGCGTCGAACAGCACCTCGTCCTTGCGGGTCAGCGCATGGGCGATGCTGTCGGCGATCATGGTGACGTTGTCCTCGCGCGGGATGCCCAGCGCCAGATCGACATGGAAGTCCCAGGTCTTGCCGACCATGCACACCGTGTCCGCCGCCGTGGACAGGATCGCGTTGAGGCCCGGATCGTTGGCCGCCGAATGGTCCGGCCGCCGTGTCATGCCGAAGGCCGTGAAGCGCGCACGCTTCATGCCGGGCGAAGTCTCGAAGAAGGCGTCATCCACCGGGTTCGCCCCCGGCCAGCCGCCTTCCACATAGTCCACGCCCAGATCGTCCAGCGCACGGGCGATTGCGCGCTTGTCATCGACGGAGAAATCCACGCCGCGCGTCTGCGCGCCATCACGCAGGGTCGTGTCGAACAGATAGATGCGCTCAGCCATGTCGGTCAGCTTTCCCGCCGCCAGGTGGTGCCGCCCGCGCCGTCTTCCAGCACGATACCCTGGGCCAGCAGCTCGTCACGGATTTCATCGGCCCGGGCGAAGTTCTTTTCGGCGCGCGCCGCGTTGCGCTCGGCCACCAGCGCATCGATGGCCTCGTCACCTCCGCCTTGGAACCACACATCCGGGCTTTCCTGGAGGATACCGAGCAGACGCCCCGCCGCCTTCAGACGGTCGGCCGCCGTCTCGGCCGCCTCCGCGTCGCCGTCCTTGTCGGCGGCGAACACGGCATCCGCCGCGGCATGTACGGCTGCGATCGCAGCCGGGGTATTCAGGTCGTCTTCCAACGCCGCGATCACGCCGTCCGGGATTTCCCCGTCCGATGATGCCCCGTCCTTCACCAGCGCCAGCGCACGGAACCACCGGTTCAGTTCCTGCCGTGCCTCGCGCACGCCGTCCCTGGTGAAGTCCAGCGGCTGGCGGTAATGGGTCTTCAGGATCGCCAGACGCAGCGCCTCGCCCGGGAACTCCTTGAGCAGATCCGAGACGGTGTAGAAGTTGCCCAGGGACTTGGACATCTTCTCCCCCTCGCTCATCAGGTAGCCGTTGTGCACCCAGTAGTTCGCGAAGGACGCGTCCGGATGGGCACAGCGCGACTGGGCGATCTCGTTCTCGTGGTGCGGGAAGACCAGGTCCACGCCGCCGCCATGGATGTCGAAGGACGCACCCAGGTGCTGCTCGCTCATGGCCGAGCATTCCAGGTGCCAGCCCGGACGTCCGAAACCCCAGGGCGACTCCCAGCCCGGCTGGTCGCCGGTCGAGGGCTTCCACAGAACGAAGTCCGACGGATCGCGCTTGTAGGGCGCGACCTCGACACGCGCGCCCGCGATCATCTCGTCACGATTGCGGCCCGACAGCTTCCCGTAATCCGGCATCGAAGGCACATGGAACAGCACATGGCCCTCGGCCGCATAGGCGTATTCCTTCGTGACCAGCGTCTCGATCAGGGCGATCATCTGGGCGATGTGCTCGGTCGCACGAGGCTCCACATCCGGCGGCAGGCAGCCCAGCGCCGCCGTGGCCGCGTGGAAATTCTCGGTCGTGCGCCGTGTCAGCGCGTCGATGGTCTCGCCGTTCTCCGCCGCCCGGTCGATGATCTTGTCGTCCACATCGGTGATGTTGCGGGCATAGGTGACGTGCCCCGCGCCGTATTCCTGGCGCAGCAGCCGGGCCAGCACGTCGAACACCACCAGCGGGCGCGCGTTGCCGATATGAATATCGTCATAGACCGTCGGCCCGCAGACATACATGCGCACATTGGCCGGATCGATCGGCTCGAAGGCCTGCTTGCTGCGCGTCAATGTGTTGTGGAGATGAAGAGTCATCACGGGGTCCCGGAATAAAGAGTGCACTTCGCGCGCGGGTTACCCGCGCACAGACAGGGGCTGTCAGGCGGTAATTCGCCTGCCTGCGCGAAGCCGGAGCGGCTTCGCTACGGCGAAGACAGGCCCGCAGGCAATGCAACATCGACGGGTGTGCCGGTCAGTCATGGCCGCGTGTATAGCGCCGTTCGGTTTCGGCGTCACCCCCTCCCCAACCCTCCCCCATCAAGGGGGAGGGAGCCGGAGCGGGCGGCTCACAAAGAACAAGTCCTCCCCCTTGATGAGGGAGGATTTAGGAGGGGGTGCAGCCGATAGACCCTAGGCCTTGCCCCGGAACGCGTTTGTGATCGGGTAGCGGCGGTCGCGGCCGAAGGCGCGGCTGGTCAGCTTCACCCCCGGCGGGGCCTGGCGGCGCTTGTATTCCGACAGTTCCAGCAGCCGCCAGATGCGCTGCACCGTCTCAGGCTCGAAGCCCTTCGCTTCCAGGTCCTCGGCGCCCAGGTCTTCCTCGATCAGCCCGTGCAGGATCGCGTCCAGCACCTCATAGGGCGGCAGGGAGTCCTCGTCCTTCTGGTCGGGGCGCAGCTCGGCCGATGGCGGCTTGGTGATGATCCGATCGGGAATCACGTCGCCCGCGGGGCCCAGCACGTTGTCGGGGAAGTTCTCGTTCCGCCAGCGGCACAGCGCGAACACATCGGTCTTGTACACATCCTTGATGACCGAATAGCCGCCGTTCATGTCGCCATAGATGGTGGCGTAGCCCACCGACATTTCCGACTTGTTGCCGGTGGTGACCAGCATTGCGCCGGTGGCATTTGAAATCGCCATCAGGAGCGTGCCGCGCGAGCGACTCTGGATGTTTTCCGCCGTCACGCCCGAGGCGGGCTCGTTGAAGACTTCGGTCAGCATCGTGTCGAACGCGCCCATGGCCGGGCCGATATTGGCGCTGTCGTAGCGCACCTCCAGCCGCTCGGCGAGTTCGCGGGCATCGTCCAGCGAATCCCCGCTTGTGTAGGGAGACGGCATCATCACGCAGTGCACCCGGTCGCGGCCCAGCGCATCCACGGCGACCACCGCCGTGATCGCGGAATCGATGCCGCCTGAAAGCCCGATAACGACACCGGGGAAGCCGTTCTTGTTCACATAGTCGCGCAGGCCCAGCACCATCGCCTGATAGATGCGCTCCATGCCCTCGATCCAGGGCTCGATCTCGCCGGATGTGCAGGCCCAGCCGTCATCGCCGCGCGCCCAGGTCGTGGCCTTGAGGTCTTCGGTGAACTGGGTCGCCGCCACGGCCATGCGCCGGTCGGCGTTCAGCACGAAGGAGCCGCCGTCGAAGACCAGCTCGTCCTGCCCGCCCACCTGATTCACATAGATCAGCGGCAGGTCCGTCTCCGTCACCCGCGCGACGGCCAGGTTCATGCGGGTATCGACCTTGTCGCGCTCATACGGGCTGCCGTTCAGGAAGACGAGGATCTCGGCACCCGATTCCATCAGGGTCTCGGACACGTCCGGCGTCCACATGTCCTCGCAGACCGCGAGGCCGAGCCTCACGCCCCGGAAGTTCACCGGCCCCGGCAGATCGCCCGGCTGAAAGACGCGCTTCTCGTCGAACACGCCGTAGTTCGGCAGGTCCCACTTGTAGCGCAGCGTCTGCACCTTGCCGTCGTCGAGCACGGCGGCGGCGTTGAACCGGTTGCCGTCCCTGTCCAGCCACGGGGTGCCGATAATCAGCCCCGGCCCGCCATCGCCGGTTTCCTTGGCCAGATCCTCGACGGCGGCCATCGCCGCACGCACGAAGGCGTTCTTCAGGATCAGGTCTTCCGGCGGGTAGCCGGTGACGCAAAGCTCCGTGCAGACGACGAGCTCCGCCCCCTGCCCGGATGCCGCCAGCCGGGCCGCGCGGATCTTCGCGACATTGCCCTCGATATCCCCCACGACGGGGTTGAGCTGGGCGAGCGTGATGTTCAGGGAATCGGTCATGGCACAGACGGTGCAAAAAGGGGCGAAAACTCAGGCGTCGGACGGTATTGGGGGACGTCCGGGGTGTCAACGCGTTGGCAGCACAGGACTGGTGCTGCATTCCGGCACGAACTACAAGCGCCCTTGTCATGCACATCCGTGAAACCAGTCCCACCGACACCGCCGTGGTCCGTGACATCCATGTCCGCGCGTTCGGTCAGGACGAAGAAGCCGATCTCGCCCTGGCCCTTCTGACGGACCCGAGCGCCGAACCGCGCCTGTCGCTCCTCGCCGAAATCGAAGGCAGCCCGGCCGGCCATGTCCTGTTCACAGCCGTGACCATCGAAGGCGCGGCGGCCACGCCACGCGCCGCGATCCTCGCCCCGCTGGCCGTGTTGCCCGACCGGCAGGCACAGGGGGCGGGCTCGGCGCTGGTTCGGGACGGGCTGTCGCGGCTCAAACAGAGCGGCATGGTACTGGTCTTCGTGTTCGGCGATCCCGACTACTACGGGCGCTTCGGGTTCGAGGCCGCGCTGCCGCACGGCTTCACGCCGACCCACCCGGTCCCGCCGGAATACGAACATGGCTGGCTGGTGCAGTCGCTCACCGGAGGCTGGCCCGCCGCAAAAGACCGGATTATCTGCGCCGATTGCCTGAACGATCCGAAATACTGGGGCGATTAGCCCCGGGCGCTACTTCCGCAGCAGGAACTCGCGGCCGACCTTCACACGTTTGGTGCCGCCGTACTCCACGATATCCGCCGTCGCATAGGTCTGCTGCCAGTCGCCCGGCAGGAAGGAGCCCGTGCCGATGGCGTCGATGGGCGCGTCGGCAGCGGCCATGACCTTGCACTTCTCCGGCCCGAAGCCCGAGGACGCCACGATCTTCGCCTTCTCGAATCCGCCCTGGTCGAGCTTCTCGCGCAGGCGCCAGAGTGCCGCGGCGGAGACGCCGCCGCCAATCAGGTGGCGGAGCTCGCCCTCGGTCCGGTAGCCGCGAATGGCATCGGGCGAATGGCGCTCCAGCACGGCATAGCTCTGGGACGGATCCAGCCCCTCGATGTAGCGGCCGCCCGGCGTGTCGAGGCGCAGCGCCAGCTGGCCCTCGCGCACCATCTCGGGAAAACGGCGGCAGACTTCCAGGGAGTCGCTCACCTCACGCCCGAAGTAATCGACCAGCACGGTCAGCGGCTCGTCGGGATGGGTCTCGTGGAACATCTCGGCCGCACGCAGCGTGGTGCCGGCGTAGCCGATCAGCGCATGCGGCATGGTCCCCAGCCCGCGATCCTGGCCGAAGTAATGCGCCGTCGCATCCGTCGCGTTGCCGACAAAACCGATCGCACCGACCTTGCGTTTGGCGCGCGCGGAGCCGACCGAAGCGGCATAGGCCATCAGCTCCGCCATGTCGGGGCCGGTGCAGTGGCGCGCATCGAAGGCCATGAAGGCCACGTTCGGCAGGTCCACGCACATGGCTGCCGCGTTGTAGGCCGCCACACAGCCCGCGCCGAGCTTCTGCAGGAACAGCGTTTCCAGATCGACCAGCTCGTGGAACGAGCCGGAGATGTACATCAGCGGCTCACCCGCACCGACCCAGCGTCCCTCGTCGAAGCGCAGATCCACCTTGAACTCGGTGCCACGCGCGGCCGCCACGCCATCCAGCCATTCCAGCGCGAGGCGGGCGGCGGAGATCACCGGGCGGCGCATGAACACCGCATAGGTGACCTGGGTGTCGCCGAACTTCCCGACGATATCGCGGGTCTTGTTGAAATAGGTGTCGGTGTAGCGGGAGATATCCGCCACTGATGGCCGCAGTTCCGTGGCGCGGGCGGGCTCCGCCGTCGCGGCCTCACGCGTCGTGCCCGGTTCAGGCGATTCGGTCGTGCTCATCAGGACCCCCGATCATTGCGCGTCGCAGTCTGGCGCGCGACGGGCCGTTCGCAAAGCCTCTTTCGAGGCCCTGCGCGCTGCCGTCAGTCGGCCGACGCGGCCTGCGCCAGCTCCGCCGCCATCACGTCGCGCTGGCTTTTCAGCCGCTCGGCGATCTGGAAGGCCAGTTCGATGGACTGGCTGGCGTTCAGGCGCGGGTCGCAATGGGTGTGATAGCGGTCCGCGAGGCGTTCCTCGGTGATCTCCTGGGCGCCGCCGATGCATTCGGTGACGTCCTGGCCGGTCATCTCGAAATGGACACCGCCGGCGTGTGAGCCTTCAGCACGGTGCACCGCGAAGAAGGTGTCCACCTCCGACAGGATCGCGTCGAAACCGCGCGTCTTGTAGCCGGTGGAGGCCTTGATCGTGTTGCCGTGCATCGGGTCGCACGACCAGACAACCTTGCGCCCTGCGCCCTCGACCGCACGCACCAGCGGCGGCAGGCCGTCGGCGGCCTTGTCCGCGCCCATGCGGCAGATCAGGGTGATCCGGCCAGCCTCGTTCTCCGGGTTCAGGATGTCGAGCAGGCGCAGCAGGTCATCGGTGTTGAGCGACGGGCCGCACTTGATGCCGATGGGGTTCTCGACCCCGCTCAGGAACTCCACATGCGCGCCATCAGGCTGGCGGGTACGGTCGCCGATCCACAGCATGTGGGCCGAGGTGTCGTACCACTTGCCGGTCAGCGAATCCTGCCGGGTCAGCGCCTGCTCATAGACCAGCAGCAGCGCTTCGTGGCTGGTGTAGAAATCCGTCTCGCGCATCTGCGGGACGTTCTCGCTGGTCAGGCCGCAGGCGGCCATGAAGGCCAGCGTCTCGTCGATGCGGGTCGCCAGTTCCTCGAATTTCGCGCCCTGGGCGCTCGACTTCACGAAGTCGAGGTTCCACTGGTGAATCCGGGTCAGGTCCGCGAAGCCGCCCTGGGCGAAGGCGCGCAGCAGGTTCAGCGTCGAGGCAGCCTGGTGGTAGGCGCGCAGCATGCGGGCGGGATCGGGCTCGCGCGAAGCCGGCTCGAACGCCATGTCGTTGATGATGTCGCCGCGATAGCTCGGCAGGGACACACCGTCGATCTCTTCCATCGGGGCCGAGCGGGGCTTGGCGAACTGACCGGCCATGCGGCCGACCTTCACCACCGGGCAGGCGGCTCCATAGGTCAGCACCACCGCCATCTGAAGGAGCACCTTGAAGGTGTCGCGGATGTTGTCGGCATGGAATTCGGCGAAGCTTTCCGCGCAGTCACCGCCCTGCAGCAGAAATGCCTGACCTTCGGCCACGCGGGCGAGCTGCGCACGCAGCGCACGCGCCTCGCCGGCGAACACCAGCGGCGGCTGCTTCGAGAGTTCGGCTTCGACGGCCGCAAGGGCGCCGGCATTGCTGTATTCCGGCACCTGCAGAATATCGCGGTCGCGCCAGCTATCGGGCTTCCAGTTCTTCGACATCACATCATTCGGGCCGCGGTGAACCGCAAAACCCGTCCATTTGTTCGCTTGACCAGGTCACATACGCGCTAACGGGGGAGGCTATAGGCGTCCCAGGGCGGGAATTCCAGCGAAAATCGCACAAATACAAGGTCCTAGCAAACCGCCGTTTCGCAAAAGCGTCATGCGTGAGCCTGCCACACCCGACTGAAACATCCTCATGCTGAGCCTGTCGAAGTATGAGGATGTCGCCCTCCCCCTTCGTCAGGCTCAGGGTGAGGGCGCAGTATATATCTACTCTGCGGCCTTGGCGGTCTCTTCCGGCACCGGCTCGCGCATGGTGACGAACTCTTCCGCCGAGGTCGGATGAATGCCGATGGTGCTGTCGAAAATCGCCTTTGTCGCGCCCGCCTTCAGCGCCACGCCGAAGCCCTGCATCATCTCGCCCGCATCGGCGCCGACCATGTGGATGCCCACGACCTTGTCGGAGGCCTTATCGACGATCATCTTCATGAAGGTCTGCTCGTCGCGCCCGGTCAGCGTGTGCTTGAGCGGCTTGAAGCTGCTCTTGAAGATCGACACATCGCCATACTTCTCGCGCGCCTCGGCTTCCGTCAGTCCGACCGTGCCGACCGGCGGCTGGCTGAACACGGCGGTCGGGATGTAGTCGTAGTTCACCGTCGTCGGCTCGTTGCGGAACAGCGTCTTGGCGACGGCCATACCCTCGGCCAGCGCGACAGGTGTGAGCTGGTAACGGTCGATGATGTCGCCGATGGCCCAGATCGACGGGACCGAGGTGCGGAAGTACTCGTCCACGACCACGGCACCGTTTTCCTTCAGCTCGACCCCGGCCTCTTCCAGGCCCAGGCCCGTCACCTTCGGGCGGCGGCCGATGGCCGACAGTACCTGATCGGCTTCCAGGATCACCCCGTCGGTCAGGTGGACGCGCAGGCCGTCATCGGTCTTCTCGATACGGTCGAACACGGAATTGAAGCGCATGGTGATGCCCTTCTTCTCCATCTCGGCCTTGAGGTGATGGCGGATGTCTTCGTCAAAGCCGCGCATGAACATCGCACCGCGATAGACAAGTGTCGTCTCCACGCCGAGGCCCGCGAAGATGCCCGCGAACTCCACAGCGATATAACCGCCACCCTCGACCACAACCCGCTTGGGGAGTTCGTCGAGATAGAACGCCTCGTTCGAGGTGATCATGTGCTCGTGGCCCTCGAAGCGGTGATCGTTCGGCCAGCTTCCCGCCGCGACGAGGATGTTCTCCGCGGTGTAGTGCTTGCCCTCGACCTCGACGGTGTGCGCATCCACGACCGTCGCGCGGCCGTCGATGACCTCCACCCCGGAATTCTCCAGCAGGCGGCGATAGATGCCGTTGAGGCGGGAGATTTCCTTGTCCTTGTTCTCGACGAGGGTGCACCAGTTGTAGGACTCCGGCTTCACCGTCCAGCCATAGGCCGCCGCGTCGGAGAACTCCTCATGGAAGTGCGAGGCATAGACGAACAGCTTTTTCGGGATACAGCCCACATTCACGCATGTGCCGCCCAAGTGCAGGTCTTCGGCAACCGCCACACGCGCGCCATAGCCCGCGGAAAACCGGGATGCCCGGACCCCGCCGGAGCCCGCACCGATCACAAACAGGTCGTAGTCGTATTCCGCCATGTGGCACCTTCCAGAAAATCTTGTTCGGACCTAATTAGCGCGCCGTCCGGCAAAAGCAACTGCCCCACGGTCACAAGTGCTTGCTTCCCGGGTTGGCCGGCGGCTCCTGCCGCGCGCACATGACACCCTTGCAGCGCCTGAATTGCCTTCCCTCGCGCGCATCGTTAATGCTCGGAGCGGAGGAAGTTGCGTGCCCGTTGAAATCATCCTGATCTATCTGGCCATGGGCGTGTTCGCCGGGGTCGTCGCCGCGATGTTCGGTGTCGGCGGCGGGTTCGCGGTCGCACCGATCCTGCTGATCGCGCTGACCATCCAGGACATCGGCGGCGAACAGCGCATGCACCTGACCATCGGTACCACCCAGGCCGTCATCTTCGTGACGGCCAGCTTCACCGCCGTGCTGCGCTGGCGCGCGGGCGACACCAATCTTGCCCTTGTCGCGAAATTCCTGCCGCTGGTCGCCGTGGGCGCGATCGTCGGGGCGACGGTCGGCGACGCGCTGCCGGGCAACGTCCTGAAGGCGATCTTCATCTTCTTCATCGCGCTGACCATCGTGCGCGGGCTGCTGACCAGACGGATTGTGGACCTGCAGAGTGGCAGCGACCTGTCCGGGGTACGCGGCCCGGAATTCTGGCTCTCGGGATCACTGTCCGGCTTCCTCGGCTCACTGATGGGGCCGGGCCCCGCCGTGCTGGTCGTGCCCTTCCTGCGCCGTCTGCGCTTCCCCATGGCGACGACCATCGCCACCGCCTCGACGCTCGCCGCCTCCATGGGTCTGTTCGCGGGCGTCACCTATATCGTCGGCGGCTTCAACGAGACCGGGCTGCCGGAGAACAGCCTTGGCTACCTCTTCCTGCCGGCCTTCGCCGGTCTCGCCGTGGGTGGGCTGGCCGGTGCGCCGTTGGGCCTGAAGATTTCACGTATCCTCGACGACCACCTGCAAAGCCGCCTGTACCTGCTCTACCTCGCGATTGTGCTGGTGGTGATGCTGCTGCACGGCCGGACAGGCTGAGGGCCCGCGATGCTCTACGAAATCATCCTGATCTATTTCCTGACCGGCGCGCTGGCCGGGTTCGTCTCGGGCCTGTTCGGCGTCGGCGGGGCCTTCACCATGGCCCCGGCCCTGATCATCGGCCTGCCCCTGCAGGGTGTGCCCGACGAACACGTGATGCACTTATCCGCCGGAACGGCATTGGGCGTGATGGCCGCGACCTCGGCCTATGTCGCGGCGCTGCGCTACCGGACGGGCGACCTGCAACTGCCCGTCACCCTGCGCTTCGTGCCGTTCATCGTGATCGGCGCCGTCGCCGGCTCGATCTTCGGTGACTACCTTCCCGGCGATGTCCTGAAGATCATCTTCATGGGCTTTATCGGCGTCGCAATCCTGCGGGGCATTTTCTACAAGGGCCACGAGACGGTGGCTGCCGGCGGCGACCTCCACAACGTGCGCGGACCGGGCCTGTGGTTTCACGGCACTCTGACGGGGATCACCGGCTCGTTGCTGGGCCCCGGGCCTGCGATGGTGATTGGCCCGTATCTTCGGCGTCACCGCTATTCCATGCCCATGGTGGCCGCGAGCTGTTCGGCGCTGGCCGCGATGGTCGGCCTCGCCTCGGCGGGCGGTTACATCTATGGCGGCTTCGACGAGACGGGCCTGCCGGACCTCGCCTTCGGCTATCTCTACGGCCCCGCCTTTGCGGGCCTGGCCGTCGGCGCGATCTTCGGCTCACCGGGCGGTGTGAAGATATCCCACCGCATCCCCGATGTGCTGATCCACCGGATGTTCATCAGCTATCTGGGGCTGATCCTGTTCGTGATGATCGTCTGGGGGCACTAGCCCCCAGCGCCACGATCAATCCGGGACCTGGCGGATCACCAGGTTGCGGATCTCGGTCATGTCTTCCATCGCGAACAGGATGCCTTCGCGGCCGATGCCGGAATCCTTCACGCCGCCATAGGGCATGTTATCGACCCGGTAGCTCGGCACGTCGCCCAGCACCACGCCGCCCACGTCCATCTCGTCCCAGGCCTGCTGCACCTTGTAGTAGTCGCGGGTGAAGATGCCCGCCTGCAGGCCGAACTTGGAATCGTTGACCATGCGGATGGCCTCGTCCCAGTCGGAGAACTTCGACAGCACCGCCGCCGGACCGAAGGCCTCCTCGACGCAGATCTTCTCATCGTCGGGCACGTCCTCCAGCAGCGTGGCTTCCAGCATCGCGCCCTCGCGTGTGCCGCCGCACAGCAGCTTGCCGCCCGCCGCCACGGCCTCCTCGATCCACATGTGGAGGCGCTCGGCCTCCTTCTCGGAGATCATCGGGCCGATGAACACATTGCGGTCCTTCGGGTTGCCTGACACCAGCTTGGAAGTCTTCTCCACCAGCAGGTCGCGGAAGGTGTCGTAGATGTCCTCATGGATCAGGATGCGCTGCACGCCGATGCAGGACTGACCCGACTGGTAGAACGCGCCGAAGATGATGCGGGTCACCGCGTCTTCCAGATTACGGGTGTCGCTGTCCACGACGACGGCAGCGTTGCCGCCCAGTTCCAGCACGATCTTCTTCTTGCCGCAGCGCGCCTTCAGGTCCCAGCCCACGGCGGGCGAACCGGTGAAGGACAGCAGCTTCAGGCGCTCATCGACCGTGAACAGGTCGGCCCCGTCGCGCGAGCACGGCAGGATCGAGAACGCGCCCTTGGGCAGATCGGTCTCGGCCAGCACCTCGCCCATGATCAGCGCGCCCAGTGGCGTTCGCGAAGCGGGCTTCATCACGAAGGGACAGCCCACGGCCAACGCCGGGGCGATCTTGTGGGCCGCCAGGTTCAGCGGGAAGTTGAATGGCGAGATGAACGAGCACGGGCCGATGGGCACGCGCTTCCACATGCCCCGGTAGCCCTTGGCGCGGGGCGAGATATCCAGCGCCTGCAATTCGCCGTGCATGCGGGTGGATTCTTCCGCCGCGATCTTGAAGGTGTCGATCAGGCGGGTGGCCTCGCCTTCCGCGTCGTTGATCGGCTTGCCGGCCTCCACGCACAGCGCCTCGGCCAGTTCGTCGAAGCGCTCGCGGAACCGGGCCACGCAATGCTCCAGAACCTTCTGCTTCTCGAAGGACGGCATCTTCGCCATCGCTTCCGTGGCCTCGACCGCGCCCGCGATCCCCTTGTCGATCGCGTCGTAGTCGGCCAGCGCGCAGACCGCCGCCACCTCGCCGGTGTACTTGTCCGTGACCTTCAGGTCCTCGTTCGCAAAGACCGGCTCGTTGTTCAGGTAGTAGGGATATTTGTCCATGTGGCCGCGATGCTCCCTTGCTCGGATGGGCCGTCATTCTGAAACCTCGAAGGGGCGCAGCCGGTTCGCCACGCCCCTTCCGGCGGTCAGATTTCGGCTGACCGCTTCTTGATGTCGATGTTCAGGATCTGGTCGTTCTCGGAATAGTCCACCGGGCAATCGATCAGGTGAACACCGGGCTCCGTCAGCGCCGTCTCCAGGATGCCGGGCAGTTCCTCGGCTGAACCGACCCGGTGGCCGATCGCGCCGTAGCT
>Ga0255768_10001423_pt1 | contig 24647 bp, 21 predicted proteins | sample 071ome_33_FD_179983 | JGI IMG/M metagenome (GOLD analysis project Ga0255768, IMG submission 179983) | Coastal salt marsh microbial communities from the Groves Creek Marsh, Skidaway Island, Georgia - 071412AT metaG (version 2) | ecosystem: Environmental > Aquatic > Marine > Intertidal zone >...
ATGGCAACGATAATCGAATCAGTTGAAAGCTTACTGAAATCAAATGAGAACAAATATGCCAGGCCACGGCCAAACTCACCCGAGTTAAATGCGTAAGCGACCAAGATCAACAGCATGACAAGCAGTAGTGGCATCAAGATCACTACGAGCTTTTCAATACCGGCACGGATACCACGTGCAACCACGGCGACCGTCATAATCATAAACAGGGTATGCCAGATCATCAGGCGTTGGGGATCACCAATGAGACCACCAAACACATCACCAGAGCCATCTCCACTGATGGCATTAAAGGTCCCACTTGCCGACTCAATGACATATGCCATCGCCCAACCTGCGATCACGCTATAGAAAGAAAGAATTAAAAAGCCGGCGAATACCCCGCTCCAACCAACAATCTGCCAAAAGCCAGAGGCACCCTGCTCTTTAGCAAGGACTTGCATAGTTGAAATAGGACTGCGTTGCGCACGGCGACCGAGCATCACCTCTGCAATCATCACAGGGATGCCGATTAGCGCAATACACAGGAGATAAACAAGAACAAAAGCGCCACCACCATTTTCACCAGTGATGTACGGAAACTTCCAAACATTACCTAAGCCGACAGCCGAACCAATGGCTGCCAACATAAACGCCAGACGCGTTGACCATTGAGCGTGTATCGACATGGCTCCCCCTCGCTATTGTTATATCGGGCTGAATCATCAGCCCGATCATATTTGGTGGAGGCGGCGGGAGTTGAACCCGCGTCCGCAAGCCCTCTGCCATCGGCTCTACATGCTTAGTCATGTCAATTATCTTTAACTGAGCACTGCCCGACTGACAGGGCGCGTGGTTCAGCGATTCCGTTAGGATTTAGCAAATCAGGTCCGGACGCCCGTCATCACGATCTTGTGAGATATGACGCCTGAGTGTCCCGAAGGACGCTGGACGCACAAGCACGGCTCCAGTCAGACGGCACCCTACTGGGTATTAAGCAGCGAGTGCGTAGTTGTCGTCGTTTGCAACTATAAGTTTGCAGTGGTTTTCGAGGTAACTGCACCTCGGCATGCACCTCAGGTTTCGCAACCCACGTCGAATGCCGTGTCGCCCCCAAAGGAGTAGCTACTATAGCAAACGCGCTTGAACTACGCTTTAGAATGATTTCCAGCCAGGGTATGTAGAACCGACGAGCGGAATTCACGACGGTACAGGACCCATACCACCAGAGCCGTTGCGCCCATAAAAACCCAGCTATTGATAAACCAAGTAATCACTGCCAAGGCAAAATAATAGGTTCGAATACCAAAATTAAAGTGATGGCCCGCCATCGATACAACGCGAGCAATCCGCTCCGCCGCATCTTTCTCCTCTTGAGTCGAAAGCTCTTCCCGATGTCCCTGAGGCGCACCCGCAATAATCACTGCGGCAAAACTGGTTTGGCGCATTGCCCAGGAAAACTTAAAGAAAGCGTAGACAAACATGGCAATTAAAATCGCTATCTTCAGCTCCAACTGAGCCAAGTTTTGATCAATCGCAAACGGGATATGCGCAAACAGATTCACTGCTTGATTGGTATTGCCAAGCAAAGTAAGTAGACCAGCAATAATGATCAATGCACTCGAACCCAAAAAAGCCATATTGCGTTCAAAAGTCATGATGACTGAAATATCCGCGATGCGGTTTTCACGCGACATCAGCGCCTTAGCCCACTGCACACGATATAAATGCATCACACTGGCTAAACATACATCTGTGGCTGATCGCTTTTTTGCAAAGCTCGCGTAACCTGCCCAAAGCACTACAAAAAAGAGAAACGCAAAAATATCCAACCAAAATGGCTCGACAATCATACGGTCAATGCCTTCTGATGAAGGTAATTAGCGTACTCATCAAGATCTCTCGGGCGGGTTGCCACACCAGACTCCATCGCTGCCTTTGCTACCGCCCAGGGCATACATTCACGCAAGCGACGATCAAACGGCTTCGGCAAAAGATAATCAGGTCCAAACTGGAATGCCTGACCACCATAGACAGCTTTAACCTCTGCACTAACTTCTTGTTGAGTCAACTCAGCCAAAGCGGTCACTGCAGCACGCTTCATTTCAATATTTATCGTCGTTGCGCCTACATCCAATGCGCCACGGAATAAGAACGGGAAGCACAATACGTTATTTACTTGATTGGGATAATCCGAACGCCCCGTTGCGATGATCGCATCAGGACGCTGCGCTTTAGCTTCTTCAGGGTCAATCTCAGGATTAGGATTCGCCAATGCCATAATAATTGGCTTATCAGCCATCTTAGGCAGCCATTCGGCTTTAAGCACACCCTTGGCAGACAAGCCTAAGAAGATATCGGCTCCTTCAATCGCCTCACCTAAGGTTCGATGCGGAGTATCTACCGCGAATGCACCTTTATAAGGGTCCATCTCTTCAGTGCGGCCCTGATAAACCACGCCAACGATGTCACACACGGTGATGTTTTCTTTCTTAAGACCAAGTTCAACGAGCAAATTAAGACACGCTATCGCTGCAGCACCTGCACCTGCCGTCACTAAGCGAACCTGATCGATGGGCTTATCTACAAGTTTTAGTCCATTCAAAATGGCTGCAGCCACCACGATGGCCGTACCGTGCTGATCATCATGAAAGACAGGGATCTTCATGCGCTTCTTGAGGCCTTCTTCAATCTCAAAACACTCAGGTGCTTTTATATCCTCAAGATTGATACCACCAAAGGTCGGCTCTAATCGTGCAACCGTTTTAATAAACTCTTGCGGATCTAGCTCATCAACTTCCAAATCAAACACGTCGATATCCGCAAAGCGTTTAAAGAGAACCGCCTTGCCTTCCATCACTGGCTTAGAAGCTAATGCGCCAATGGCACCCAAACCTAATACCGCTGTTCCATTGGTAACAACGGCAACCAAGTTATTACGTGCTGTGTAGTCAGCAGCAGCCAGAGGATTTTCAACGATCGCTTCACATGGATGGGCAACACCTGGCGAGTAAGCCAGCGCAAGGTCTGCCGCTGTGCTCATAGGCTTTGTCGCACGAATCTCCAACTTTCCAGGCTTTGATCCTTTGTGGTAGTTGAGCGCACGATCGCGCATCTCAGTCGACGAAGACATGCTTAAGCCCACTCTAATGAATCGTTATGACTTCAGGTCCCATCAACATCGTTGGGATGAATGTTGAGAGCCATGGGATGTAGGTGATCATGATGAGGAACACGAACAAAATTGCTAGCCAAGGCATTGCCGCCTTAACCACATCCCACATCGCCATTTTCGCAACACCGGATGTCACAAACAGATTGAGGCCTACCGGCGGTGTAATCATGCCGATCTCCATGTTCACCACCATAATGATACCGAGGTGAATTGGGTCAATGCCAAGCTTCATAGCGATTGGGAATACCAAAGGCGCCACAATGATGATCAGACCCGACGGCTCCATAAACTGACCACCGATCAGCAGGATCACGTTTACGAGAATCAAAAACATGATTGGGCCAAAGCCGGCATCCAACATTGCACGAGCGATATCTTGCGGTATCTGCTCCTCAGTCAACACGTGCTTCAAAATCAATGCATTGGCAATGATAAACAACAGCATGATGGTGAGACGACCACCCTCCAGCAAGGTCTTTTTATGGTCCTTGTGGAATAACGCCGGCACCAGATAAATAACAAAATCGAAGATGCCTTTCACAAATGCTGCAACTCGGGATTCACCCGGCTGTCGCTTAGGGCGGTTCTTAAGCGGCCCCATATCACGATAGATAAAGTTTGCAATTAAGAAGGCGTATACCGAGGCCACAGCAGCTGCTTCAGTTGGGGTAAAGATGCCGCCGTATATACCACCTAAGATAATAACGATTAGGAACAATCCCCAACCCGCATCAACAGCTGCAAGGTAAATCTCTTTCCAGCCTGCCCAAGGTTGTGCTGGTAGGTTTTTATAACGTGCAACGACATAGATGCCGATCATCAACATAACGCCAGCCAGCAGACCTGGAATAACACCCGCCAAGAACATACGGCCTACGGATACGTCAGTTGCTGCTGCATAGACCACCATCACAATAGAAGGCGGAATCAAAATACCTAGAGTCCCCGCGTTACAAATAACGCCGGCCGCAAATTCTTTCTTATAGCCAACCTTGACCATGCCTGCGATAACCAATGTACCAATTGCCACAACCGTTGCAGGTGATGAGCCAGATAAGGCTGCAAACAACATACAGGCAAAAACACCTGCTATCGCTAAGCCACCCTTAACATGACCAACAGCTGCGATAGCAAAACGAATGATCCGTTTTGCTACACCGCCAGTCGACATATATGACGAGGCAAGGATAAAGAATGGAATAGCTAATAAGGTGTAGTGGCCCTCAAAGGCATCAAACATAGTCTGAGCAATCGAAGATAACGAGCTATCAGAAAACGAGAGCAAGAACAGAACACTGGATAAACCCAATGCCACTGCAATTGGCACACCGATAGCAAGAAAAGTAATAACCAATAAAAAAAGAAGAAAAGCTTCCATCTGTTAGCCCTCCTTCTCTGGTTTCGTCATTTCATCCATCATATCTTCGGCCTCGTGACTGGCGATAACCATGTCCTTTTGACCGGTCCAGATATGCCACCCCACTTCAAGAAAACGTAACGCCATCAGGGTAAAACCAAGCGGCAAAATAAAGTATGGGATGTAGCGAGGAATGTTTTCGTAAAGAGGCTCGCCATCTTCAACAAAACCGACTAGTGACTGGATAAAAATCGGGAAAGGTACGTCTTCAGACTCCAAGAAAGACATCTTGGTAAAAAAACGCCACCAATATTCAATACTGCCAGCAAGTAACAAACCGGCAAATAGCAGACACGCTGCAACAGAGAGCAATCCAAGAGTTTTCTTAACTCCAGGCGATTGCTTATTAACAATGACATCAACACCTAAATGAGCTGACGTCTTAACTGCATAACTCATACCGAATAACACAAGCCACGCGAATAAATAAACCGTAGCTTCGAGCGCCCAAAGAATATTGTCATTAAAGACATATCGCGCGACCACATTTGCAAAGGTTAAACCTGTCATTGCTGCCAAAATTAGCGCAATAAAGTTTTCTTCAAGATTATTAATGAAACGAGAGATAGGACCTGTTGGCGTGTAACTCATAATTATTATCTAGTGTTGAGTTAAATTAAAAAGGGCCGGCAATGCCGGCCCCTCTCTACGACTCAAAATTACATTTGATTCGCTTTTTGTGCTGCATCAATCATGTCAGCACCAATATCACCTGCGAATTGATCCCATACAGGCTTCATTGCATTTACCCAAGCTGAACGCTGAGCTGGTGACAATTGACGAACTTCCTTACCAGAAGCGACAACCTTCTGACGATTCGCGTTGTTGATATCAGTTGACTTAGCATTTGCTTCAGCAGTCACTTCGTCAATGATCTTTTTCAGTTGCGAACGAGTATCGCCATCTAAAGAATTCCAGAAATCAGTTGAGGTAACCAACAAGTAATCCAACACACCATGGTTAGATTCAGTTACACCATCTTGAACTTCGAAGAACTTCTTAGTGAAGATGTTTGACCAGGTATTTTCCTGACCATCGATAACGCCAGTCTGTAGACCACCGTACACCTCTTTAAACGACATCTTCTGTGGGTTTGCATTAACTGCCTCAAATTGAGCCTTCAATACATCAGAAGTCATGATGCGGAATTTCAAACCTTCTGCGTCTTTAGGAGATACCAATGGCTTGTTTGCAGATAACTGCTTCATGCCGTTGTGCCAGTAACCCAAGCCTTGCAGACCTTTACGCTGCATCGAGTCCAATAGCTTCTGACCAGCGTCAGAGTTTTGGAAACGGTCAACTGCATTGATGTCGTTAAACATGAATGGCAAGTCAAAGATACGGAACTTTTTGGTGAACTTTTCAAACTTTGACAATGAAGGTGCCGCTAACTGAACGTCACCGCCCAACATCGCTTCCAACACTTTCTTGTCATCGTATAACTGAGAGTTAGGGAAGACTTGCATACAAACCTTGCCATCCATCTCTTTGTTAACACGCTTTGCTAATTCTTCAGCTGCTTCACCTTTTGGGTGACCTTTTGCTGCAGTTACGTGACTGAACTTAATTACGGTTTCGCCACTTTGACATTCATCAGCTGCTTGCGCAGAACCGAATGCGAGGACCAACGACATCGCGGTCGCCAATTTGGTCATTGCTTTCATCCAACTTCTCCTTGGTTAAAGTTGTTATCTTGTAATTTATAATTAAGGGTGTGTGAACACACTGTGTAAACAACGCTGCAATTCTAGACGTGCAGCCTAGGTTTTGAAAGGTAAAAAGCCTGAACAAAGTGCACATTAGAATATGACTAATCAGTAATTTTCTTTACTGTAGATCACCAAAAGATCCATAAGAATTTATTCCTAGATCAAGTCATCATTTCTTGAGCAACGCATCGAATTTGGCGGTGGCAACCGACTCAAATTTCCCACCCTGTTGAGCCTTGATCAAAAAGTACGCAGCCAGATTATGCCGCCTAGCAAACTCAACACCTTTCTTATTACCCATCACCATCAAAGCAGTTGCCAACGCATCCGCATCAGCGCAGCTAGCGTGTAAAACCGTGACTGAAACCAAAGCATGATTTATAGGAGCTCCGGTCAGTGGGTTAATGGTGTGGGAGTAACGCACACCATCCTTTTCAAAATAATTTCGGTAATCGCCAGAGGTTGCCATCGCAATATTGGTGATGGGCAATACGTGTTGTACAACGCGCTCCGTAGTTAATGGCGCTTCAATCGCAATTTTCCATGACTCGCCGTTAGGCTTATTCCCTGAGAGTTTTAGCTCCCCACCGATCTCTACTAGATAATTGTTGATGCCCTTGCCCACTAAAAGTGACGCAAGCTGGTCGACGGCATATCCCTTTGCAATGGCAGACAGGTCTACCTGAAGGTTGGTTGCTTTTGTTAACAAAGGTGGATTCTGACTAACACCGAGTTTTTGATATCCCACACGAGTGCCTAAAGATTCAATCCTTTCACTGCTTGGCGCAGAGACAATCCTGCCCTCGGGACCAAAACCCCACAGGTTTACCAACGGGCCCACGGTAATATCAAAAGCCCCGCCCGTTTGCTGACTAAGAGATTGAGATCGCTGAATCAGATTTGCTAGCTCAGCCGACACAGGCATCTCACCTGAACGCAATGCATTAAAGCGCGAGATCTCACTCTCCGGGATATAAGTCGACATCTGCTGATTAATAAGCGCAAGGCGCTCTTCGACAGCTTGCTGAATCTCCGCTACCTGACGATCATTTTTAGCTACCCAGCGGAGTGAATAGCTGGTTCCCATGGTTGAACCATCAAAGCCAACAAGCTGCTCTTTTGCTGAATCACTACACCCTACTAAAACAAAAACGGCTAGTAGCCAGACTACTAACCGTTTTGTTGGATTGATCGATCGATGAGACATGCTCAACAGTATATCGCTTTAGAAAGCATCACCCGGAATACGCACAAAACCTTCCATTAAGATACGCGCACTTCGACCCATCGAAACCTTTTCAACGATCCAACGACCATCTACTTCAGAAGCCGTTGCACCCACCTTCAACGTACCGGATGGATGACCAAAGGTAACGGTATCGCGCTCGCCACCGCCGGCCGCTTCATTAACCAGGGTGCCAGGAATAGCTGCCGCAGTACCAATTGCCACAGCCGCTGTACCCATCATTGCATGATGCAACTTACCCATGGATAAGGCACGCACATTCAAATCGATATCACCTTCACCAATCGCTTTACCGCTTGACGAGCTATACGCTGCAGGCGGTGCCACAAATGCAACCTTTGGCGTGTGTTGACGTGCTGCAGCTTCTGAGATATCACTGATCAATCCCATTTTTACTGCACCATAAGCGCGAATAGTTTCGAAACGCTCTAGTGCTGCATCATCACCGTTAATTGCATCTTGAAGCTCTGTGCCGGTGTATCCAATATCTGCAGCGCGCAAGAAAATGGTCGGAATACCCGAGCTGATCATAGTTGCCTCAAAGGTTCCAACACCCGGGACTTCAAGCTGATCAATCAAGTTGCCTGTTGGGAACATGTCTTCAGAAGGATCTACTGGGCTGACAAAATCGATCTGCACTTCTGCAGATGAGAATGTCACACCATCAAGCTCGAAATCACCAGTCTCTTGAACCTCACCATTAGTGATGGGCACATGGGCAATAATTGTCTTACCAATGTTCTTCTGCCAAATACGCACCACTGCAATGCCATTCTCAGGCACGCGGCTAGGATCAACCAAACCACTTGCCACAGCAAAAGACCCAACCGCAGATGTGAGGTTGCCGCAGTTACCACTCCAATCGACAAAGGCACGATCAATAGCTACCTGACCGAATAAATAATCCACATCGTGATCAGGCTGATCACTCTTAGCCAAGATAACCGTCTTGCTAGTACTTGATGTTGCACCACCCATGCCATCGGTATGCTTACCGTATGGATCAGGGCTACCAATCACGCGTAACAAAATATTGTCACGCACCTCGCCCGGCACCTGTGCAGCTTGCGGAAGATCTTCTAACTTAAAGAAAACGCCTTTAGAGGTGCCACCACGCATATAGGTGGCTGCAATTTTGATTTGCGGAGCATGCGCCATATCGAATCCTTACGCAGCCGATGACTCAAGGAAGTCTTGAGCAAAGCGTTGCAATACACCGCCCGCCGCATAGACAGTCACTTCTTCAGCGGTATCTAAACGACACGTCACAATGATGTTGGTTGATGTGCCATCACGGCGTGTCATCTCAACAACCAAATCACAGCGAGGTGAAATATCACCCAACACCGTGAAGGTCTCAGTGCCATCGATCTTGAAACTCTCGCGGGTTTCGCCCTCTTTAAACTCTAACGGCAACACGCCCATGCCAACCAAGTTGGTACGGTGAATACGCTCAAAACCTTCAGCAATAATCGCCTCAACGCCTGCCAAACGCACACCCTTGGCCGCCCAGTCACGCGATGAACCTTGACCATAGTCAGCGCCAGCGACAATACATAAAGGCTGCTTACGATTCATGTAGGTCTCTATAGCTTCCCACATGCGCATCTGCTGACCTTCCGGCTCAACACGTGCCAATGAACCTTGAATGACTTCACCATTCTCATCACGACACATTTCATTGAGCAGCTTAGGATTCGCAAAGGTGGCACGCTGCGCGGTCAAGTGATCGCCACGGTGTGTTGCATACGAATTAAAGTCTTCTTCGGGCAGGCCCATCTTGGCTAAATACTCACCCGCTGCAGAGCTTGCCAAGATCGCATTCGATGGTGACAAGTGATCGGTTGTGATGTTGTCACCCAAGACCGCCAAAGGACGCATATCTTTCATTGTACGCTCACCGGCTAGCGCGCCTTCCCAATATGGAGGACGGCGGATGTAGGTACTCATCTCACGCCAATCATAAAGGGGACTTTTCGCCTCTTCGATAGCACCGAGATCAAACATTGGCTCGTAAATAGCACGGAACTGTTCTGGCTTAACGAACTCAGAAACGATCGCATCAATCTCCCCATCTGATGGCCAAATATCTTGCAGACGAATCTCGTTACCACTCGCATCTTTACCAAGAACATCGTTCTCAATATCAAAACGCATCGTGCCTGCAATGGCATACGCAACAACCAGTGGAGGCGATGCAAGAAACGCTTGCTTCGCATAGGGATGAATACGGCCATCGAAGTTACGATTACCGGATAACACCGCCGTTGCGTAGAGATCACGATCAATGATCTCTTGTTGAATCTTTGGATCCAACGCACCACTCATGCCATTACATGTCGTACAAGCATAAGCCACGATACCAAAGCCCATCTTTTCCAGCTCAGGTAACAAACCTGACTCTTCGAGATACAGCTTTGCAACTTTAGAACCTGGTGCAAAAGAAGATTTAACCCAAGGTTTACGAATCAACCCTAACTCATTCGCTTTTTTAGCCACCAAGCCTGCGGCAACCACGTTACGAGGGTTTGATGTATTGGTACATGAAGTAATCGCTGCAATGATCACTGCACCATCTGGCATCAAACCTTCTGCTTCTTCAGCTTGGGCTTTATCTAGATTAACGGCGATCTCACGCTCACCAAGTGCTGTTGTTGGTAAGCGGCGATGCGGGTTTGATGGACCAGCCATGTTACGCACAACCGACGATAGATCGAACTCGAGCACGCGCTCGTAATGCGCCTCAGCTAAATCATCTGCCCAAAGTCCAACCGTCTTGGCATAGTTTTCAACCAACTGAACTTGCTGTGGATCACGACCTGTCAACTTTAAGTAATCGATAGTCTGCTCATCGATATAGAACATACCGGCTGAAGCACCATACTCAGGCGTCATATTCGAAATCGTCGCACGGTCACCAATGGTTAACTTCTTTGCACCTTCGCCAAAGAACTCGACATACGATGAAACCACACGCTCTTGACGTAAAAACTCAGTGATCGCCAACACGATATCGGTAGCCGTAATACCAGGCTTACGCTCACCCACCAGGCGAACACCCACAATCTCTGGCAAACGCATCATAGATGCGCGACCTAGCATCACGTTCTCAGCTTCAAGACCACCTACGCCAATCGCAATGACACCTAAAGCATCAACGTGAGGTGTGTGCGAGTCAGTGCCCACACAGGTATCCGGGAAAGCCAAGCCGTCACGGTTTTGAATAACCGGTGACATCTTCTCCAGATTGATCTGGTGCATGATGCCGTTACCCGCAGGGATAACATCGACGTTTTTAAAGGCTGTCTTTGTCCATTCAATAAAGTGGAAACGATCTTCGTTACGACGATCTTCAATCGCACGATTCTTCTCGAACGCTTCTGGATCAAAACCTGGTGCTTCAACTGCCAATGAGTGATCGACGATCAATTGTGTGGGTACAACAGGATTAACCTTTGACGGATCACCGCCCTTATCTGCAATCGCATCACGCAAACCCGCCAAATCAACAAGCGCTGTTTGACCCAAGATGTCATGACATACCACGCGCGCCGGATACCACGGGAAATCCAAATCACGCTTAAAGCCAATGATCTGCTTCAAACACGCGTCTAATGACTTAGGGTCACAACGACGCACCAACTGCTCTGCCAAGACACGCGAGGTGTATGGCAACTTGGCGTACGCGCCCTTTTCAATTGACTCGACTGCCTCGATCACATCGTAGTAATCAAGATCAGTACCAGGAAGAGGTTTACGAAATGCAGTATTGCTCATGTTTTATATCCAACAATTATGAGCGCTTGTTCAATGGAACAAACTTAAGGTTTTCAGGACCGGTGTAATTCGCTGATGGGCGAATAATCTTGCCATCTTGGCGCTGCTCGATAACGTGAGCACCCCAGCCAGTTACACGTGCGATAACAAACAACGGTGTGAACATATCTGTTGGTACACCCATTTGGTTATAAGACACCGCAGAGAACCAATCCAAATTCGGGAACATCTTTTTGATATCCCACATCACACTTTCTAAACGCTCAGCCACGTCGTACATCTTGGTGTCGCCTTGCTCGTCAGAAAGCGACTTTGCAACGCGCTTGATCACGTCATTACGTGGATCACCCACGGTGTAAACCGGGTGACCAAAACCAATCACAATCTCTTTACGGCCAACACGTTCACGAATGTCTTCCTCGGCTGTATCCGGATCGTTATAACGCGATTGAATGCGGAAAGCCTCTTCGTTAGCACCACCATGCTTAGGGCCACGCAAGGCACCAATTGAACCTGTAATCGATGAATACAAATCTGAATTTGTGCCCGCAATGACACGACCGGTAAAAGTCGACGCATTGAATTCGTGTTCTGCATAGAGAATCAATGAGGTGTGCATTGCGCGCACCCATGACTCAGAGGGCGCTTCACCGTGCAACAAATGCAAGAAGTGACCACCCACTGAATCATCATCGGTTTCCACTTCAATACGCTTGCCGTTAACTGCAAAGTGATACCAGTACAGCAACATCGAACCAAAACTTGCCATCAAGCGATCGATAATGTCGCGCGCTTCAGCTTCTGGGTGCGATTCGTTCTCTGGCATACAACAACCCAGAACTGACGCACCGGTGCGCATCACATCCATCGGGTGGGCTGATGCCGGCAACGCTTCCAATGCTTGCTTAACCGCTTGCGGCAAACCACGCATCGACTTCAAACGCTTCTTATAGCTTTTGAGCTCAGCTGCATTTGGCAATTTACCGTGAACAATAAGGTGTGCCACCTCTTCAAACTCACAGGTCTCTGCAAGATCTAGGATGTCATAACCACGATAATGAAGATCATTACCTGTGCGACCGACAGTACAAATCGCGGTATTACCCGCAGCAGTACCTGATAAAGCAACGGATTTTTTGGCTTTTGGTAAAACTTGTTCGCCCATAGTTATGCTCCTTATTTATCGTCTTCACAGCTTGTAAATAGCGCATCTAACTTCTGCTCAAAGTCGTGATAACCAAGGTAATCGTAAAGATCCATACGTGTCTGCATAGTGTCGATAACACCTGCCTGAGAACCGGTCTCTCGCAAATTTTTATAAACATTTAACGCAGCCGCATTGGCCGCACGGAAAGCACTTAATGGATACAACGCAATACTGACACCAACACTTGCCAACTCATCAGTGGTAAACAATGGCGTTGAACCGAATTCAGTGATGTTTGCCAATACAGGCACATCAACATGCTTAATGAACTCTTCGTATTGCGAAAGCTGTGTCATAGCTTCTGGGAAGATTGCATCCGCGCCCGCTTCAACACAGGCACATGCACGATCAATCGCTGACTGCATGCCTTCCACTGCCAACGCATCGGTACGTGCCATCAAGACAAAATCAGGATCGTATTTCGCATCAACCGCCGCCTTAATACGATCAACCATCTCACCTTGTGAAACGACTGCTTTATTAGGACGGTGACCACAACGCTTTTGCGCCACCTGGTCTTCAATATGCACAGCGGCCGCACCACCTTTAATCATGCTGCGAACTGTGCGCGCAATATTAAAAGCACCGCCCCAGCCAGTATCGATATCCACCATGACTGGCAAGGTGGTGACATCGGTAATACGGCGCAAGTCGATCAATACGTCTTCCATCGTGGTGATGCCCAAATCAGGGATACCGCATGATCCGGCTGCAACACCGCCACCTGAGATATACAGTGATTTATAGCCACTCGCCTCGGCTAAACGTGCGTGATAAGCGGTAGTTGCACCAACGCATTGCAATGGCTTTTCTTCTGCCATTGCTTGTCTAAATTTAGCGCCTGCTGATTCAATCGACATTGTTTCTTTCCTTCTCAAAAGTCATCTCGCTTCTTGTGAAAGCGAATGAGGTTTGGACTACTCAATTCTGTTGTGTAAGTAATCGTTCTACGTTTTCACGAGACGCACGTATGTGCGATCGCATTAAGAGCTCAGCCATCTCGCCATCACCTCTAGCAATCGCTTCAGCGATATTGCGATGTTCAACAATCGCAATTGGTCCACGCTTGCTGCGCATGCCAAATTGATATCGATACAAACGCACGAGGTAATACAGGTCGTTACACAGCAACTTGATCAAATGATCACTGCCGCTCCCCATCACCACTTGGTAGTGAAAATCGAGATCGCCTGACTCTTGAAAATAGTTATTGCCCGCATCTTCATTGATCGTTTCGCCGTGCTGATCAAGTGTCTCCATTAAGGTCTGAACTTGCTCAGGCGTCATCTTGGCTGCAGCTAAACGCGCTGCCATGCCTTCAAGCGCTTCGCGCACACGGAAGATATCGAGCAAATGATCGCTGCTCATTTGAATCACACGCGCACCCACATTGGCACGACGCTCAACTAAGCCCATTGCAGCAAGCTGACTAATCGCTTCACGCAAAGGACCACGGCTTATGCCATAGGTTTGCGCAAGCTCAGCCTCGCTGATCTTGGTACCTGCCGGAATGGTGCCTTCAACAATTGCTTCACGCAGCTGTTGGAATACCCGCTCCGGTATGGTTTTCAAATGTTCAACGCTAACAGCCATTTACTTGGCGTAACCTAAACCCTGAAGTGCTTCGGTAATCTCATCAAGGATCGCAGGATCATCGATGGTCGCAGGCATCTTCCACTCAGTACCGTCAGCAATGCTCGACATGGTGCCACGTAAAATCTTGCCTGAACGCGTCTTTGGCAAACGCTTAACAACCGTAACCAGCTTAAACGCAGCAACAGGACCAATCAGATCGCGCACGCGCTGAATTAACTCTTTGCGAAGCTCATCCATGTCGCGATCGACACCGGCTTTAAGCACAACCATACCCAAAGGCATCTGGCCTTTAAGCGCATCAGCAACGCCGATAACCGCACATTCAGCGATATCCGCATGACCTGCGAGAACCTCTTCCATCGCACCCGTTGATAGACGATGACCAGCAACGTTAATCACGTCGTCAGTACGCGACATGATCCATAGGTAGCCATCTTCATCTTTAAATCCAGCATCACCGGTTAGGTAGTAGCCTGGATATTTAGATAGGTACGAATCGATAAAGCGTTGATCGTTATTCCACAGTGTTGGCAAACACGATGGTGGCATTGGCAACTTAACCACGATGTTACCCATATCGCCCGCTGCCTTTTCATTACCCTCTTCGTCCAACACTTGAACGTCATAACCCGGCATCGCAACGGTTGGTGAACCCGGCTTAACTTCCATTGGCTCAATACCTAATGGATTCGCCGCAATGCCCCAGCCGGTTTCTGTCTGCCACCAGTGGTCAACAACTGGCTTACCGAGTTTGTCGCGCGCCCAGAATAAAGTGTCTGGATCACAACGCTCACCCGCAAGGAACAACGAATCCATGCAAGAGAGATCATATTTCTTCATGTATTCCGCATCCGGATCTTCTTTTTTGATTGCGCGGAATGCGGTTGGTGCCGTGAACAACACTTTGACTTTGTATTGTTCAATCACTCGCCAGAAAGCACCTGGATCAGGTGTGCCAACAGGTTTACCTTCATACATCACGGTCGTACAACCTGCGAGTAATGGTGCATAAACAATGTAGCTATGACCAACAACCCAACCTACGTCAGAAGCTGCCCAGTAAACATCACCCGGCTCAACGTTATAGATACCTTTCATGGTCCAGTGCATCGCAACCGCGTGGCCACCGTTGTCACGCACTACACCTTTAGGCTGACCCGTTGTACCTGAGGTATACAAAATATAGAGCGGATCAGTTGCATCAACTGGCACACACTCGGTTGGCTCTGCTGACTCAACTGCAGTCATCCAATCAATGTCGCGACCTTCGATCAATGGTGCTTCAGCTTGTGGGCGCGCATAAATCACGCAGCTTGAAGGCTTGTGAGTTGAAAGCTCGATTGCCTCATCAAGCAATGGCTTGTACTCAACAACTCGGTTTGGCTCGATACCACAAGACGCACTCACAATCGCTTTTGGTTGTGCATCATTGATACGCGTCGCTAACTCATTAGCCGCAAAGCCACCAAATACAACTGAGTGAATCGCACCTAAACGCGCACAAGCGAGCATCGCGATAGCCGCTTCTGGAATCATTGGCATATAAACTAAGACGCGATCGCCTTTCTCAACACCTTGAGCTCGAAGCACGCCAGCAAACTTAGCAACTGCGTCACGCAATTCACTGTAGGTATAGGTCTTTGCATTGCCCGTGACGGGTGAATCGTAGATCAACGCATTGCGGTCACCATTGCCCGCTTCGACATGACGATCCAACGCGTTATGACAGGTATTGAACTTGCCACCAACAAACCAGCGCGGAACCGGCTTGGCATCCATGTCCAAAATCTTGTCAGCTGGCTTGAACCATTCGAGATGACTCGCCGCTTCACCCCAAAAGGCTTCTGGGTCATTGATGGATTGCTGATAGAGCTCCTGATAGGTCGACATGCTTATCTCCCGGTGTTTTTATTGATGACTACAATTTAATTGTCGACAATTTTAGCGGTTGAACCGGCTTTTTTCCGATTTACACCCATTTAATCTTTCAATATTGTCAACAATATTAGAATTTGCTGATAAAAAAATGGTCCGAATCCCGAGGGAGACGAACCATTTTTCTTTAGGCTTTTTAAGCGTTTACGACTGCTCTGCCAAATGCAGCCAGGTATCGATAACTGTATCCGGATTCAACGAAACACTTTCGATGCCCTGATCCAACAACCACTTGGCCAGATCTGGATGATCCGAAGGACCCTGACCACAAATACCAATGTACTTATTGGCTTTGCGTGCCGCTTGAATGGCCATCGACAACATCTTCAATACCGCAGGATTACGCTCATCAAAGCTATGCGCGATCAATGCCGAGTCACGATCAAGACCTAGAGTCAGTTGTGTCATGTCGTTCGAACCGATTGAGAAACCATCGAAGTACTCAAGGAACTCATCTGCAAGCACGGCATTCGATGGCAACTCGCACATCATAATGATCTTCAGACCATTCTCACCACGCTTCAGACCGTTCTTGCCTAACAGTTCGATAACTTGCTGTGCTTCATCCAAAGTACGTACGAATGGGATCATCACCTGCAGATTGGTCAGCCCCATGGTTTCGCGAACGAAACGAATCGCTTCACACTCCATCTCAAAGCATTCACGGAAGCTGTCAGAGATATAACGAGATGCGCCACGAAAACCAATCATTGGGTTTTCTTCTTCTGGCTCGTACAAGGTACCGCCGATCAAGTTTGCATATTCATTCGACTTAAAGTCAGACATACGCAAAATGACAGGACCTGGCGCAAATGCCGCCGCTAAGGTGGAAACACCTTCAATAACGCGCTTCACAAAGTAATCGCGTGGCGCACCGTACGCTTCAATACGCTTACCAATAGTTGCCTTAAGATCAGCATCTGTCAGCTTATCGAAGTCCAACAAGGCTTTAGGGTGAACACCCACCATGTTGTTAATCACAAATTCCAAACGCGCCAAGCCAACACCCGCATTCGGGATTTGAGCAAAGCTAAAGGCACGCTCTGGATTGCCCACGTTCATCATTATCTTAAGAGGCACATCAGGCATGCTATCGAGCTCAACGCGGTTGATCTCGAAAGGAATCTCACCTTCGTAAACGAAACCAGTATCACCTTCTGCACATGACACTGTAACTGGCGCACCATCGGTCACGGTTTCAGTAACATCACCACAACCCACAACCGCAGGCACACCCAGCTCACGCGCAATGATTGCTGCGTGACAGGTACGACCACCACGATTGGTCACAATCGCTGCGGCACGTTTCATGATCGGCTCCCAGTCAGGATCGGTCATGTCGGTAATCAAAACGTCACCTGGCTGGATCTTATCCATGTCATCCAAGCTGTGGATGATCTTGGCAACACCTGACCCAATACGCGCACCGATTGAACGACCCTCTGAAAGCACCTTGCCAGTCCCTTTCAACGCATAGCGCTCAAGGACATTACCGGTACGACTTTGAACTGTTTCTGGACGTGCTTGAACGATGTAAAGCTGACCATCGCCACCATCAAGCGCCCACTCGATATCCATAGGACGCTCGTAGTGTTTCTCAATCGCCACTGCCTGACGTGATAACTCTTCTACTTGCTCATCGGTAATACAGAACAGGCCACGTTGTGCTTCATCGACATTCACGATCTCAACCGGCTTAGGACCGCCGTTTGAGTAAATCATTTTGATCGCTTTACCACCGACATTACGACGCAGTACCGCTGGCTTGCCCGCAGCTAAGGTTGGCTTGTGAACATAAAATTCATCTGGGTTAACCGCACCCTGCACTACCATCTCGCCAAGACCGTAACTACCGGTAACAAACACGGCATCGCGGAAACCACTTTCGGTATCGAGGGTGAACATAACGCCACTAGCACCGATATCAGAACGAATCATCTTCTGTACACCAGCTGACAATGCCACCAAAGAATGATCAAACCCTTGGTGAACGCGATAAGCGATTGCGCGGTCGTTGAACAACGAGGCAAATACCTCATGCACACATTCTTTGATGTGCGCCAAACCTTTTACATTAAGAACCGTTTCTTGCTGACCTGCGAAAGAGGCATCGGGTAAGTCTTCTGCCGTCGCCGATGAGCGAACTGCCCAGCTAACGTCAGTGCCGTATTCTTTTTCAAGTTCTGCGTAAGCTGATTCCAGTGCAGACTCAAACGCTGGTGGGAATGGTGTATCCATAACCCAACCACGAATTTGCGCACCCACTTCCGCAAGACGCTTTACATCATCAACATCAAGCTCATCTAACGCTTTATTAATACGATCAGCCAAACTCTCGTGCGCTAAAAACTCACGGTACGCGTGAGCTGTTGTCGCAAAACCACCTGGCACTTTGACCTGACCATCCATTGTTAGGTTGCGAATCATTTCACCGAGAGAAGCGTTCTTACCACCTACTCGATCGACGTCGCTCATTTGCACTTCGTGCAAACCCAGTATGTATTCGTTCATCCTTTTCCTCGAAGGGTTACGGTTATGACAATTGTCGACAATGGGAGTGTATGGGCAAAGGCGGCTCAACCATAGACGTCTAGCCCCGAGAAATTTCAATACTTAAAAGAAACCTAGCTTATGTAACCAAACGCTAATTAACTAATACGATTCAGCCCGTACAAGGCTGCTACGCGATAGGCTTCCGCCATGGTGGGGTAATTGAAGGTCGTCTCAGCAAAATACTTCACTGTATTCGCCTCACCCTCTTGCGACATGATGGCCTGACCGATGTGCACAATTTCAGACGCCTGCGCACCAAAACAATGAATACCCAACAGCTCTAGCGTATCTCGGTGGAACAACAGCTTTAGCATGCCGACCTTTCTGTTCTGGATTTGTGCACGAGAGAGATTCTTAAACTCAGCACGCCCTACTTCGTAAGGAATGTTTTTCTCTGTTAGCTCCGCTTCAGTCATGCCAATTGAGCTGATCTCTGGGTTGGTGTAGATACCGTTAGGAACATCATCAATCAGACGCCAATCAGACTTACCATTAGAAATAATCTGACCGACAAAGCGTCCTTGATCATACGACGCACTCGCTAGGGCCGGCGGCCCCGCCACATCACCCACTGCAAAGATATGTGGACACTTGGTCTGGAACTGCTCGTTAACATCAAACTGGCCACGTGAGTTAACCGCTAAGCCAATCGCATCTAGATTGAGGTTTTCAGTATTACCGCTTCGACCATTAGCCCAGAACAACAAATCCGATTGCACCTCTTTGCCAGATTTGAGCTTCAACGTGACCGAGCCAGGATGCTCCTCAACCGAATCAAACTGCTCGTTATGCATGATCACCACGCCCTGATCACGTAAGTGATAGCTCAAGGCATCGGTAATCTCGTCATCTAAAAACGACAGCAGACGATCTCGCGTATCAACCAAATTTACCTTTACATCAAGATTGGCAAAGATCGATGCATACTCACAACCAATTACACCGGCACCATAAATAGTGACGCGACGCGGTGTGCGTTGCAGCTCTAGAACAGTATCGCTATCAACAATACAAGGGTGATCAAAATTGACCTCCGGTGGGCGGTAAGGACGTGAGCCTGTCGCGATGATGATGTGCTCCGCTTTGATCTCTAACTGCTCATCATCATGACCCTTTACACCCATCGTATGCTCATCGATGAAATAGCCTTCGCCGCTGAAGACTTCAACATTGTTACGCGAATAAAAACGCTCGCGCATGGTGACGTGCTTTTCAATCACACGATTAGAGCTGCGCAATAGATCCGGCCATGAGATATCCATCCGATTGATGCATTTCTCAAACAAAGGGTTCTGTCGGTATTCAGCCACCATTTGAATCGAATGACGTAAGGCCTTACTTGGAATGGTGCCTTTATGCGTACAGTTACCGCCAAGCTGAGGAAATGATTCGATAATTGCGACACGCTTATCCTGCTTAGCTAGCTGCATTGCTGCACCTTCGCCACCAGGCCCTGATCCGATAACAATCACATCAAAAGACTGTGCCACTTATTTCCCCCTGAAATAAAAAAGCGATAACTCATTTTTATCAGCCGTTACTATAGAGGCATCAGTAAGCAAGACAGTATTTGCATCATCAATGACGACCGACTTCTTTTCACCCGATATCCGCCTCGAAGAGCTGCAAATTGATGATCAAATCACCTTGAATGATCACTCAGAGCACGAAATTGTCGACTTGATTGAACAGTGGGCAGCCAAGCATCCATCAGATCGAACCCTTTTAATCCGTTTTGCACCCGCATCGGATGTCAGCAAAGGGCACTTCCCGATCGTGGCCAAAACGTCACTCGCACTTAAAAAAGCTAACACGCTTAAACACTGCATCCCCCTTCTCCAGCACTTCAGCTTCTATTTAGTTAAAGCCTAATTAACGCTAGACGCGTTCTGTTTTTGTTCTATAATGTAGAACAAATTGAGAACTCGATCCCATGGAGCACACCATGTCACAGCCGAAACTCACCCGCCGTCAGCAGGAAATCTACGATTACCTCAAAGACAATCTGCCGGATATGCCGCATCCACCAACACTGGATGAACTCTGCACAGCACTGGGTTTGAAGTCACGAGGCTCTTTGCACAAACAACTGCATGCCTTGATCGAAGCCGGCCTGATCGAACCGATGAATAATTTACGCCGCGGTGTTCGTCTGACCTCAAGCGAAGAAAGCACCGTTGAGCTTGAACCGAGCATTGCAGCGAATGACGAAGATGAGCTGCCCTTTTATGGTCGTATCGCAGCGGGTCAACCGATCTCTGCTATCGCCGGCCACGAGACCATGTCTGTACCACCAGCACTCCGTTCATCAGGCCCATGTTATGTGCTTGAGGTAAAAGGCGACTCAATGATTGAGGAAGGCATCTTTGATGGCGACTGGGTTGTCATTGAACAACGCGTCACCGCACGCAATGGCGAAATTGTTGTCGCACTCGTTGATGATGAAGATGCAACACTCAAACGCTTTGAGAAAAATGGTGCTGAAATCATCTTACATCCTGCGAATAGCAGCATGTCACCCATGCACTACCCCGCAGAGATGGTTCAAGTTCAAGGTGTACTTGTCGGACAGATGCGTCGCTATCACTAAGCCGTTGCAATCATGACGGCGCGCATGGGTGATGGATAGCCTTCCACTGTTTTAAGTGGATCATTTGGATCAAGAAAGTCACTGAGCGAATCAAACGACATCCATTCTGTGGAGCGCTGCTCATCGGTCGTCGTAATATTTACGTCAACGCAGCGGACATCTGAGAAGCCCACGCGCTGCATATATAACGCTAATTGCTCAACACTTGGAATAAACCAAACATTTCGCATTTGCGCATACCGATCTTCAGGGATCAAACAGGCTTGCGCATCCCCTTCGATTACCAACGTCTCTAAAACAAGCTCGCCGCCCGGCTTTAAGGTTTTCTTAAGCGATTGTAAAAAGTCGATAGGTGATCGACGGTGATACAAAACACCCATTGAAAAAACAGTATCAAAAGACTCAAGTCCATCCGGCACCGCTTCAAAGCCTACAGGTATCATCAGGGTATTGTTTGCGAGGTCAGCGCGACCTGCATCATTAATCAGTTTTTTGACGGCATGGAACTGCACGGTAAATAAAGGACTGGGGTCAATACCTACCACAAGCGCTGGATCTTCTTGGCGCATTCGCCAACAGTGATAACCATTACCACAACCCACATCCAAGACTTTGCGATGCTTTAGCGATTGAATGTGCGGCAGGACGCGATCCCACTTCCAATCAGAACGCCATTCTGTATCGATAGCCGTATCAGCCAATTGAAACGGCCCTTTGCGCCAAGGGCGTAAGCCTTCTAAAGCTGATTGGAGCTTCGATTGCTCTTCAGCTGAAAGCTTGGCATTGACTGTAATTGGACCTACAGACAGATCGACATCACCAGATTGAATAACGGGTAACCCATCAAGCGCCGACTTCCAACGAGCCAAATCGCCATGTGGATTCTCTTGCTGATACGTAAGAATTGGCGCTAAGTGATCTGCCCACTGATTCAGCTCATGCTCGCGCAGCACGGCAAGTGTGTTTTCAATATCGATCACACGCGGGCAACCATGGAGACGAAGTTAAAACATTGGAACCAACAATCTACCGACGTAAAGCCAACATCTTTTAAACGCTGCGTATGGGTACTCAACTTTTCAGGCAATAAAACATTTTCCAGCGCAGAACGTTTTTGACTGACTTCCAACTCTGAATAACCTTGAGATCGCTTAAAGGCGTGATGCATTTCAATTAAACGCTCATCTTCTTCCGGTGTTTCAGCCTGAATTTTTTCAGACAATATCAAGATGCCACCAGGCTGTAAGCCTTTCGCGATTTTCCCAAGTAGCTCTGCACGTTCTTCGCGTGGCAAGAATTGCAGTGTGAAATTAAGTACCACTAACGACGCATTCTGGATATCGACTTCGCGAATATCACCAAGTTCAAACCGAATGCGGCTAGCATTTAGGGATGAGTTGGCTGTGGCTTTATCCAGCATCGCTTGTGAATTATCTACCGCGATGATGCGACAGTCCTTATCACCCAAGCCATTGGCCATAGCATTAGCTGAAGCACCCAACGAACAACCCAAGTCATAAAGATGCGTATTTGGTTGAGCATGCAACTCGGTCAAGATAGCGATCATGTTAATGATAGCGGCATAGCCAGGCACCGAGCGCTGGATCATGTCTGGAAAGACATTAGCAACCGACGCATCAAAAACAAAATCACCTAGCGTAGACTGAGGTGATTGATAGATGGTGTCGGTTTTATTTGATGAATCAGTCAAACTCAGACTCTTGATAATCAAAGGTGAGCTCTTCATCTTTTTTAATGTTGCGGCGAGCGTAAAGATCAAATTCCTCGAACTCACAATTACCGGGCACCGAATGATTCAAAAAGCGCAACAGGTTCCGACCAGATCTACCCACTGCTGATTCTTCTGTCTCACCCTCATATACCCATAACACGTACATGCCGTTACGTTTGGCCTCAGGTCCCCAGTAGGTGCCAATGTACTCACCTTTCTTGATGCCTTTTTTGGCAAATAAACCGGTGCCATGAATAGCGGACTTTTTTGAATAAACCCAATCTGTTAATTGAGAATTTAAAACGCGGGCTAGATGAGACATTCAGCTCTCCTAAAAATCTTAGGGGGGAAGTATACGGAGAGTGAGTAAGAGTTAAAGGTGATTAAGAAACGGAACAAGTGCCTTCGTAGACTGACATAACCGATTTAAGTTCGACTAAGACCGCTGCTCTCTGGCCTTCATCAAGGCCTTCTGCCTCAGGAATTGCTCGACCTGCTTCGAGTGCTTCGATATCACTCCATACCGAGCTACAACCTTTTTGACAGACTTGCTCGATACAATGATCAACTGAATGTGTTTGTGCCATATTCCCGATACCTAATCGTTAACGGATCTGTGTTTAGCCAAACTTCGGCAGATATTCATATTAGCTTACCCTAATATTGATTTGATTTCATCCCTTTCCTTCAGTCTGCATGTTCAGTGCAAATTGTTCTTGCTTTGTTCTCTTTAATAACTATAATAGAGAACATAAAGAAAACATTGAAGAGGAGAATTCAATGAATACAACAACTTACGTAATGCGTGACCAGGTGAAAAATGTTGTCCCACTGATGATGACACTTGATCCTAAAGGCGAAAATAAGCCCAATCGCATGACTGAGCTAGCCACCGTAGCCTGCCTGGCGATCGGCTATCTCACCATTATGACACTCGTTGCCTGAACTCCCGCGAACTGACCGCTGGAGAGCGGTCTTGGACGAAATCCAACAACGCTAACCGTGGCGTTGTTGGATATCCCCTTCTCGTTATACTCCTCAAAATAATAAAAAATCACTGAGGAGGCTGGGCATGCAATCGGATGCCTTTAGTACATTTAATCGCTGGCTGCTGTTTATTGGCGTCCTTATCGCAGGACTTGCCCTAGCGCATCATTACGATCTGATACGTACCCTTATCCAAAGCGATGCCAGTTATCTCTCTGTCGCTATTCTTGCCTTTTTCTTCGCTGCAACGCTGCATGTTGGATGGCTTTCCTGGCAATTAGGCAAAGAGGTCAATAAAGCCGCCCAGCTCACACAGTCTGCTCGTCAGAGTGATTCATTATTTGAATCAGCCAAGGGACAGGTACATTTTGCTAACGACTCTACAGAGCCATCTGTCGCAAAAGAACACATCACCCTGCTCGCTGAAAAAGTTATCACCTGTGGCGCTCTAACAGGTCATGAAGCCCTTCTAGATCGTTTGGATAATAAACTCCGTCGGGGACATGAAACCGGCTGGTTCATCGCTGATCTCTTAGTCCGCTTAGGTCTTCTTGGTACCGTGATTGGCTTTATCTTGATGCTGGGTTCTTTATCCACTGTCAGCAGTATCGATCTCCAAGCGCTTCAGCAATTACTGACACGCATGACTGAAGGTATGCAGATCGCTCTTTACACCACCTTATCGGGCTTAACCGCAGGCATTCTGCTGAGCTTTCAATATCAATTGCTTGATCAAGGGGCAAA
>Ga0255768_10001424_pt1 | contig 24633 bp, 32 predicted proteins | sample 071ome_33_FD_179983 | JGI IMG/M metagenome (GOLD analysis project Ga0255768, IMG submission 179983) | Coastal salt marsh microbial communities from the Groves Creek Marsh, Skidaway Island, Georgia - 071412AT metaG (version 2) | ecosystem: Environmental > Aquatic > Marine > Intertidal zone >...
CGGGCGCAGGCTTGATAACCTCTGGAAGGACCGCTTCGACCTCTTGCGCTGATACACCAACCTGACGGGCATCATTCTCGAACCCTAGCTCCTTGGCCTTGTCGTTCTCATGGTAGTAGTAGCCGTTGAGTTGACTGACCTTGTCCAACGCACCTTCGATCTTACCGTCAAAGTCTTTGAGGCGTTCATCTGAGAAGTACGCTGTGATGTCGCTTGTGGCGGTCAGTGCACCCGAGACTGCAACCCCGCCACTGGTTGTTTCGAATTTATAAGAACCGTTATAGTACAAATATGTCGCAGCATTTTGAGCGAAGTAAATACCCCATTCATTGTCAGTATCGTTGTAAATACCAGCTTCTCCCGAACCATTCGACATAAAGACCCAATCGTCGCGGATCGCGTATCCCGCCCAAGTAACACCACGGTCATCGTCAATCTTGATTGTGCCGTAATTGCCTGTCGCAACGTCAACGTAACCTAGTTGAGGCTCATTTCCCGCGTCATACACTATGCTAGTATTACGATATATTCTGGCCACAGCGTCATTAATGACGTTGTTTGCATATGCATTATTAAACTCAGTGTCTGCCGAGGTTATATATGTATTGTAATCTATAGTTGGGGCACTTGCTGAACCTGATTCAAGCTCATACTGGTAATACGCACCACTGCCACCAGCACCACCTCTTAAATATACTATAACATTTGGGAACTCTGAGCCAACCCCCATATGCGCTCTACCAGCAACCACTGTGTAATTGTGAGCTAGGTTACCACAAATATACTCACGCTGTCCGCCCCATTGGTTGGTTAGCACTTTAATATCTAACATTAGTGCGCCAAAGTGGGTCGTTGAACCGCCATTCCAATAGCTAGATGACCCCCCAATACCCCAGTTATAGCGTCTATAAACTTTAAGATGATCCCCGTCTTGGCTTACAGGAATTGATACTTTATAAAACTTATCCGCATCCCCAGCGACGTTAAAACCAACTTCTTTTCTATATTGAAAATCAGCGGCTTGATTTCCGTCTAGTAAGTCAGCATCTAGGCCACTGCCAGAGCCATCGTTACTTGAACCCCATAAAGTGCCTTGAGCAGTAGTGCTTAAACTGCCTGACGTACTGAGCGTTGCAGAAGAAGCTGCGTTAGTCATTAGTACTAAGGGGTGATTACTGTAAGTACCAACTTTACCAACACCCTGACCAGTATGTGAATACATAGTAGTAATAATGCCATCGCTAACAGATTTAACATCTAATCTAGCGTGGCCAGACCCTGCAAGATTTAAACGAGCATTCCAGTTGCCATCATTACTTACGCTACCTGTAGAGTTACCAAACTCGTTGTAAGAGTTAGTAAAACTATAAGAACCAGAAGCAGTATCATCAGCATCACTACGCAAGAAGCTGCTTGCCTGTAGTCCATCAACAGTATCCGCGTCTAGGCCACTACCAGAGCCATCGTTGCCAGCAGTCCAAACTGTGTTGCCATTAATAGTAACTGCGCGAGAAGAACCTTCAACTCTTAAAATGTATGACCCTCCGTTACCATCGCCTACATTCAGGTCTGCATAACTACCCGCTGAAGTAGGGGCCAACCAGTTAAGCCATAAGTCTTTGCCGCCTTGTGCGTTTAACCATAGGTTACCATTTTCGTTAAGTTCAATACGGCCCCCTACATTAGAACCAGATTGATCTGCTTTGAAGTCTATTCTAGGTGTGTTTTTATCTATGGTCAGGTTGCCACTCGTAGTATCATCCGCATCACTACGCAAAAAGCTGCTTGCCTGTAGTCCGTCTACAGTATCAGCATCTAGGCCAGAGCCAGAGCCATCGTTGCCAGACCGCCATATGGTTTCATACGAGGAACCATTATACCACTGAAAGTTGCTGTCTATATTCAACCCAGTATTATTGCGAGAGTTCCAAAGATATACATTCCCTGCGCTAGTCGCTTGTAAATAACCATTATCTGTTCCGTTTGTGGTTAACTGTATATAAGGGCCAGTTGAACTACCTGTGTATTCTAAAAACCTTGCCGTTCCACTATTAAAAGTTAACGTTGCTCCGCTAAACGTATCAGACGTATCACTACGCAAGAACTGTGAGCTAGTTAAACCTACAATGTCAGATACTGTGCGAGAGGTAGTGCCATCCGATAAACTGCCAGAGAGGTAGAGGTCTTTCCAGCGGCGATCACTATCCCCTAAATCAAACTCGTTATCCCTGCTCGAGTAGGGCGCAAGTCTTTTAGTTGTAACGTCATCAAGAAAAATACCCTCAGTTTGATTGTTTGCATGAAAACCAATATAACCATTAGTTGCCCTAGCTTTAAATATAAGACCAGTTCCAGACCCTTCTGTAGTAATACTTCCCATCAGGGTGCCACTTCTGGCAATATTAACTATATCTCCGTCACTACTAAGCCTATTCATGGCAAGTACGTTGTGACCATCTCGTGTAATAGTAACCTTGGAACCAACAGTTGTACCTCTTATTGCAGTTCCTTCTGTACTATAAACATCAGAAGTTTTTCCTATTAACAAGACACCATCGCTGTCGATGCGCATGGCTTCTGTTGAACTTGTCCCAAACAACATAGCATCCGCGGGATGTTGATATTGCAAGTACCCTACATAAGCATCACTGCCTGAGTTAGCGTTTACGTCAGAGAAAAAGATGCTGCCTACTGCGGTATTAGCAGACCGTATTGTCATACCACCATTGCCAGCAGTATTAGATACTGTCAATTTGTCAGCATAACTTGTATACCCTTCAACCGTGCCGTTTACTATTACATTACCGCTGCTGTCGATGCGCATGGCTTCTGCGTTGTTGGTATGGAAAGAAAATGCTTTAGTAGCTTGTGTACCAATTCGAAAATCATCGCCTCCACCAGTTCCGCCATGCCATCCAGCGAATGCAATAGTATTATTTGATGAATCATTCCAATGAATAAAAGGAAAATTACTTGATCTAGCTAACGCTATCAGTGCTGAAGGACTGCTCGTCCCAATGCCCAAATACTCAGCACTCGCATCCCAGAAGAACTTTGCCGTGGTGCCTGTGTCCTCGTAGAAGCTGATGTCGCCGTTAGAGGCAATATCTATGCGATCTACCCATGCACCAGAAAAAGTCTCTAATTTTATACCTGCCGCTCCACCAAGCCGCAAACTATCAGTGCCTGATACACTGTTATATATAAATGTTGCACCAGATTTAGCTAAAAGAATATCGCCACTGGTAGTCAGCCCATCGCTGGTCAAAGTACCCGTCACGTCGATCCCAGTGCTGCTGGTGGCGAGTTTTTTGCTATGGTCATAGTAAAGATTTAGTGCGCCATCAGCATTAGCATACAGGTAGTATTCGCCCGTGTATTTTCCGAGGATTACATCATTTCCTCGCACCCACAAACTTCCAGTGCCAGCGTCATCAATATAACTATTTGACCCATCATGGTAAATCTGTAGGTCAGACCCTGCGCCGAAAATGGCTTTGTCGTTGTCGCCAAACGTAATGTTGCCTGTAGTAGTAAGACCATCAAAGGTAGGCGTGGCAGACGTAGCAATGTCTTGCACTGTGCTGACAGTCGTTGCATTGACGGTAATACCCGTACCCGCACCAACATTAAACTCAGTTCCTGAAAGAGTTAGACCGTCACCCGCGCTATAGACCGCAGTCTCCGCCACAACAATAAAGTTAATATCTGTCGTTCCAAATACGATCTCACCCGCCGTATTCATAACGTACAGTTCACCCGCTCCAGTATCGCCTTCTTTTACGAAGAACGCGTCACCCTGACCAAGGCTGTCAGGGTCAGAAGGCCCGTAACTATCCGCGTCTGTCGCGCGTGTAAGCACCCAGTTAGTACTTGCCGAACCCGTATCCGTTACGGTGTATACACCGTTTTCATATCCATTCGTTTGGCTGTAAATCAAAACGCGGTCATTGGTCGAAACCGTCACACCGTCAATAACCAATGCAGCTTGTGTGCCTGAGTTCGTAAGTGTCGCGCCTACGCCAGAAGAGCCGTTGTCGTATGTTGCAGTCAGGTTACCCGCCGTGTCAGGAGACTCAACACGTACAGGATCATGATAGTGAATACCCGCCGCTGCAATCGTATCAACGTATTGCTTTGTCGCAGCCTGTAATGCAGACTGAGGATCTCGATTTAGGTTCACATCGCCGTTGGCATCAAAGTATACAGACTTATCTGCCGGATATGTAATGAAGACTTCTGTATCTGCGGTTAGGTTAACCGCCGCACCTGCGTTAGAACTCTCTAAGATCGTATCCCTGGAAAGCGTATTGCCTGAAGACGTATACGTCCCCAGTCCAACTTCCCAGTTCCCCGTGCTGCTCTCAAAGATTCCATAGTACGTTGTGTCGCCATCGCCCAACGCATTATTGAAGGTTTGGAATCCCGCGAAAGCTGAACCCAAGGATAAAGTACCAGTACCAGTCGTTGAACTGTATACTTTTACACGATCTTTTACGACAAGTGCCATACTATTTGACCCTTATGCTGGTGAACCTATTCTGATGATTGCGTTTGTAGGCCCCGTTGGGTCTGGAAAACTGATCTGAAAGTCCCCAGAAGTAGACGTTTTTGCGCCCTCAAAATCTAAGATTGCTACCGCATCTGTGGTGTCAGTCCCGCCATCTGTAGTAGAATTGTAGATCAACGCCCCATACGCCGTAATTGTCGCAGAAGTAAACGTGATATCGCTAAAGTCTGCCCAAGCAACTGTGCTACCGCTGCTTGTACCTAAACTTGTCAACTCGTTTACGTTAGCAGATGGTCCGCCGTTCTTGTAAGATCCAGACGCTGCAACTTCGTTTGTGTTTGTGTAGTCTGTTGTAGCCTCTGTAAAAGAAGCGTTATTGTCATACAACGCAATACCAAAGGTGTGGCCCGTTGTCTGAGTGAAGTTATGTTTACCTTCAAGCAATTGCTTCTTGAAAGAAGTACACATGATGTTTTCGCTAAAAGCCATTATAGTCTCCTTATGAGTTCCGCCAGAGACGGATGTCCCGCATCTTTTATGGCATTATACACAGTCGTGCGGTCACTGGAAACAGCTTGTTTCATGTACCCTTCTACGACCTTTTCAATCTGCTTAGAGAAAGCATACGCTTGATCTCTAATTGCAGGATGTGCTTGATCGGATACCGAAAGAATCTTTTTGACACACTGTTCTGCCAATTCTTCAGGCGTAAACCCTCGATTCTGTGTCGTTTTGATATCCACCGTCAGCATTATTGTTTCTCCCTAATCACCTTACCTGTGCGATACTCGTCTGTTGTCTCTTTCGCTTCACCCAACATTTTTACGCCGATCATCGCGTCTTGGAATCGTTGTGTGTAATTAGAGATAATATCCGCTTCGCCTTTCATATAAGTAGCGGCTTCAATTAATGACGCATACAACAATGCAATTTGAGCATTCTCACTTAACCAAGAAGATTGGCTGTCAGTAAGAACTGTAAGACTTTGAGGGCGATAGAAGTAATGCAACTCCGCTGAGTACACCCCGTCTGGTGTCGGAGCCAAAATAAAAGTATCTACGTCATACTGCGCATAATATCGTGGTGTGCCCAAAGTACTGCCGTCAGGTGTATACGTTTGTATAAACGAGGGATCTTTAAAGTCTAAAAAGGCTTTGTCACCATCTGCCCCTGCAAGACTCAAAGAAAACGGAGCCAAGAAATCACTAGGACAAGCTAAATACTTATTATTAGAACTCGTATTTGCAGAGGCGTTTTTTCTAAATAACGACAGTTGTGCGTTTTTTAAAATACGTTCTTCAGCTAATCGGATAAACAAAGGGATGTTATTTACGAATGACGTTTCTGCGTTATCCGTATAGTCCTGCACTGCTTGTTTTAGTTCACCGTAATTCATCTACGCCTCCACCGTTACTGGCCCTGCTGAAGCAAAGTCTCCACCGCCTCGAATACCGCCAACTGTAGCTGTACCAGAAACCGTTATCGTATAGTTGTTTTCATCTACCTTTGTAACCGCATAACCAGATGCGTTTGTAATGTCCGCTGCGGTGATTCCATCAAACGGAGCCGCCGTTCTAAACCGAACAACATCATCAGTACTGCGACCATGTGCTATTTCATACACCGTAACCACTGAAGAACCCTGCGCACCTGTAGTAAACGGATTGTTCTGTAGTAGCACCTCTACCGCAGGTTCTACCCGATCTGGTCTAGGATTCCGTAACGCTTGCGGATCTGGGTAGGCTTTGGGCGGATATAACTGTGGATGTTTTGGCTCATACTCGTCTGGCCCAACAAGCGCACCCGTCCACTCCTTCTTCATGTCCCGAAGACGGTAGCGACGACCGGATCGATCCGATATCCCCCAAGCATTCTTTCCGCTAGCGTATGCCATTAGACCCTCAAGTAAGCCATGCTAGGCTGTAGTTTAAGAGGCGTCCGACCTTCGTCTTCGTCCGCCGCACGTTGGAACTCTTCCTCGTATACAGACTTCAGGATTTGTATTTTCTCTGGTGCACGTTTCATCGCCATGTAATATGCTAGCCCCGCCACCATACAAGGATAAAACCTAAAAGGCATATCAGTAGTATTAACCAAAGCATCTGCATCCTCAATTCGTTGCACGTAATAGTAAACAAGCTGATCCGTAGAGTTCTCAGGAGTTGCCCAAAGGTTAATTACAGGGTCAATCTGACGGTCAAAATAAAACTGGCTAGGACGACCCTTTGTCGTTTTGTTGGGTAGAGTAGCATACTCCCCACGACTAATGCGCTCAACTTCGTAGTCTGTACCACTCCGACGAAGCGTAACCTCCAGAATGTCCACAACATCGTCAGTCAGTGTTTCTTGAGCCTGTCCTTCTGTTAAGGTTAGCGTCCCTTGCTTTACCGTCCACAGATTTAAGCCACGGTTAGCCCAATCCGCAAACATCAAGTTCAACGAACGACGCGCTGTTCTGGCATCATAGCCTGTGCGAACTTCGAGGCCACAGCGTTCAAACGCTTCCTCGATGATCTCACCGACATCCATGTTAAAGTCTCTTGAACCTGATGTGGTCATGACTCTTGTTTCCTTTCTCCCCAGTTATGGCACGTTAAGTTTACTATAACTGAACCTACATACTTGCTTTGCAATGACGGCAGACCGTTGTTCATTAAGTCCGCGTAGCAATCCTGTTCTGATACGTGGCCTGGGCCACCTACTGCAAAACAAAAGTTTTGTGTGCAAATCAGAACAAATGCTGTCCACATTACATTATACCTTTATCCCATATGCGTATCACGAACTCCACGACCAGCCATCACACATCCGCCGTTCTTATATCGTACCATACCACCTTTGGCCTTTCCTTGCGAACGCTTTATAGCTTCCTCGGTAGGCGCACCTTTTTCGCCCTTGCTACGCATCCGTTCGCCAGACCCCTCTTCGATTCTTTTTCTCTTATTGTGGATATTTGTCCACAAACCTGGTTTTCCCATATCGCTATTCCTTTTCTGTGGCGGCGTGGATATTTGATAACTCATTGAACTTCGACTTATGCTCATTGTATTTTGCACTCCGCACTAAAAAATCCTGCCACATTGGCTTGATCATGTTGTAATTCTCATCAACTTTATAGGTAATAACAGCCACGTTAGCATTCATGCCATACAACTGGAAAGCTCCCCACCCTAAAAGCAGAACAATAATTGTGCTGAAAACATCCTGAGAATTAAGTTTCATGATCTTACCACATTTTGCATGACCAGTACTTGGCCTTTAATTTATCAAGTTTACCCTTGTCACAACCGTGCCGCGCACGGAAGGACTTACGACGTTCAGGGTTTGACTTCTTAATGGTCATATTAGCGTCCCCGAATCTGACGATCTTCTCTTTCCCCTTGTCACATGCCTTTACAACAAACTTCTTGCCACCAGACTTTTGACGCTTGGGCTTGTTACATTTCATCTTGGACTTGTCGATCTTAGGCATCACAAACCCCCTACTTCTTGAATTAAGTATGCGTCAAATGCTGCGGTAATCCGTGCGTTGTTGGATCTCAAGTCTGCGCGTATATCTATGTCGGACTTTTCAGGTAACTTAAACGGAGCATGGAAAGCATAAAAATACTCTGCCGATGCAACTTCAAACGTATGCGCAATACGAAAAGCAGATTCTCCACCGTACCGAACAAAAAAGTTACCTGTCGCATCCGCACCCGCCTGCACACTCATAACACCTTGTGTAAGGTATAAACTGTATCCCGCAGGCACCGTATATACACCCATAAGTGTCTGAGCTTTAGCTGCCGTAATCCGTGCTACAACTGTAGTACTTCTCTTTATGTCAATGTTGCCGACGTTTTCCGCCGAGCCATTATACATATACGCACGATACACGCGAATAAACGACTGGGTTGTGGAATTACCCGTCGCATTTGTAAGCGTTACATTTTCAGAGATTTGATTGTAGTTGGCATCAAGACCAATAATAGTAATGGTCTTATTTGCATCAGACGCACTCGCTCGATCTACTGTTAGAGTACCCGCTGATGTTAGTGCGGACCATGGATACAGTGTATCGTCTATATCCCACACTGTTCCTGTCGTGTTAATCGACATAGCAGGAACGGCACCAAACTTATGCAACACAGAATGCCCAGGGATTTGCCCCCTGGACACCTGAAGCTCAAATGGCTCAGATGTTCCGACCTGTGTAATGGAACGGATATCGTATGCCATCAGATCCTCCTATGAAAGGATGATCGTGAGTTCGTTACTCGCACCTGTGAACGCATCGACAAACACACCGCTGCTTGCGATGATGCCGTCATCTGGGATGTTCATTACATGATGTCCCGCTGGGAACTTCTGCGTTAGCAAAACTTCTCCGTTCGTGTCCCCGTTTTTCAACGTGAACGCACCTGCTGCGGCACCGTAAATTACAACCTGACGTAAACGTGAACGAGACGGACCAACAACGGCGGCTGTTGTTCCTTGAACCCAGTTGTATGCACTGACTGGACCTGCCATGTGTTAATCCTTTTTCTTCTTAGGACGACCGCGCTTAACAACCTTCTTCACTGTCTCCCATGCTTCATTCACATCTGGAGTCGAAGGGTCGTCTGCCTTTAGCGTACCATCCTCGTTACGTGCGCGTTTCTTTTCGACTTTTACACCGATTCCACGACGAGCTAATTCTTCTTCACTAGGTGGTTTGAACCTACTCATTGGTCACCCCCTTACGATGCTGCGATTGTGCCGCCTGTATCTGAACGCTTCCAGTCTGTTCCGTCAGAGAAAGCTAGGATTGCAGAACCTGCCGCACCATCAGAAACATAAACAAGAGTTCCAGCACCTGCGTCAGAAGCAGATGGGGCTGTCGCAACTGTATACGTGGGAACTTTGATGTCGCCAACAAAACCATTAGTTGAGGTCACTGGACCTGAGAAAGTAGTTGATGCCATTATGTCACCTTTTGCATAAGGATTCGCTTTACAGTCTATGCAACGTCAGGAGGGCGGTAACCTGTCTGCAAAGCTAATTTTTGCCCTGTCAACATCTTACCTAAGTTTTTAAGAAAAAGAAAGTGTGATATATTCTGCGCAGCCAACACAAGGGGATGCGACCTTGCCTTATAAAGACAAGGGACGACGTGCTGAGTATAACAAACGTTACGGTGCTGATTGGTATCAGCGCAACAGAGAACTTACGCTTGAACGATCTCGCAAACGCAAAAAAGAAAAACGTAAAAAATGGCATGACTACAAGGCAGGTTTGTCCTGCTTTTTTTGTGGCTTCAGCCATCCCGCTGTAATAGACTTTCATCATCCTGACTCAAAAGGGGGAACTAAAGTTAGTTACTATGTGCAACAAAATCAGTGGAAACGAGCATATCAAGAGGCTGAAAAATGCATACCTGTTTGTTCCAACTGCCATAGAATATACCACTATAAAGAAAGGTTAAAAAATGATTGATTCGAGTGACCTAGAAGAACACTTTAAAATAGCTAATAAAGTAGTGAATCGAGCTAAACGAGGTCTTCCGCATGATAGATGGATGATTGGAAACAAAGAGATGGAAGCATTTGTTAAAGCATATTGTGACCTGCTTGACGCATGTAACAACATGCATAAAGATATAATAAGCAAAGGCTTAGAGTCTATGAACATAGGGGAGTAAAATGTCAGAAGAGCTAGAACAAGATCAAAGTATAGTTGTATGGGCAACACCAATATACCATCGAAAACTTAAACTTCAGGAACAAAAAGAAATCAAAACGCTTCTTGAACCGTTTATTACAGACGATGTCCTAGACCAAAACGCGTTCAACCTTAGTAAACAAAAAAGCTCTATTCGAAATCCAAAAAACGCCGAGCTTCCTTGGGACCAGTTTTTAGACTTCCTTCGCCCCTACATCGACGACTTTTACAAACTTTTACGTCCTAATCGTAACTTCCACACAGACATTACTTGTCCTTGGATAAACACATATGACATAGACAACTTTCAAGAAGTACACGATCACGCTTTTCGCAATCTGAGCTTTAGTTGTATCTACTATTATGAATTGCCATATCAACCTGAACCTGCTGGAAAAACATTCTTTCTAAACAGGTACAGTGCTGAATCCAAAATGACCGACCTTAACTACATCTTTGATTTCTTTAAAGATCACGAGAAAGTTACGTTAGATGCCAGTACAGGTTCTTTTGTTATTTTTCCTGCGTGGCTCCAACACTTTACCGTCCCAACAGAAAAACCGCGCATTACTATAACGGCAAACCTATGCCTTACTCCTGCGGAAAGCATTGAGTATTAAAAAAGAGGGGCACCGAAGTGCCCCTTTTAGTTTCAGGGAGGTGTCCAAAATGAAGAGGACAACCTCATTGTAGCATGAATTATGCGCCAGGTGAACCGAATACACAGCGTGGGTCTGAGAACCCAAAGCTGTAACGCTCACGCGCTTTGAAGCGCATGTTACCTGTGTCAAAGTCAGCTTCCATGTTTGTTGACATCGGAGAACGCTCAAAGTGGACAAATCCACGAGGTGCGTCTGTTTTGATGAAGAACGCATCTGGGTCTGTTAGGAAGTCGTTGACGGCATAGCCTTCAGGCAACATTCCCATAGAACGTAGAGCGTTTACATCGTTGTCCGCTGTGCCAACGCGCAAGTTAGAAACCATCAAACGCTCTGCAACGAATTGCAACTGGCGTGGGATGATCAACTTTGTGCCACGTAGAGCGACTTTTAGACCGCGTTCGTCAACAAAACCTGCGATGTTGATCAAAGCATCTTCTAGAGATGTTTCGTTCAAATCAGCAGCTACTGCTGGTTCGTTAGCAAAAGTACCACCAGATGTTAGTGGGTGGTCTGTCGCACAAAGCGCAACACCGTCACCACCAGCAGATGCGCCAGCAGTAAATGCGTTGTTAAGGATAGATGCTGCCTTAACTTGCTTTGTGTGTGCCATTGAACGTGCCAACGCACGAGTATAACGTGAGCCTAAACGATCATAAAGGTTATCTTCGATAGCCTCTTCTGTGATCGAGAATGCCAACGCCACAGTCTCGTGGTTGTAACGAGCAGTGTATGCTTCGTTTGCGTTGTCAAAGTTTACTCCAGCACCCTCTGATTTAGTCGGTGCTGCTCCGAAACCACTCAACATAACCTCTTCTTCGAATGCTCGATCAGAAGACTCTGTTGTAAAGATCTCTGCATGTTGGTTTTCGTACCGTGAGTACTCCATACCGAACAAGGCGTTGAGACCTGGTTCCAACTCTTTCGCTAGTTGTGCGCGAGAGATAGCCATTAGTCAGTCTCCTTATGCCAAGCCAGCGGTTCCACCGCTGAACAAGTGGTTGTTGATCTTGACAATCACGTTAGTGTTTGCCGACGAAACATCGCTATTCTCAGGATCCTGAGAAATATCGATAGCTTTAAGTGGAAGCGTAGCAACAGTACTGTCCGCTGTACCAACTTCTAGCTCAATGCGAGAGATACCAGATGTGGTATCGCCAGCAGTCGCAACGATGTCGTAGTTTCCGGCTAGATCCGCTACTGGGAACGTATCATCTGCTTGGATTTCGAATGTTGCGCTTGGATCATCAATAACATTAGCCACGATGTCCGATGCGGAAACACCACCAGGATAGTAGTTTTTCCATGTTGCTTTGCCTGTTGTCGGGTCTGTGTATTCACAACCATTAAAGACACCCAGAATCAAACCAGTACCACCTGCTGCGACACGCTCAATGCCACCACCAGTCACCATTGCGACAAGATCGCCTTGGTAAATAGCAGTCGCATAGCCTGACGCAATGCGATAACGGTTTTGTTGCTGAGAGCTAATGCTTGTACGAACCGGACGTAAGCCAAAAGGTGCGTCTTGGTTAGCCATAATAGCAATCCTCTATATTACTCGGAGTCGCGTTCACGACCTCCGAAAGTTACACGACTTTGCCGATTTTGATTGATCGGCATCGAAGGATGTTGCTCCTTCATTAAGTCCTGATCCACAGCAACCATTTGTTCGCGGGTACGGCCCCCGTAATACTCGTTTCTTTCCCGTGCTGTCTCTTCAGGGATACGGCACAACATCAGACCACCCTGCCCTATTACACCCTGATATTTGCCATCATCGATGACAGGGGCTTCATAGTTCGGATACTCATCAGCACGGACGGGTTCCCATCCTTCACGCAGCTTGGCATGGACATTCATTTTGTCCTCTTCGCCACGCATAGCGACTCGAATCCAGCGATGCACATAGCCATCTGGGGCGTCAGGTGCAGCAAGGTGACTGGGCGGTGCCCAAGGTTTTCTACGCGAATCTGCTTCGCGGGTTGCGCTTTTGCGCGGTGTTCGATCTGCCATGTCTTACTCCTTATAGAATTTAGCGTATTCCTCAAGCGGTACTCCTAGCCGTTTAGCTAAGTCTACAGCCGACGGTGTAAGTTTGACCGACCTGCGCCCCTGTTTAGTTGTGCGGGATGCGGAAGAGCTAGCAGAAGCGACCTTGCCTCCCCCCGTTTTTTTAGCCGTTTGAAACTTGTGTGGAAACGCATTTCGAATACGGCTATCCAGTTCAGTATAATATTCATCGGTCTGTGGGTCAAATGCTTCTTCAACCAACCGATGATGGATGGCAAAAGCTGACGCGGTCATAACGTCATCTTCTCCAAACCAGTCATTTTTTTGTGCCCAAGACTCCGCTTTAGGATCCAGCTTTTTCTGTTGCCTAACAGGTTGTTGCTGTTGATAAACAGGGGCATCTTGTTGTTGAGCTTGAACTTGAACTTTATCCTCGGCTCTTCGTTTAGCCGTCTCATACTTTTGTTTTTCAGATTCAATACGCGCAAGCTGCTGCGAAATCTCAAACATACGGTCTGTATCACCCGTATCGTATGCATCCTTATGAGCTTGTTTAAGAGAAGCCTCTTGCGTCTGTAATCGAGCACCCATTTGCTGCAAGAAACCAGTGTCTAACTGTTTCATGCGGTCTTGGAGTTTCTTGTTCTCTTCCGCAAGTTGCTGTGCAGTACGTTCTAGCTCAGATGATCTTTTCTCTTCTTCGCGATATTTCTTAGTCAACTGACTAATACGCTTTTGAACACCTTTGCTATAGTCTTGCAACTCATCTTCAGTAGAAGCCTCTTTCTGTTCTACTTGAGCTTTCTCTTCAGTGTCTTGTACTTCTACGTCTACGTTTTCTGTTTCTTCAGACATGTCTGACATCATCTGGCTCCAATATTGTCGCAATTACTTCGTCGTCGTTAATAATACGCACTTCTCCGCCCTCAATCTTAAATCGAGAACCAGAATAACGACCAATACAAACCCATTGGCCTTCTGCGCACCATGGTTCAGCCTCTGGCCCAAATTTATCAGGGTCTTTATAGGCCAAAGGTCCTAACTTCAAAACATACGCCACAACTGTAGCTACGCTTTCACGTTCCCGAACTTCGTCGGGGATATATAAACCGCTCGATGTTTTAGCTTTACCTTGATACGGCATAACTAAAACCCGCCAACCAGTTGGTTGCGGGAGACGTTCAAGTAGCGGTTTGTCTAAGAGTGATGGGTCTAGTACCCGGTCTTTAGCGTCAACATATGCGCTTTCCAAAGAATTATCAGCAGTCTGCTCTGCCCGTTCTTTTTTTATCTTTTGCGCAACGTTATCAGGAAGATATAAAGTCTTCGACATCGTCTACGTTTCTTTCCAACAGGGTCCTAATTTCGTCCCGCGCAAGAGAAAGACCCCGAATTTCTCCTACAGACATTTTGTACTGTTCCCAATCTCTAACAGCACCTTGCGAAAGAGCGGCAGCAATATCATTCTCCCGCTCCTCGATTTTCTTATACAGATGTTTTGCCATATCGACAACATCCATTATAAATTATCCTTGTATTCCTCTTGCAACGTAGATGTGATGGGGCCACCTTCTGCCCACATGTCACATGTATTATCTTTCATACACGCAAACTTGAGACTCTGACAATACCCTACGTTACCAGATTCATCCCCTAAACACTCAAGCATCTCTTCAGTTTGGTTATACATACAACAAGAACCGCAAACCTCATCTGCCCTAAAAGAAACACCTGTGTTTGGCTCACGGTAGTTGTATTCTTCTACCGCCATTTCACGATTTTCATCGTTTAACTCGGGGTCTTGCGTTGGAAGAGGGCACACATGCCCTTCTTCGTTTTCTTCCATTTTATCTACAGGCATCCCGTCAGACAGGATGGATATCATAATTCCAACCATTAGTAGCACTTTCCTTTATTACTGTAGCGAACGTCTCCGCCTACAGAATACCCATGTTTTACTGTGCCCCCGCACTTAAACTTCTTAACTGAGCTGGTAACATCACGATACTCTGTGCCGTAATTACGGTCATAGAAATCGTCTGACATATACTGCGGATCAACAACATCGAGTCGTCCAGCCCCTGGATCCTCACCACGCATAAAACGAGAAGTGGCTGCTCTTGACCGTTCATTCGCACGATTACGGTCAATTTTATTTAGCTCTTGATCGAGATTGTTGACTTTACCAGTGTTACGAATACGAGCGTTAGTAGACCGCGCAGCTTCTCCAATTCGACCAATCAAGTTTTTACCTGCGGGGTCATAAGTCATCTCATCTGATAAGTTATAACGCTCAGAGGCTTTCTTGCCGTAACGTGCATCCATAAGATCTACGGTTGGTGTTTCCGATCCTGATTTTGGCATTAGTGCCTCCTATACCATAAGTTCAAAGTGTGGAGCGTCGATAAACGGACGCCTATTTTGTGAGCGACGAGTGTCTATGTAATCATTCATAGCAGATTCCATGTCGCCTTCCCATTGCGCAATATTTGGTACAGTCCAAGCCGCACCCCAACGAATTGGAACGTCAACTGCACGGGCACCTTCCGCCATCGCATCTGCGATCTCATCATACAAATTCAACTCCCAACGGTCCCCCGCGCAGTAAGCCATAAGGTCTACGGCGATACCGTCTAGGTGTTTTGATTTCATAGTTTGACTGGCACCTTTAGCAACCAATGCGCGTTGCTCTTCAATAGTTCTAAGTCCGCAAATGACAGAGAAGTCCTGCTTTGACACCGTGATAGCATGTTTTACAACCGCAACCATGCGCTCATCTACGCCCTCTAGTTTTGCCAAGCTACGCTTTCCTAGTTTGTAAGCCATCTTACTTCCTTCCAAAGAATTTAGTTGCAGAACGTACACCGAAACTTGCTGCTACAATAACACCAAGCGTGTATTGATACCAGTCGGGCATAGACTCCAATGCCGCAAAGCCATTCTGCACAGCCCTCTCCGCCCACTCAAACGGCAGAAAACAAAGGATCAATGGTACGCTGAATAGTATTGTTAACCACTCGTCTTTCCACGAGTTCTGCGAACCCTGCGCCATCAGACGTTCCCAGTCAGCCTCTGACGTAGCAGCCGACTTCATAATCGTCGCCTTGGCTTCCGCTTCCACAAGTTTGAGGTTTGCAGCCGCTGCTTGTGCGTTTGCTTTCCCTTTGAGCCAACCTCCCGCTAACTCTGTTATCGGTCCTATTAGTGCCTGAATCATACCATTACACTCCCATATAATGTCATCTCTACGCCAAGCACTAACTCAAGCAACTTCACTATAAGGTGCGTGACTAATTCCTCACTTGTCATAACGCTCCTCGTGTACAACTTTATTGGGTGTTACAGTGGTCTTAGACTCCTTACCCATCCATATGCCGAAACATCCTGTTAAGGCCCCCATACAGACGGATACAAGCCCAGACTGAGCTACAGAGGGATCTGGTAAAGACATAAACCAATGCACTGCTTGATACGTCAGGATGGTAACAGCCAACATCATAAGACGCGGTAAGATTTTCCAGTCATCCAGAATTGTGTGTGCCATAGTAATGCTCCGCTATACGCTTGTGCGTCGTGATTATAACAACTTTTCCGTTTTTGTATACACACCAGACTCCTTGTCTGATCTCAACAAGATCTACCACCGTTCCAAGTAAACACCTAAATAATAAACGCCTAAAACACAGGCTGTGACAGCCAAGATAATCGCGGTCGCCGTTTGGAGTGTTTCTAACTGCTCTTCGCGTTTTTTCATGGCTGCTTTTTTAGCTTCTTGCCGTTGCTTACGAGCTTCAGCTTGCCATTGAATCCACCGATCCCACTGCCCTGGTCTTCCATACAAGCGAATGTAAGATTCTAATTCCTTACGCTGTTCTTTGATTTTTTCGAGTTGCTGAAACTCTTCCCAGTCCCCTTCAGCACCGCCAGTTATAGCCGTAAGTGGACTGTTTTTCTTTTTTTGTACTGCGTCCTTGAGTTCTTCCTCCGCTGTGAGAAACTTTCCCACAGACGACATCAGGTCTGCCCCTTCCTTGCCATTCTGAATACAGGTACGAATTACCGAATAAGCGGCATTCGCAGCCGCAATAGTCTCCAGAATAGCCATCCGCGTTTCCTCACCTTAGAATTCCCCTGCAAATCTTTGCGGTCGAGCTATTCGGCTAAACCGGTGATTTACAAAGCCACCATTAGCGTAGTTGCTATCTTTTGCTTTATTTAAAGCAATAGCCACTGCTTGTTTCTGAGGTTTACCCGCCTTGATCTCCCTGCGGATGTTTTCACTGATTACTTTTTGCGAACTTCCAGATTTTAAAGGCATTAGTCCCTCCGAAGTAAGTTTTGACGCTGAACATTTATACGTTCACGGTTTACTTCGTTACGATCTTCCGCAATCTGTTCTTGACTCTCTATACGTGCCGCCGCCGTAGCACTTTGCTGCATCAAACGTTGCTGCTCTAACGTTAACTCAGCCTGATCGTTTTGAGCCTTGCGTTCCGCTTCTTGCTGCTTGATTGCCAACTCTTGCATTCTGATCTGAACTAGCGGATCTGACATCGGATCCTGAGGCATTGGCATAACTTGTGTATATAGCTGACGCAGCAATTCTTCCTGCTCAATGGATACTAAATACTCCATTTCAGCAGGATTTTGCATTTGAGCTTGAACTTCCGCTATCTGCTGTTGCGCTACCGATGGATCAATATTGCCTTGCTGAACAGCAGCCTCCGCTGCTTGAATTGACTCTTCTATTTGAGTCATCACCATTTTCCGCGCTTTTTGAGAAATGTGCTCTAAAATATGCGCTGTCAATAACCCTGCAACAGGGGGAGATGTCTGAACCAATGGCGTCTGCAACATCATAACGTGCGCTGAAATATGTGCGTCATGGTTTTGATCAGGGAACGTTTTTAACATCTCTTGCATTAAAGCACGAGCATTCTCAATGGCTGGATCCAATGGCTGCGGTTCTGGGGGAGGAGGAAGAATCTCGTCGATGTTTTGAACTTCTAGAGCCTGATACATACGACGATATGCAGCGTTTAAGTTATGGATCTGAGGGTTAGACTGCGCAAGTTGGAGCTGCGTCTGCGCTAAAGTAACCCTTTGCGCCATTGAGAATATGTTAGGATCGCTTACAGGTAGTACATCGACTCGATCATCGAAGTCCGCAGCAAAGATAGCTCTGTTACCACCTTGAACATCATACGGATACTCTTGTGGTAAATTGTCCCTAAAGATCCGCGCCAAAATACGGAACTCTTGCTTTTGAGCATAGTGAAGGCGTTTGTGGATGGCGGACATAACTTTCATGCCACGCTCTAGGAGAGCCACAGTCGTCCCTACAGGGGCTTGTCCGTTCGCATCCGCAGTCTTCTGGTCTGCAAGAGAAACAAAGCGTCTACCGCCCTCTACAAGTGCTCCTAGAAGCTGTGACAACGTTCCAGAAGGTTCCTTGTAGGGCAGCGGAATAATCGAATCCCGTATGTTGCCCCCAGGTGCATCAATGTCCCGCCACTCGCCCGGTTGTAACGGCTCGTCGTCATTACGAACCCTCACACCCCTAGCCTTGAATCCTGCTGGGAGATTGGCAAGAGTTCCTGCATCGATCAACTGCCGGAGGATGCTCGTTGCCGCACGACCAAGGCCACCAATCATGTGTATCAAGCCAAAGCCATAAAAACCTAGACCAGGCATGAACTTGTAGTGCACAAAGTACTGCTGTTTCTTGGCTAGATCGCCAGATGGGTCAAAGTTGCGTCTGATAGACAAAACTTCACCCGAAGACTCATCAATGCTTACAATATATGGAAGCGCAATTCCTGTCGGTTCTCCATCAGGGGCTAAATCTTCATACCCCTCAAGATCCAAATCAACGTGCATCTCCAAAATGGTATAGATGTCATCCGAATAAGTGCTCGATGTTCCTTGAAGCTCGTCTACTTTTCTACGAACCTCTGAGTCTGCCTGATCTTGATCATACGGTTGAATGTCTACATCGCGGTAGAACCCTGCAATTTGCATCTTACGGACTTCATTGCCGTCCATGCGCAAAACATGAGTGACACGAGGTGACGTTTGTAGATCAGACGCAGAATACGGAACAACAAGGTCTTGTGCAGGTACAAACTTAGATACTGCTCGTTGTTTTGCTTCGTCGTAATAGACTTTCTTAAAAGTAGATCCTGACAGCGGTAAATAGAACAATAGTTGATCCATATCAGGATCGAACTCTTCCATGACCTCTGTAATCTGGTAGTTCATGAAGTCTTTAACACGATTGGCTTGGTCTTCACGCTCTTGATCTTGGAAACCAACAATCTGTGTTTTGACAGGGCCACCTGACGGTAACAGTTCTTTGTACGCTTGAGCTTGGAACTGAGTAACGCTTTCCGCAATTAGCGGGTGAGTGACCCCAGAAGCTCCTTCAAACGGTTGGCTACGTTCTTCATAACGGACACCAAGTTGGTCCAAACCTTTTGTATAAGATTCTTCCCACTCTGAACGAGAGTCCAAATCTTCTTCGTAAGACGCTCTAAGGTCTGACGAAATTTCTCCAAGATATCCTTCATCTAAATACTCCGCTAAGTTAGCATAGTGATCAGGTTCTTCAGGACTAGCTGATGCCATTTCCAACAGGGCTTGGACAATAGCTCCGCCTTGCCCATCCTCAATAACTTCCGCACCATCCTCAAATGTCTCAGGCTGGGGCACAGAAACTTCCACAGAGGATTCTCTGTTCATCATGTCTTCAGGTGTAATCCCTGAATCTACTATCGGTGGCAATGCCATCAGTAATACTCCCGTTTACGATAGTACTGTACACTATCATCTTCGTTTTCACCTTCGAGGTATATAAACCCTCCGCGACGAAAACGCATTAACGCTAACGTCATACTATCACAAAAGTCATCATGATCGCCATTAGGAAATGAAGCGACTTCCTCTATGACCTCTTCCGAGAACTTTTTGTCCTCTGGTGCCCACACCATTCCTGCTTCAAACAGAGGGGCAACCATATGCATACGAGATATCTTATCGTTCCCTTTACCGGGAGAAAAGCCTAACGCTGGAATACCGCGAAGCCGCAACTCGTCAATAAGTGGCATACCCGTCGCTTTTGCTTCGACCAGCACCATATCCGGCTCCCAGTACTCGTGTTCCTCATACGCTACCTCCTTTAATTCTGGAAAATTCCACCTGCCACGACGCGCATCTAGCAAAATAATGTTGTCCGCGCCGCCTTCTTCGGGTTCAAAGATCCCCCAAGTCGTAATAGCTGAGTAGTCAGCCGTTTCTTTCTTAGAAAAAGCAGTATCGTAGCTCTGAATGATGTATTTAAGGGGCGGAATCTTGGGTTTTTCCCATAAATTCCACCATTCTCGCTTAATTATAGCAGATTCAGAGTTTGTTGGGCTTTGTTGCCACTGAGCTTCCCATTTTTGCACGGGAAGAGAGGCTTTAATGGATAAAAGAGCGTTTTTATCCCAAAATTCAGGCCACAAAGGTTTGTCTGAAGGCAAAATCGCAGGAAATTCGACAACTTCCCACTGATCTGCCATTACATCACTGCCCTGCGCAGCTATTAAACGACCAGTGAGGTCTTTTTTACCCCATCGAGTCATAACAAGGATGATTGCACCACCCGGTTGAAGACGTTGGCGGGGGCCAGAGGTGTACCATTCATACGCATGGTCAAATGCAGTCTCACTCAACGCGTCTTGTTCCGAGTGAGGGTCGTCAATAATGAATAAATCCGCACCACGACCAGTGACCGCCGCACCAACACCCGCTGCAAAGTACTCGCCACCAGCACTCGTTTGCCATTTTCCCGCGCCTTTGTTGTCTTCTTTCAAGTTAGTTGCAGGAAATATGTCTTTATATTGTGGGTCATCTATAAGATCCCTGACTTTACGACCAAACCGCACCGCCAGTTCAGTATTGTGCGTAGCTTGGATGATTTTCAGCTTCGGGTTACGTCCCAAAAACCAAGCAGGCATCAAGTAACTTGCAAATTCAGACTTAGAATGACGCGGTGGCATGTTGATAATAAGTCGCTTTAGGTCGCCATTTGCGACCCTTTCCAACTTTTCGGCAATAATTCTGTGATGTGCACCTTCTATGAAGTTTTCATACACATGATGTGCAAATGGCATGAAAAAATTTTGTGCTTTTTCCTGTACATCGAGTCGTTTCTTGGCCTCGGTTAAGGCCAAGATTTCTTTTAACGCCTCTTCTGGTATAGCCTGTAAATTCATTACGCCTTACGTGGGTTTATGGGTGTTATATCCTTGTAGTACGGAGCGTTTACAGGACGTACACCATCTTTGTAACTGTATTTATAGGTTTTATCTATTGGTATACAGACCCATTGACCATCAACTTTTACAGCTTCGAACCCATCAGGGCACTCAAATGGTGCATCTTCGTCGGTATCTTCGACAATTCCGCCGCCTTCTCCATCGCCGTCACCGTCGCCGTCACCGTCTCCATCGCCATCGCCATCGCCTTCTCCGTCGCCTTCTCCGTCTCCGTCGCCTTCTCCAATGCCTGGGTCAAATTCAAGTACACCTTCTTTATCACCTTCTCCGTCGCCGTCACCGTCTCCTGCGGATGGGCCTTCGGTTCCGCCGTCTCCGCCACCAGATCCACCATCAGATCCACCGCCGCCGCCTTCGCCGCCGCCTTCGCCGCCGCCAGATCCACCACCGCCGTCGCCTTCTCCTTCTCCGTCTCCGCCGCCTTCTCCGTCTCCATCGCCTTCACCACCGCCAGAAATAATTATTTCTCCGCCGCCAGTTTCTCCAAGACCTTCTCCACCTACTAAACCGCCGCCTTCTTCGCCACCGCCAAGACCCTCGTTATCACCAAAGCCAAGGGAGTCATCGTCTGTGTCAGTAAAGCCTTCACCATCGCCGCCTTCTTCGCCTTCTCCGCCACCTTCGCTTTCTACCTCAACGACGACAGTTTCGTCACCTTCACCTCCACCTTCTTCGCCTTCGCCATCACCACCTTCTTCGCCGCCTTCTTCGCCACCGCCAACAATTACTTCAACGCCTTCCTCGGATTCGCCGCCTTCACCTTCACCATCATCAAAAGTCTGATCCGTGTCGGCTACCTCAACGACTACGCTTCCATCTTCCTCTGGGTCTTCCTCTGGGTCTTCCTCTGGGTCGTCTATTTCAACTAAAGTTGTATCAATCTCAGGTTCAGGTTCTTTTGTAACAACCGTAATCTCGCCGCCTTCGCCCGTAACTAAGTCTGGATCAACTGAAGGTTCTGCAACAAGCTCAACAGCATCACTGTCCGTATCCGATGCTAAAGCCTGATCTGTCGTGGATGTTACAGTAACAGGGGTCGGAGAACTGATACTCGAGAGACTTGCAATGCCTTCCTCGGATGAAGATGAGCCACCCTCAGGAAAACTAAGTTCTCCACCGCCACCACCACTAATAGGCGTATCGACAAAAGAAATACCACTAATTCCTCCGCCTTCACTTCCTCCCGTTTCAGTGTCTGTGCCGCCACCGCCGCCACCACTGGTTTGTTCGCCGTCTCCACCGCCACCACCGGGCATCCCTGCAAGAATGTCCGTAGTCAATTCAATCTCCGGCTCTTCTTTCTCAAACGGAGTTACCTCAGAACTTAGATCAAAGTAGTCGTTTAACTGATCTTGGAACTGTTCTTCCGTAAGTACAGATACATTCAACAGCTGCTCTTGCTCCTCGGGAGTAGCATTCAAGTACGTTGTGATAAACTCGTCACTACCAAAATAACCAGAGCTTGGATCAGACTGAGGAGAAAGAACCATGGTTCCTGATTCATCAAGCGTACCAAATGCACCAGCGTTTATCGCATCTTGCAAATACTGATTCGCAGTCCGCGTTTCGCCAAGTTCGTCATAGAACTGGTCATACTCAGGAGTGTTAAAACCTTCCCAGTCTAAAACCTCAATCCCTTGGTTTGCAGCGATGGCTCTCCTTGCTAGGTTCTCCATCAACTTACCCATTGTCTGGGCGGGGGTGATGATAGTTTTTAGCACTCCGTCGCTAGTAATACTCGTATCAGACCCTGCCCCTGTTACGGACCCGTATTTGGTTATATCCATGAAATCTGCGTCAGCAATTTTTTGGTCGCCAACGTAATAACCACCCTCTTTTTTGCTAACACCTGGGGGCAACGCAACCTGTACATCACCCGCACCGTAGTTAACGGTCGTGGTCTGATCAGTGTCATATAGTTGCTGAAGCTGCTCTTGAGAAAGCGCAAGACCTTGAGTCCCAAAAACCCCTCCTCCAGCCTCGGTTCCCGTCGCAGTGAGCATACCAGCAATAAGGTTATCTTTCCTAATCTGCTCGTTTGCCGCATCACGAGCCGCTGCTGTCCAATGCCTAACGCCATTGTCATCTACAAATTGAGGCTTGGGTTCTGGTGTAGGTGTAGGTGTAAACGGAGTAGTCTCGCTCGATGTATCGTAAGACGCACTCGTACTACCAACGCTCAAATCCGCGTCCTTTGAATCCGTATTTACCGAGCCATTGCTACCAGAAGTCGTACTACCAACGCTCAAGTCCGCGTCCTTTGAATCCGTATTTACCGATCCACTGCTACCAGAAATCGCACCGCCCTGCTCTGTGTCGTACAATCCGCCATACGGATTCGTTAGTGTTCCATCTCCGTTGTCCGTCCAACCCCAAGTACTGACTAGCTCCTTTTCAACTGCGCTAAGTTCACCTGAGTCCGTTGCTATCTGGTCAACACTCGTATAGCCAGAAGGCCCTGTAGGTAACTGATCGTCATCATCGTCGTCATCCTCTGGTGGTAACGTAACAATGCTGTAGCTGCCACCAGTTGGGTTTATAACGGGAACACCACCGCCACCTGAAACCGTTGCATCTACACTCGGATAACCACTCGGTCCCGTCACCACAGATTTAGATGGCTTGTCGTCGTCAGCAGTAGCGTCCGCAGCAGAAAAACCACCAGAAACAGCGTCATCATCACCACTGTAAGTTAAACCAGTGTTAGTCGCCCCAACGCCTAAATCAGCGTCCATCTTGCCACTAGCATAACTCGGATCAATACCAAGAGACTTATTATAAGCACCCCAGTCAATGTCCGCGCCGCTCACATCAATAAGTGTAGACCCAGGAGTATGTGAAGTGTTTATACTCGCAGTCGCATCCAAACTTGGATATCCACTCGGTCCCGTCACCACAGCTTTAGATGGCTTGTCGTCATCGTCAGTTGAATGAGAGTAACCACCAGAAACAACAGGGTCATCACCGCTATAAGTCAAACCAGTGTTGATCGCTCCAACACCCATATCAGCGTCTTTTGCACTCGTGTTGACGCTGCCACCACTGAAAGCATCACTAATACTATCTACGGCACTATCGATCGCATCACTAAGACTGCCAAAAGGATCACTCCAATCCCAATCGTATGCAGGAATACCACCAGGGCCAGGTTCGCCAGAGCCGCCAAGACCCTTCAATAACTCAGCTTCTTGCGGATTAATATACGCCAATTTATGCGGCTGATCGTTAATCATAGTCTGACGAGGAACCATGCCGCCCTCCTTCATACCCGGAACCTGCGACTGAATCGCACTCGCTATCCCAGCCTCCATGTGAGGATCCCGCATGTCAGAGGGCAAAGAACCAAGAACCTGCGCTGCACGAAGCAATCTCGGGTCAATCTGAGGTTGCGGTGCTTGAGCAGAAGCCTCCGATGCAGCAGGAGCCGAGGTCCGAGTACCTCCAAACTTTT
>Ga0255768_10001427_pt1 | contig 24596 bp, 26 predicted proteins | sample 071ome_33_FD_179983 | JGI IMG/M metagenome (GOLD analysis project Ga0255768, IMG submission 179983) | Coastal salt marsh microbial communities from the Groves Creek Marsh, Skidaway Island, Georgia - 071412AT metaG (version 2) | ecosystem: Environmental > Aquatic > Marine > Intertidal zone >...
ACTATTAACTTTTAAGTGTTGACAGGTAAACCGTGAATCTCTGCTTCGGTTTCGTTAATAGCTGCCATAATATATTATTGTGCTTGACGTGATCTAATCATTGCTAGAATGTCTTGAGCATTGCCACCTTCTGCAGGAGCCGCTTCAGCCGCTGGTGCTGGAGTTGCTTCTGGTGCTGCCTCTGCTACTGGAGCAGGTGCTGCCTCTGCTTTTGGTGCAGGTGTACTTGCTGCTGGCGTATTAGGATCACCTGTACGCTGAGCCATGCCTGCTGGACGGAAGTACTGACCGAATTTCTCCATGTCATATGCTTCTCCGTCTACTGATGCTTCAAACATTTCTTTAATGACCTTCACTTCAACCTCAGTTGGCTTTTTAGGAAGGAAATCTGACATATTAAACAAGCCGTGTGTATTAACTGCATTCATTTCAGCATCTGTCAATGGACGCTCTCTACGAGCCCAGTTAGATGTTGAATAATCTGCATAACCGCCTTTTGAAGTTTTGTTAAGACGGAAATCTACACCTGCTGTGTAATCTGTTGGCAGTTCTTCCATATCGGGGTCCATTAATGCGGCCTTAATGATTTGGAAAATCTGCGGACCAATAATAAACCTACGAATAGGATTCTCTGGAGTTGTATCTTCGCTTAAAGGATTATCAGTCACAAAGCCTTGGAAAATGTATGAACGCTTTTTCCAATACTTACGACCCATATCTTCTAGTGAAGGATCTTTAAACCAACCACGTACTTCGCTCAAGATTGGACAAGTTTCGCCATACATTTCCATACATGGTACTTGTACTTGAACTGGACGAGAGTCAGTCTCACCTTTCACCCCAGCAAATGGAAGTTTGATCATCAAACGTTCTTGCCAGAAGAAAGTGTTGTTTTCATCCCCATCAGGAAGGAAACGTAGAGTAGAACTCTCGCCTTCTTTCATGTTCCAAAATGGGTAAATTGCGTTGTCCCCGCCGGTGCTTTGAGAACCACCTGTGCGTGATTCTTGTTCTTTCAGTTTTGCTCTGATTTCTGCTAAAGATGCCATAGTTTTGCCTCCTATAATATGCCTATGTCTTTGTGCCTAAATAAGTGTAGCACAGTATTATACTACACTCATATATTTATAAAGTCAAGCGTTTTTCTTGACTTTTTTTGAATTAACGTAAACCTGCTAATTCTCTCATTCTATCAAACTCTGTGTCTGTTTCCATTTGCTGTGGATTTTGAGTCATTTCAAATTCTTCACAAGTTTGATAGATTCTTTCAATGAACTGCTTTGCTGGTTCAATGAATTTTTCACCATAGTCTTTTTCAACCATAGTTAATACTGCTGTTTCGCCTTTTGGAAACTCGCCGGTTTCTTTATCAAAATGACTTAGTATAAATTCGCCTATTGGGGTCTTTTCGTCTTTTAGTTCCTTTTCTTTGCCCATTGCTTTCTTAATAGCAATGTCTTTTGCTTTCATGTAATCGTCTGAATCAATATCGCCGTCACCGTCGTGATCTTTCTTTTTGCCTTCATACGAATCCCAGTCTGCGTTATCGATTGTATCATCAATTACCATACCAATACATTCGTCCCTGTCATCGTCTGGGTGTAAGCCATTTTCTCTAGCACAGTCATTAATTTCTTGATCTAATTCTTCTGGGCTTAGTCCCATTTCTTTTGCTAATGCGTCTTCACCACCTTTTTCATAGGCAGCTTCCATGTCCATTTTTGCTTGCGCTTGCTGGCTTGGTTCGCCATATGGAGCACTTTCTTCCGGGGCTTGTTCGTCGCCTACACCGTGTCCTTTATGGAACCAAGATTCTAATTCTGCTTGTAGTTCTTCTGGGTCTTCAGTATCAAAGTATGTAAAGTCATCAGCAACTACTTTGCTTTTTCCTTCTGGAGATGTAATAGTGAGTTTATGTTTTGCATAACCATTTTCTTCACCGTTATATTCTAATGTATAACTGTATTCACCTGCACCTTCGGCAAACTGACCCATTATTTTATCAAATGCTGATTCTAGTTCTGCTTCTTCCGGCGCTGTAGATTTTACAGTTTCATACATTCCCTTGCCGCCACATTCTGGACAAGATTCGTCACATGAGCAAGGTGTATCTCCGCAGCAAGAGCACTTTTTATCTTCGCCTTCGTAAACACTGTAACCTTCTAAATCTAAAGGTCCTAACTCACGTGCCTTTGTTGCTTCGCTTACCAGTTTGTATATGTAAGGGAATACATCTTTGAGTTCTTCGTTAAACTGACGAATAGTTAATTCGTCAATCCAATTTTCAGCAACGTCGGCAGGAACTTCTTCTAGTACTGGTGCTTCAAAAGATTCAAATGCTTCTGAATAAAAAGACTTTTTCTGGAGAGATTCGATTGTCTTTTTAACAGTAGCAACTCTTTCTTTTACAACATCCATATAATCTGCAAGGCTTTCTGCCATTACAGCTGAACGACCCATGTAGTTCTTAAACTTGCGTAACTTAGCAAGTTCTTCTGATAGTCCTACAATATGCTTACCAAAATCATCATGGGGATTGCCACCTTCTGCTACATGACGAGCCATTGCTCTAGCACCTGCTAGATGTTTGTAAGGATACTTAAATCTTTCTCCTTGTGCGTTGTCAACAAAAATAGAACCAATTTTCTGTGTTCTACCTGTTGCTAATTCTGCATTCACACTTTCTGTGTGCTTAATTACCAGCCTAGCGTTATCTATATCTTGATAACTTACACGGCTAGTTCCGTACAACTTTGACTCGTTCATTTTATCCTCTCCAGATCTATTTGTTGCTAAAAACTTGTAATCTCTTTTATTTAAGTTTGACTTTGTTATATTGCGTGTGTTAAAGTTGAGTAATCTTTTTTTGGCAAAAACTCTTAATTCTTTCAAAAATGAGTACCATTGATCTTTGACCATACTGTTTTCGTTAGTAACTAAATCGTTACTATACATGACTATTACACCTTCGTCTTCGGCGACACTTACACTAACTTTGCCTAAGTCGCGTCCTTCAGTCTTAAAAGAAAAATCAAAATATCTAGCCAAAGATGGTTCGTTAGTAATATTTCCATCCTGATCTCCTATTGTCACATTATGGAATTTACCGCGAATTTTGTTAAACAAATCTTGACTGACATTATCTAAGTTTTTCATATTAGTATTTATCAATAGTTGGTTGATATAAAGATAGGCATTGGTGGTTCGTAATCATCGTCAGATTCGGCTTGATTAAATGTGTCGTATATTCTTGGATCCCAATCTTTGAGTACTGCCATCATTCTAAGTGCTAATAAAGTGGCACTTATAAGATCGTCTGTTTGTCCTAGCTTTGCTTTATAACTACTGCCTGTTGCAACATAGTTTTTAAGTTCTGATATAAAGGGTTTAGAATGCACAGTCATTTTTGAATTTTCAATCATGGTTTTTAATCGGCTACAAGCAGTAATTTTAGTACTATGCGTTGTGTTAAAACCCTTTCTAAACTTTCTTACATGACCTTTTCTAATCGGTTCTGATACAAATAGTCCTGGGATATTTTCTTCTCCAAAATCGTTAATAACTATTAGAGCTGCTTCTCCTATAGAATTGTTTTCTACACTCCAATATATTCCTTGCGGATTTTGTGTTTCTTGTTCTATGTATCTACAAATATCGGATAATATTCTTATTTGCCCCGGAATAGCAGTAGTATTGTGCTGCCATTCTGCTACTTGTTCATAGGTTGGAAGTTCAAAAACTTGTATGGCTGCATTATCGCCGCCAGTTCCCATACTTGGATCGAGTGCTACTGCATAAGTGTACTGATTTGTTGGTTTTTTATACCAACGTGTTTGGCCCATATTTAGTATCGGTTTATGTCCTTCCATTTGTGCTAAGTGTATTGCAGAAATAAGAGTTTCATCAAATACTAAGAATTCACATCCGTATTCTCGCCTGAAACGTTCTTCGCCAATTCTGCCTATTTCAGCATCTCGCCATTCGTCGTCTCGATCTGGATGTTCACTCCAGTGACAAGTAAAACTGTGAAATCCATTAATGCCAAGATCTGTTTCATTGCCGTGCTCGTCAAATTTTTGTTCTGCCTGTTTCCATATATTTGCAAATGTATCCTCATCGGAGTTAGGTGTACTTGTAATAATAGCACGACCACCTGTTGCTAGCGTAGGTGATATCGAGGTCCAAAATTCATCTGCAATATTAGGTTGTACAAACGCAAACTCATCGCAATATAATAGCGAAATAGACATACCACGTCCTGTATTACCTGTTGTAGTTGCACTAACTATTCGACTGCCGTTTTCAAATTCAATTGAGCCTTTATTGTAATTTGTTACTCCGGCTCTTATATGATCAGGACATAACTCATACACATAGCGAATACGTTGCATAATTTCTTGTGCTCCTGTGTATTTGTGAGCAGCAATTAATATAGTTTGGTCGGGATGAAACATTGCGTACCACGTTAAATATACCGCGGCACAAGTAGTTTTTCCAGTTTGTCTAGGCAACATATTAATATTAAATCTAAAGTTATGGTAACTTTCTAACAGTCGCTCTTGGTAGTCAAATGGATCAAATAATAATTTGCCTTTTACAGGGTGCTGTATGTAAGCAAACTTTTTTGCAAAATGTAGATATCCTGACTCCGGATCCATACACAGCATCAAGTCTTGTATTTGATCTTCAGAGTATTGTTCTCGCTGATTGGCTTTTTTAGTTAAAACGCCGTCTAGTGATTTTGCCATAATAATATTTAGTGAAAAAAATAGCGGCAGTTGCCGCTATTTGAATATGCCTAAAATGACAATTATTTACGTTTTTTCTTTTTGCTGCCGCACATTGCCTCGTATTGTGCTATTAAATCTCTTTTTAGTTTTTCTTTTACAGCCATTGCGTTATCGCCATCTTGTGCTTTAGCAAATTGTTTTTTCTTTTTGTTAAGTCCGCCTGATAAATCGTGTATCATTTTATTATGGTCTGAATATTCCTCGTCTGGTTCATTAGCATACGATTCTTCTTCATAACCACTTGGGTCTTTTACTCTAATGTCTTTTGGATTTTTTGATTTATGCATATCATCGCCTGAGAAAGTAACTGCATCAACATCTCCGTATTCTTCGTTTGGAGAGTTACTGTAGTCACCACAAGGTGATTCGTCTTTTGGTCCGTCTACTATATCACGTAATCTTTCTATATCAGTGCGCATAGGCATCATGTCTGGTTTAACTTCAGATGCTCCACCTAACCCTGCATTTTTCATCATATCGAGCAAATCAGCAACGTGTTCTTTACCAGTTGCATTCATGCTTACGTTAATACTGACAGGATTTCCTTTGTCCATTGGAGGAGTCATTGGAGGAGCCATTGGAGGCATACCGCCTTCATCAACTGACTGTAAAGACTCAAGAATTGTTTTCATTTCAGAAGTGCCTTCGCCTTTAAATTCTCCAGTACCATTTTCTACACTTTCGAGATTTTTTAAAATTTGATTCATATCCATTATTTGCTCCCTATTGCACTTACTGCATTTTCTTCGTTTGTAATATCTTGAGATTCACCTTTTGGTGCACCTTCCATTGGGTCATGTTTTCTTTCTGTGCGAGCTTTTTCTAATTCTTTTAATAATTCCATAACGCGATTCCCGCCAGCATTTTTTTGCGCATCTTCGCTTTTAATTGGATCTTCATATTCTGAATTTAAAAGTGCTTCGTAAGGTCCGGCGCCTTCTGTACGAGCTTCGCCGGCTTGATTGCCATCTCTTGTTTCTTCAGCAAGAGGATTAGCAACGTAAATGTGGCTTTGGTCTATACCACAACATGATCCTACGTACTCTTTGAGAATTGCATCAGTGGTAGGATAAGTTAAATCTACTTCATAGTATGTTACATGACAATTATCCAAATTTGGAAAATCTAATGGACGTGATTGAATTGGCGTTCTTTTGCCAGTTGTCATGTTTTTTATGCCGTATCTTTTTAAGCAAGTCTCTAGCATATCCTCGCAACCTTCTGGTAAGTCGCCTGCTATACCAATTTTAAAAGGATATGACTTTTCTGATTCTGTTAAAAATTCTGTAAATTTTTTCATATTAACTTTCCTAATATAAGTTATTTATCCTTATCTAAGCCTTTTAACTTTTCTATTAGACTATTTCTGTCTGTGACAACATATCCGTCGCCTTGTATTACACCATTATCGCTATAATCTTCTTTGTCCATTTTTTCTTTTTTAAGTTGCAGCTCAATCATTTTTAATTTTTTATCTAGTTTAGCAGTCTTTGCATCTAAACTAGTTTTAAGCATATTACCTGCAACTTCAAATACACGCCCGCTATAACGACTTTCAACGTTCATACCCAAGTCCATTAAATCTTCATATGCTGTTAGTGCCCTATCTGCTATGTCATCTAATTCTCCGTCGGCTTTTTCGCCTAACCCTTTTACAGCAGGAAGAGCTGATGTAATTTTATCCAGTTCGGCTATGCTTCTAACATCGTCCTCTTGAACTGAGATTGCTTTTTGTGCTTTATCTTTTTTTGCTTCTTCTTTTGCTTCGTCAACTAACTCTTTATTATCAGGCAAATTGAGCAATTCTTCTAATTTTTTTGTCATAAAAACACCATTAAATGCTACTATTATTTATCTGCGTGTGCCCTGATGGAAAATATCTCCTTCATTAACAATGCGGAAAAAGATACCTCTCTGCTTGCACCACTTAGCAGCGGCCTCCCATTTTGCTTGATTTTTAACCCAACTGGCTTGATTGTATTTGTTGCGACCTAACTTTTCTTTTACAGTTTGATTTTCTGGTTTTACTTCTATAACTTCAATTCTGCGTCGGCCTTTTGCATCATTATAACAAATAAAAAAATCTGGAACGTATATTGTTTGTTTTCCATTTAATGGATTTCTATATGGTATTTTAATAGGTTCTGATGCCCATTGTTCTATTGCTTTATGCTCATCGCAAAATCGCATAAAAGCAAATTCCCAACTAGATCTATAAGTAGGGGTTCCTTTGCCGACGTATTTGTCTGGATTTTTAAGTGTAAACTTGCCTTGCGCAAACTTGGCCATTTTACACCACTATGTTTCGCGCTTCTTGTCGTTCAGTTGGAGTTTCGGCTTTATAGCCTAACTTAGACGTTTTCCCTCTATCAGCATTAAGTATTTGTGCAACCAAAGCAGATATTTGCACATCTGTTAAACCTTTTAATGTATCTATTAATTTAAAAATTTTTACATTATCTAACTTTGCTTGATTTAATAGAGTAGTTGCAGTACTTACTGCTGATGTTTTATCAAATCCTCTTTTGGTAAAAAATCCAACCACAGCGTCAACATCATTAGATGGAAATTCTAATTGTTTAACTAGGAATTTGTCAAAAAATTCTACTACTTGTGATTCAGATGTTGCTGGTGGCTTTGGTAAACTTGACATATATTCTCCTTAATCTGGAATTACTAATCCGTTGACTACCCTATCTAACACGTAGGTGCCTATCTGTAAACCTTCTCTACGTAATTGCTCACTGCCTAAGTTTTTAACATTCTGATATAAATTAATTGCTTTTAATATAGTATCCAGGGCAGCATTGCCTGTTGAAATGTCTGACCATATATCTTCTATTGAATCAATTACGCCGCCTATTCCAAATATACTAGTAGTTCCGCCACCGAGCGGAGTTAATGGACTAGGATACTTGTCGTAGTGTAGATTTCCAAATCCTTTTGGAGAATCGTCTTCAACACCGCCTCTAGAATAAACAACTGCTTCGTATGCTACTTGTATCTGATTTGCTGCGGTTTCTGCTGCACCGTAAGAATCCATAGTATCGTGTTGTATACTAGTAATTATTGGATTAACTAATGTAAATCCTGTATACTGGTGCCTACTCAACTGATAAATGCTTATCTTATCAAAAAATGGACCAATACTATCATTATCAAAGCCGTAACGATATTTGTGTGCGTCTTCATTTTTGTATAAATTACGAGGATCAAACGGAGGATAATTTCCACTTATATCATAATTACCGTCTCTAAAATAATATCTATAATAACCTTCTAGCAAAGCTGTAGTTAAACCTAAATTATCGTCATGGAAAGTAATATTGACTGGATCGTAACTTACTGCTGTTTGAACATTCTTTTTTCTGTTATATTGATTTTTTGTAATTACTTCCATGTTCATCTTAGGTAGGTCAACACTTTTTACCAGCATATTAACTTCAGATAAAAACTGTGGATTTTGTGCAAACGTATTTGCAAAGTTTAAACCGTCAGTAGATAATTCAAAAACTGTATGATAAAGAAATTTAGTTTTAGGAGCAAGCCTAAAAGCCGAATGAGTAAATAGATTACTTGCATGGAAGAAGTCTCCCATATTGCCTTTAGGATTAGTAAGCCTATTAAATAGGTTATCTAAATAGTTTTGGAAGTAATTTGACATACAAATATTTATCCGAAAAATAAAGTACGTATATAATAAAAAAGGAGCCGAAGCTCCTTTTTCACTTTAGTAACTAAGTATTAGCTATTATATTCCAATACCGTCACCTCTACCAACGTTACGACCAATACCACTACCTTGCGGTACTTGTATAGCATTGTCATATCTAATTGCTAGAGTGATTGTTACTGGGTCATTTGTTGCGTATGCTAATGTGTTGTAGTTAGCATTTTGTATAAAACATCCGTATAATTCAAATGTTTCTAAAATACCACTGTCAGCTGTTGGAGCATATGCGCCGTTACCGCCATCTAAGATTTCAATTCTTGTAACAAATTTATAGTCGATACCTGATGCTGCACTTGATTGTTCAAAGAAATCAAACTGCTTCTGCATCTGCTCGCCTACGAGCTTCTGTACATTTCCTGTCACATCTTCTCTTAAGTTTAAAGTAATTGGCTCCCATGCGTGTTTACCTGCAAGATATGCTCTTGAGTTGTAAACAGGAATTTCAATTTCCTCAAAATTAACAGTTGGTCTAGTAACGTCAATAACCTGTTTTGTAAGTTCTGTAACTTCGCCTGCCGATACACCAAAGTTTTCGAGTGATACTCTAAAACGATATTGCAACTTGGGCATTAACAGTCCTTGAGTAGTGCTTGACTGGTCAGCTGCTAACGGAACTGTAATCTTTGATAGTGTTGAAATTGACATTCTTTAACTCCTAATTTAATATTATTTATCAAATATAGGGCCCTAATTTAGGACCCCTATTTTATAAACCTGCTATCTCGCCTGTGTTCTTAAGTCTTAGTGGAATGTAAATAAATTCGACTGACTTAACTGGTTCAATTGCAATATCCAAGTAAAGCTCGTTACGATCAATTCTTGATGGTGTGTTGTTTGTCTCGTCACACACAACAAGATAATCATATAGTGCTCTCTGGCTTGTTAATTCTAGTAATAGACTTTCTGCTGCCTGCTTGATTTGGTCCCTAGTAATCTTATCATTTGGTTCAAAGATGTAAGGCTTAGCTAATCTGTTGAGCTGGCTTCTTAAGTAAATCACCAATCTTGCTACGTTGATTCTATCCAGTGAGCTTGCACCTCTTGCACGAGTTTTCTGTCCAAAGTTAACAAGACCTGCGCCTGTAATAAATGTTATTGGATTAACACTTATGCCTTGCAGTGTATCTCTTTGACCTTCGTTTAGTGCAACTGATTCAAATTCGCCTTCAGAATCAATGTAACCTGTTGCTGTTGCGTTTGTAATACCACCGCGTCTTGTACCTGCTGGTGCAAACCATGGATAGCTAACCTGATCGCTTAGTGCAATAGTGCGTAGCATCATGTGCGAAGCTGGTACTACAACGTTGTTACCTGCGTTATCACTTGTAAAGCCTGATGGATAAAATACTCCTAAGTATTCATCATTAGATACAAGTCCGTCATCGTTATCTTCAACAACAGTATTAACATTGGAGCCCCAATCGTTAAGTGAAGTTGCATCCGAAGGTAGTCTCATTGGCGAGTCGCCTACGATAAATGCACTCAGTCCACGATCGTAATTTAGTGAAATCATTTCGCCAATTAGCTCTGGATAACCAGGTGTTGCCATTAAGTTAAAGATTCTTGACTCATCATCTCTAATTGCATCATTGCTGTTAACCATTGCTTGTAATTGCTGAATAACAACTTTACGTTGTGCTTTGCGTCCAAATGATCCTGAACCGTCTTCTTGGTTTCCAGATTCTGTAACCCAACGATTTGGATAATAACCGCTCATAGATTCGCCGTTATTAAATCTTTCGTTGTCACCTAATACATCAATGTAGCTGCGTACAAATTTCTTAACATTAAATCCGCTTCTACGTGTATTCCACAACAACATACCTTTTGGATATAGTGCTGGGTCTGGAGCGTCTGGATCAAGATAGTTGCTAGTTAGCAAATCATCTATGTCAGCAGCTTCGTCTGCTGCGCCGGAAGAACCCCATCTTGCGTCTGCAAATAGAACACCGTCTTCTGTAGTTTGATCTGTTTTGTCAATTAGATCCCATTGTAACAAAGAACCGTTCCACTTGTAAATTGTAGGGAAGTCCTCAAGATTACTTGTAGAAATCCACAGGTCTCCATTTTTCAAATCAGTTCCGTCTGATTGTGCAGTCGGCTCGCTAGCAGCCACTATTGGGCCTGCTGGGTCAGTTTGATCGCCTTCTGCTGCTTGATAAAAAGGACTTGTGCTATCTAAGTAACCTACCCAAGTAGTACCGTTATGAATCATAATATCAACTTCATCAATAATTGAATTATACCATAGCGTACCGTCAGCTGCCAACGATGTTGGAGCATTGTCGCTAGCTGTATAAGTTAACGGAATCCAGTTACTTGCAACAAAATCGTTTGTTGTATCACCTGCTGGTGCAGCATATAAGTTTACTGTACCTGTGTTGTTTGATACATTAAATGCTGAAAAGCCGATTTCTTGTAAGTGTCCGCTAGTATCTGCAATTCTAAAATCGCCTCCTAGTGTGTGTCTTACAATCAATCTATTGTCGGCATCAACAGATGCTTCAACATTGGTTAGTCCTGCTGAGTTAATTGCTCCTGCAATAGTATCAGCATCACCTGCAACACCTGCTGCTGTACCTGAAACAGTTATAGCAGTTCCGAGTGCATCGCTTCCGTTATCAGTTTCTTGAATAGTAAAGCTAAACGCACCAGCTGTAGGAGTAAGTGCTGAAGTGTCAGCAACCTTTCCACTTTGAATAACAGTAGCGCCTGCTACTCTTCTTCTGTAGATTTTAAAATCTGCTAGTACAGGATCTTGGTCTTCAGAAACATTAGATTTAACATATAATGCTCCTATTGCTAAATTGGCGCCGCCGCCTGATCTGTCTAGGCCATATAGTGCTGCATGATTATTTTCAAATATAGGAGCTGCAAATTCGTCAAATAGTTCAGTAGAACCATTAAACTGCTTAACTCTCCATCTTGCACCACTGTTTGGTTCTGTGGTTTTAATCCATAAAGATCCTGTTGGACGTGGATTTGAATCGCTTGACTTATAAGCAGGTACGCTTGTGTGCTTGCTTATTTGTAGTTTAGGTGCATAGTAAGTACCTGCATCCATGCCAACTGCATCTAATAGACTTGAACCTGAGCTAGAAGCTAGTTTTACATCTTCGCCTGTTGAATAAATTTCAAGTGCTGCGTCAACAACGCCGGCTGTAATACCTAGTGTTGCTAAACCTGCTTCGCCATTGATATACGTTGCAATATCATTTACATCATCACCACCTACTGCTGTAATAGTAAATGCATCGTTAATTACCATGTCGTCGCCAGCGGTAATTGTTGGGTTTGCAGTTGAGCCTCTAACAGTTGCCCAAGATTTAGTCCAAGCTGCACTTCCTACTGCTACCCAGCTACCGTCTGTGTTTTTGTACCACATTTTTGGAAGTGTGGTAACAGCAACTACAGCATATGATCCAATTGCGCCTACTGCTGCTTTTGGAGTATAATCACCACCTGCAAAATCTACAACTTGTGTAGTATCTGTTATTACAATAGGAGTTTTAACATTAAATGATTGACCGCCAGTTGTTGTAATTGAATTTCCGTTCCATTCAAAAATACCCCAGCTAGTGTTTCCTGTATCTAACCAATATGTGCCGTCTGCAGGGTTTGCAGTTGGTGCAGAGGAAGATGCTTCTAAAGCACCTAGGTCTACATCTGCTCTTACTACATAAGCTCTGTTTGAAACACCTAACAATGAATAAGCAGCTTGTAGGCCATATTCGTTTAGTTCTGATCCGTGTATTGGATTGTTTGAGTTGTCAGTAACAAATACTGGATCGCCAAATGTCTCAACTAAGTCGCGTTGAGATGTAATTAAATAAGGTATGCCAGCATTGGCAGCCGTTGTGCCTAGTGCTGTTCCTGAGCCGCTACCATTAGTTTTATTTTCTCTTGTAGCGACAAAAATCATTGGTACGGTACCTGGTTCAGCTGGAGTGTAGAAACTTTCGTCTACAACGCTAACCTGTACACCTGGTGATGATAAAGCCATTTTTTTTCTCCTATTAAAAAAGATCTTTGTTAAGTGTATTTAGCAATACAAAATAAAAATAGCCGGATAAACAGTATAAAAAAGGGGTGAAAAAGGTGAGGTAAATACAATATGAGACCTTTATGCCAATGCGGACAGCGACCTGCTGCTATTAATTACTACAAACACAACAAAGTCTATTACAGAAAGTTATGTGAAGTTTGTCTTAAGCACGGCAAGCCCGGCTTGCCTAAATGGAAACTAGCAGGATATAAGAAAAAAGATACTTGTGAAAAGTGCGGCTTTACTTCAAAGCACTCTGAGCAATTTAACGTATATCATGTAGACGGAAATCTAAATAATTGCAAGCCTAGTAATTTAAAAACTATATGCGCAAATTGCCAACGTATTATGCAGAAGGAAGGAGTTCGTTGGAAGCAAGGCGATCTACTACCTGATTTCTAAGTTCAGTTACAGTTTCATTGTTGTCAATAATTTCATTAAAGCTCGTCCTACCCCAGGCCCATTCTGAACTGTGAATGTCTTTGGGTTCAACTGCACTAATTCTATAGTCTACAAACCAACCAGGTAGTTGTCCTCTACGTACCCACCAAACTTCGCCGTTTAGTTCTTGAATCATCTTTATTTCGTTTGGAAATCTAGTATCTGGAATAACAAAGTTTGTAGTAGGATTATCTAAGATTTTTTTCTTAACTAAGCTGACCCAAATACCATCATAAAAACCAGCTCGCATACATTCTGTACCAAACTCTTGTAATACTAATCTTGGCGTGATTGTTCGGCCTGTTTCTTCGGTCCAAAATTCGTCAACTTTTTCTCGCCATTCTCGCGACTCGTTAGTATCACCTTCTACCATGTCACGAGGCCAACTGAACATTTCTGATACAGCATCTTTCAATTTATCAGCAAATGAAACTTTAACAAATCCGTGTTCTGCTACAAGCATATCAGCAACAGTTCCTTTGCCGCTGCCAATTAAACCGCACACACCAATTATCATTAGATTATCTCCACACTGTTACACTATTATAGTGTAAAACTGTAGAGATGTCAAGTATAAATTATAAAAAACTCACGAACAGTTTTTAATTTATAATTATTTTTTTGCACAAATTCATTAACTGCTGTACTCACAGATGGCCAAAGATAATCATCTCCGCATATGTAAGGACAATTAGAAAAGTAGTCTAATTGACTGCTTACTTCTGTATAGCTATGATCGCCGTCTAGGTACACTAGGTCAAATTTTAGTTTATTAGATAATTTCCATATTTCAAAGTCTTCTTCATAGATATTTTTTAAAAGATTAGCTCTTGGATGTTGTGATATAACTCCTGTAAAAATATCTTTTTGGGTGCCCGAAAAATATTTTTTTAAATATTTACGTTTGTTTTCCATAATAGTTTGATGACGAACTGTAAATCTATTCCACGAAAACCTATTGCGGGTTGCAGGTTCAATAAAATTAGAACCCATACTAAAATTATCAAGAACATGAAAATTTGTATCTTCTGGAATTACGTCTAACCAAGCCCATGTACTTCGACCCCATCCGCAGCCTATCTCTAATATATTAGATTCTGGAGGTAGCTTGTTTATCACTAACGAATACAATTGGTGCTGTTTTTCGTTAGTAAATCCGGGTATTTGATCTTTGCTTGTTATTTTAAGTTTCATCTATAATGTCTTTTATTCCGTGTGGTTTTTGAATCCAAACATTGTTTGGTCCAACGTCATAACCGACAATAAGTTCTTTTACTGCTTTATTAACTCCGGGAAAGTCAATATCGTGTCCTGTTAACCACCCTGTGTTTTTTAACTTTTTACTGTAATTTTTAATATCTTTTTTGACTGCTTCATATGAATGGTCAGCATCTATAAAAACTAAATCTAACAGTTCATGTATATACTGGTGTCCTATGTCGCTTAGTTGTTCTAAAAAAACTAATCGATTTCCGTATTTTTTTTGTATTTCTGGTGAATAAAATCCGGCTATACTTTTATCTATAGCGTAAATTTTTAAATCAGGATTGTGATCTAAAAGAAAAAAAGTTGTTCGCCCGTCACGTACACCCACTTCTGCCATTACTTTTAAATTATACTTTTGGATAAGATAATTTAAAAAATATTTTCTATTAGGCTTCTTGTTCCAGTTTATAGTTTGAGGAACTGTAAGATTGTTTTTCTTAGCCAATGGTAAATCCGTATCCTACACCGCCAGGAACTGCTGTTGATACTTCTGCTTCGAGTTTTTCCATTTCTGCTTGCGCTTCCCCTTTAAGGGTTTCGCCGTTTAATTGAGAACCGCCGGCTGGTCCAGCAATAGTAGCAAATTTTGAACGTGCTTCGCCTAGCATATATTTGCAACTAGCAAGTGTATAATCTTTAATCCATTGTACGGCTAGATAATCATCTAATAATTGCTCATCTGGTCTGTAGTTGTAGCAATATAATAATATTTCTTCTTCTGCCCTAGGTCTTTGCAATATAGTTAATTTCTTTGTTGCTGTATTCCATTTGAATTCTATAAACGAACCAAACATACGACCTACTAGTTCTTGATATCCAGCAAAAAGTTCGTATGTTGCTAGTCCGCCCATATTTGAGCTAGATAGCAAATACGTATTAGTATATGCTAAATTGAATGGTTCAAATACAGTGCCGCCATCGCCCCCGCCGGTTCGAGAACCAATGCTGCGTCTAAAAATCTTTCTTACTTCTATAACTTCTGATGGTAAAATGTAATCATTTTGGTCGATAACTAATGGAAGAAACATATAACTTTCTTCAACAGAATTATCCGAACGTTGTCTAAATTTGGACAGTGCTTTAGATAGCGCAGTTTCGTAATGTATAGGATCTAATTCTACGTCAACCATGCCTCCGCCTAGGAAAGTATTGACGTAATCAAAAATATTTTGCTTTTTAGTTGCAAGTGTTGACATAGTTTATTCTCCAATAGTATTTATCGAATAAATATGTGTATGCCAAGATTATCATTATACAAACCAGAAAGAGGAGCAGACTACGAATTTCTTGATCGACAGATTGAAGAAATGTTTACTGTAGGAGGCACAGATGTTTTTGTTCACAAATATATAGGAACAGATGACGGTACTACTGTCAAAGATGAAACTCAAATACAGGATATGTTGTTCCTTGAAAATAGAGACAGGAAATACGACCCCGATATTTATAGATTGCGAGGCGTGTATAATGTACAAGATATTGATTTTGACCTAAGTCAGTTTGGATTGTTTTTAAGTAATGACACCTTATTTTTAACCATACACATACGCAACAGTGTCAAAACCTTAGGCAGAAAAATCATGCCGGGAGATGTTATAGAATTACCTCATCTGCGTGATGAATACGCTGCAAATGATTATAGTGTAGCACTAAAACGTTTCTATGTAGTAGAAGATGTAAACCGTGCAGCAGAAGGCTTTACGCAAACTTGGTACCCGCATTTATACAGATTAAAACTCAAACAGATAGCAGATAGCCAAGAGTACAAAGATATTTTAGATCAACCTATGGATGCAGATGCTCCAGGAGAAGGCACTCTAAGAGATTTATTATCAACATACGAAAAAGAAATGCAAATCAACGATGCGGTTGTAAGTGAAGCAGAAGCGGCTGCTAAAAAGTCTGGCTATGACATTAGCAGTTACTATACGCTTAAATCCGACGACGATGGAAAAGTCGAACTTAGAACTGCTGATGAAACTGACATTGATGCTAGTGGATTAAGCACAACTGACCAAGTAAATGCTGCTCCAGTAAAAGAAGGATATACCGGATATCTATTAGGCACAAGTGATGCACCAAACGGAGCTCAATACGGCGCTGGGATAACCTTTCCCAGCTCAAGCCAAGAAGGCGATTATTTTTTAAGGACAGACTTTATGCCTAAAAGATTATTTAGATATGATGGATCAAGATGGGTTAAAGTACACGATGATGTTAGAATGACACTGACTAATACTGATACTAGGAACACAAAAATTACTTCATTTATTAACAATACAAATACAAATGAGATTGGCGGTGAGCAAGTTGAAGAACGTCAAAGTCTGTCTCAAGCATTAAAACCTAAGGCGGATAACTAATGCAACATTTTTACGACGGACAAATAAGACGATATATTACTCAGCTTGTAAGAATGATGAGTAATTTTTCATATAAAGATGCCCAAGGAAACCTTGTACAAGTTCCAGTCATGTATGGTGATCTTACTAGGCAAGTAGCTCATATTATCCGAGATAATTCTGAAAACAAAATTCCAAGTGCGCCAAGAATGGCATTATATGTTACTGGTCTTGAAATGGATCGAACTAGAACTGGTGATAAAACCTATTCTAATAAAGTTAACATTAGAGAAAGGGCGTTTGACGAAAACAATCAAGAATATCTAAATTATCAAGGTAAAAATTATACAGTAGAAAGATTGATGCCGGCCCCATATACACTTACTGTAAATGTAGATGTATGGACAACAAATACAGATCAAAAATTGCAAATACTAGAGCAAGTATTAGTTTTGTTTAATCCTAGTTTAGAAATTCAAACTACAGATAATTACATTGACTGGGCTAGTCTTAGTGTAGTTGATTTAGAAAATATACAGTTTAGCACAAGATCTATTCCGGTAGGAGTAGATAGTGAAATAGATGTAGCACAATTAACTTTTAAAACACCTATATACATTAGTGCTCCTGTAAAAGTTAAACGCTTAGGTGTAATTACAAATATTATTACAAGTATTTTTGACGAGACAAAAGGTACTATTGATTTAGGATTAAGTAAACCTATTTTAAATGCATACGACGATCAACTAGAAGTTGGATCTGTAGATACTCCAGGAAAACGCTTGCCTGCAACTGACAGTGCAGATGTTGGTAAAGTTGTAACAACAAACTATCAGGCATACGGAGTATACGTAACAGGAAACTCGATACAATTAATTGATAGAAATGTAGTTGGCCAAATTAGTTGGAGAGCATTGTTAGAAGCACATCCAGGATTATATGAACCTGATATAAGTAGAATTTATATTAGAAAACTAGACACTGATCTACAGATGACTGGTACTTTTTCTATAAATGAATTAGATGATACTAAAATTGTAGTAAACTGGGACATAGACAGTTTTGCAAATGACGATATTATAGCAGGAAGAACAAGTATTGATTATATTATCGATCCTACTACAGTAAATCCTTCAGATTTAAAAACACAAGGGCTGCGTGTGCTATTGCTAGACAGCATAGGGTCTACAGAAAATACAGACGGACCCGATGCTTGGAAAGACGATAGCGGTAACGATTTTTATGCAGGTGCAAATGATATAATAGAATGGGACGGAAATTCTTGGTCTGTAGTGTTTGATGCTTCTGCAACAAGTACAATTACGCATACAACTAATCTAAACACCGGAGTTCAATACCGCTGGAATGGATCTGAATGGCTATTAAGTGCTGACGGTGATTATCCACAAGGGGCTTGGCGTCTAAAACTTGAAGGCTAATTATTTGTATGGAACAGATAATTTGTAGCGGAGCTCTATTATATACTCTAGACACTAATAGGTTTTTGTTTGTTCATCGTAATGCTGGCAAAAGATCAAACGTTTGGGGATTAGTCGGCGGCAAAAACGAAACAGCAGAAACTCCTTATAAAAGTTTACTTCGAGAAATCAAAGAAGAAATAGGCGAAATTGAAATATTAAAAACAATGCCTTTAGAAACTTTTGTAAGTACTGATTCTAAGTTTAGTTTTCACACCTATCTTTGTATAATAGAAAAAGAGTTTATTCCTATGTTAAATGATGAGCACGACGGTTATGCATGGGTTAGTTTTTCTAAATGGCCTAAGCCGTTGCATCAAGGACTACGTAATACGCTTCAAAGCAAATTAAACCTAAACAAATTAGAAACTGTGTTCCAAGTAATAGATTTATTGGACTTTGACGATGGAAAATAATAATGTTGTAAAAAAAGATTTCGGATACGAATTAATTTGGGCCAGCAATGAAAATTATGGTGCTAAAATTATTGTGTTTGAAAAACCTGGTAAAACAGATTTCTTTTATCAAATACAAACAGAAAAAACTTGGTTTGTTAATGAAGGACAATTTTTTGTTAAATGGGTAGATACTTCGAACGGATCATTGTATCAACAAGAACTTAAACCAGGTTCTGTTTACGAATGTAAAACTCTTGTGCCTGTTTGTTTAGAGTGTGTTTCAAATGCTGGTTCAATTAGTGAAACAAATAATGGCACATATGATAATGATGTACACGTAACACTAAGCAAGGAAAACTTTTAATGCAAGTGTCAAAGATAAATCAATTTAAAAAAGATTTTGCAAACTATACTACTGCTATTTCTGCATTACAAGATGTAAGAAAAAAGAAACATTACGAAAATATTTTAAAAGAATTAAAAAATCAAGTAAATTTAATAGACAATGGTCATAGTTCATATTTTCCTGGCAAAATAGAACCAAAAATTTTACGAGAAAATATACAAAGACTTATCGATTTACGAAACGAGCTTGATAAACTTATTAAATAACTGCTAGTCGTTTAACAGTAATTGCCCCTACCATTGCTGCATGACTTTGACACTGATACCTGTAGCCGCCGCTAATACTTTCTTGTATACGCCAGTATAATGTTCCTGATGTTTTGCCTTGTGCATTGGCATCTGTAGAGACTGTTCCGTCAGGTGCAACATGAACCAGTCCAGAGGTGAGTGCTGAGCCCGTGCCGTCTTGTAGTTCGAACGGATGTCCAGATATAGCAGATAGATCAAATGCAATAGTTGTGCCTCCGAGAGCATACAATGTAGGATTGTTGCCGGTGTAGTGACTGTTAAATGTATAAGCACTTGTGCCTATATTATCTACCCTTAACATTGCTATTGCAGGCTCATAAATTAAACCTGTGTTTAGTCCTGATGTAACAACATCGTCTAACTCAGTAAAATTTGCAGCGCCAGCATTGACGGTACTTTGTATTGTAAGTGTATCTGTTAAATCATTAGTTGTAATAGATATTCCAGCACCAGCAACTAAGTTTAAAGTGTCTGTAGGATCATCTGCTTCTATATTATTTTGTCCAACTACAGTTATAGTACTAAAGGCATTTTGGTTTGTGTCGCCGCCGCCACCTCCGCCGCCACCTTCTACAGTAGTAAAAGTAAAGTTGCCTGCGCCGTCAGTAGTAAGTACTTGTCCGTCTGTACCATCGCTTATACCTAAATCTAAAATAGATTCTGGAATAAGATTTGTTACATCAGTTAAGTCACTTAAATCAGTTGGGACTGGCAAATCTCCTTGATCTAATACTCCGGCAACAAGGTCCCACGCAAATCCATTCCACTTCCATACAGATTTACCATCTGTATAAGTTTGATTTAAACTGGGATTGTTTGGAAAATTTAATGCCATATTTCTGTCCTTTAACTAGTTAATGATACTGATCCTGATATTACCAACGGTTGAGCTCCGTACCTATCAAATAGCATTCTATTCTCAGAACCCATTATGCTTGTGTTAAACTGTTCATAATCTGTAGACGAACCGGTTGAAAATATCACAGATTTAGCATCTGCAAATAATTTTGCTTGTAATTGTGCAGGAGTTAAATTAGGCTGTGATTGTAAATGTTTAGCACATACTCCTGCTACTTGCGGACTAGCCATACTAGTACCTGATATACTCATCATAGGAAATGTTGGATCTCCGGGATATCCAACTGTAGTATAACTACCGGTATCATATTCTCTACTCGTTGCTGCTGCAATGTTTGTTCCAGGAGCATAAATGTTTACAGCAGGGCCGCGTGTAGTTGACTGGGCAGTTTTATCTTTGTAGTCGCTGCCGTCTAATTGAGTTATACTATCAATATTTCCTACCATAAATGCATTGTCGCTAAAAGGTGAACTTCCTCGATGGTATTGTCTAGCTTGTCCTGAAAATACCACTTCATTGTCGTAATCTGGTCCTGTTGTTACATCTGCTTTGTGTAAGTTATTTCCTGCTGCTATACAGATATGTATGCCATCTGCAATCATGTCTTCTATTTCTGCATCTACTGAAACAATTCTTGCAGGAATTCTAAAGAAAGTAAATAGTCCGTTAGAAAATAATTCTGGTAAAACACCCGTTGCTGCCCATAGTGTGTTTCTATCAGTATAATCTACTCCATAGGTCCACGGCGTTCCTCTATATGTGCCGCTTGTAGGATCTACTGTAATAGTAGCACCATAGCCCCAGCTCATGTTTACTACAGTAGGACGTCCGTTTGTTTTTGCATTGTGCCAAAGGCGTATGCAATCAAAAGCATCTGTTATAGGAATCCCTGTCCCGTCAGATCCTGATAGTGTTTCTAGACCTTCTAATTTTTGACTGTATATGTGAGCACCTTTTGCACTGCCAAACAATAAACCAGCAGCTATACTAGCACAGTGACTACCGTGTCCGTCTCTATCTCTATAATGATTGACACTTTGAGTGCCAGGTAAACCGCTGGCAGTATACCAATCGATCTGCTGTAATCTACTCACGCCGTTTGCGTCGTTCCAGTCTGGGTGGTCTGGATCTATTCCGCTATCCTGAATTACAACATCTACACCAGTACCGTCTAGTGCATAATTGTAACTGTTAGTTGTTACAGCTGAATTTCCGTAAACGTTTGTTGCCTCGGGATTTCGTCTTAGTCCCCAATTTATATAAGTGTTATCAAATCCTGCCGACCCTCGATAAAAGTTTCCTGTTTGGGTGGCATTCAAGCCGATAGATACATCGTCTCTTTGATCTGGAGGTATTTCTACTGCACGTACTCTTGGATCGCTGCGTAGTGTCTCTGCTTCGTCGTCAGTAAGCATAAAATGTGTTTGCACTCTAGATCCAGGTCTAGGATTTGCAATGTCTACTGTTCTTGCAGGAATAGGCCCAGCGCCGCTACTTGCTGTAAGTTCTGATTCTACCTGCGCTAAATCTTCTCTGTTATTTACTATTACTGTATATTCTTTTTCACTCATTATGCTGATGCTCCTGTATCTAATTCAATCCAAACACCGTTTTGATATGCTTCTATTTTGTTTGAAGTTGTATTATATATTACATCACCGTTGACGGCAGTAAGGGCATCTCTTTCTGTGTCAGTTAAACTAGGTAAACGGAATGGTCCGCTACCTGTTATCAAAACGCCGTCAACTGATGATAGTGTTAGTGTGCTTCCACTTTCTATTACTGCTGGACTAGTGCCATTATTAATTAATGTTTCTGCCGCAACAGATTTTGCTGTTAAACTATTCCTAACAGTTAGATCGTTTTCAACAGTTAAATCACTTTGTGTTGTTACACTTGGAGTTATTGTAATACCGCTAGAATCATCAGTATCAATTACACTATTTGCAAGACTAAAATTCCCAATGGAACTTCCTCCGCTGCCGCCTGTAGCTTCAATTATAACAGTATTTTGAGTACTATCAGTTGAAACTACTATGCCAGGACCGCCGACAAAGTTTAAAACATCAGAGCCGTTAGCATAAATTTGTGTCGAATCACTAACTGTAACTGAACTAAATGCATTTACATCAGCAACAGGTACACTAGGTTGTATCCATTGATTGCTGTCGTCATCTTGAACATATACATATAGCTTGCCGGTAGCACTGTCTAACCATATATTGCCAGACTGAGGGTTACTAGGAGCTGTGATAGAAACTTCTACACTAGCTCCGCCGCCGCCTGTTCCAGGATTAGCTGTTTCAATTTGATTGCCCATTCCTGTATGTTGCTGACACCAGTAATATAGAGTGTCTGGAGTGTCGCTAGTTACAGTTATTTGAATACTTCGTTGAGTTGCTGCTGCAAAGCCAGTCCAGTATTGATCTTTAGTAACAGGATCGTCGTCAAGTTTATATACGACATTCTCTTCATATACTGTTCCGCCACCTAATTCGCCGTCGGCGTTGTCTGCACTAAAATTTAAAGGATGTTGATTTGTGTCTCCACCTTGCGGATTAGGAAAATATTCGTTTGTACTGTCATTTTGATTAAAGATATAAGTATATCCTACAACAAGATTTAATTGAGGTTTATACTCACCGTCTATAAAATATTTGTTACCAATTTCTATGCCGTCGGGATCTACGCCAACTGTAACTTGATATTCAACAGTACCAACACCACTTGTAGATAAGTGTTCAGCAATGTTGCCCGATGTAAGCACCGTAAAGCCGCCTGCAACTTTGCCAGAATACAGTCTAAGTGTATTTGATTGTTTATCGAAAAATACCTCGCCACTATTACCAAAATTTCTATCTAAGAAATCGTCAGGCCTTGGTATGATTCGAATTCTGTCAACAACTGGTGCTTGATTTGAAGCCATATAATTTTCCTATCGATATTGTATTTATCGAAAGTTTAATTTGGCCAGTTGGGTTGACTCATGTCTTTTAGACGGGGAGAAACATTAAATGCACAGGTTATTCGCTTTTTCTCAAGAGGATTTGACGGTACATCGTGTAATAGATAGGCAGGAAATAGAACTAAATCACCATCTTCCGGTTCATGAAACATTGTACATTTATATGGCCAACGAGGATGTGTATAACCTTGCAAAAAATTGTCATTGTATAAACGTAAAGGACCAGTGCCTTCTGCTTGAAAATATATTACACCACTAAACAGTGCTCCGTGATGATTGTGAATCATATTTGCGGCGCCTTTATCATTAATATTAAACCATGCATGAACATCCATGTCTGTTTCATGAAATACAGCAGAAGCGTATGTAGTTTTTTTTGCATTACGCGGTTGCGGCCAGCTATCCATATACATTTTACCAGCTTCGTTTATAACATTTATTATTAATTCTTTGTTTTCTGCAGACAATCCTTCAACATCGTCTGGTGCATCTAAAGGGAATCCTCGCCAACATCCCGGATTGTTATCAGCCGCAAATCTTTGATGTTGTTCAGAAAACTCAGTTTTGCTAAATGTAACAGTTTGTTTTGTTATTTCTTCTGCTTGTTGTTTTGTAAACGCATTTCTAATAACAGTTACAGGTGTATAATCTATACAGTCACTTGACACTTTCCAAAGAAATTTATTCACTTTTCTCTCCAAATTTAGTTGAGTATTTTATTGCAACTGTAAATCTATAAAAAGATCTAAAACTAGTAGCCTTATGAGCCAGCTTCCCGTCAAACTCTACAAGTCGATCAGTAATGTACGGAACTCCGTGAATATAATCGTCTGCTAAAAATTGTGTCTCTCCGCCTTCGTCCAAGTCTACTTGATCATTCACATAATACAAAAACGTTGTGCAGTCTCCGTCTATGTGAAAAAACGGATCTTCGCCCGGCGTAAAACAGTTTACATAACACCTAGTAATAGATGTCATAGGGCGATTAAGTTGCTCTTCTATTTTTTGAGGAAGTATAATATCTGCATTGTCAAGAACAGACACCATACCAACTGGCGGAGTATCTTCTCTGTCAGTTTCGCCTATTTTATAAGGTAATCCTTGAACAAATTTAAATAACTTTTGTTGCTCAAAATGTCCTAAAAAATTATCGTAAACTTTAATCATTATGTTCCCCTGCTAATACAACACTGTTAAATGCAATAACAACTCGATCTTCGTCGCCGTAGTAAGGAGTTGCTTCGTGGTATGTCCATGCAGGAAACATTACTAATGTTCCTTCTTCTGGTGGAATAGCCATAATAGACGGACTATTCCACCAATGCGATCCTAAATCGCCTGGGCCGTATAAAGAGTTTACGTTATGAAATCTATTTACGCCGTTGTTAGTTTTTATATCACACGCTGGTGTATTAACATAAAATATGCCGGCCCAACTTGAACCAGGATGACAATGCAATCCGTGGGCACCGCCGTTATTAGTTTTATGATACCAAGACTCGAATATCTTAGGCGTAACTGTTTTTTCTTCAACTTTGTAGTAGGGTGATTCTGTTGGCAGTGCATTAGTAACAACGTCTGCTATAGCTTCATTAAAAAATTCCACAAATTTATTCAAAATAGGG
>Ga0255768_10001452_pt1 | contig 24407 bp, 17 predicted proteins | sample 071ome_33_FD_179983 | JGI IMG/M metagenome (GOLD analysis project Ga0255768, IMG submission 179983) | Coastal salt marsh microbial communities from the Groves Creek Marsh, Skidaway Island, Georgia - 071412AT metaG (version 2) | ecosystem: Environmental > Aquatic > Marine > Intertidal zone >...
GTCGTCCTCGGGGTCGCCTACGGCGGCTTCATCGCCCTGTCCCCGGCCGTGGTCGCCGTGCGGTTCGGTGTCGTCGGGATGGGCGGCGTGCTCGGTGCGCTCTACACGGCCGCCGGCGTGGGCGGACTCGTCGGGCCGCCGACCATCGGAGCGATCATCGACGCCTTGGGTCACACCGCGGCCCAGATCACTGCGCTCGTGAGCGGCCTGCTCGGCACCGCACTGCTCCTCACGATGCGTCCGCCGCCCACATCGACCTGATCGTCGACCGTGTCGACGCCTCCGGAAGCCGCGACATCGGTCTAATACAACTTCAATACAAGGTACGATGATCCCCGTTTCCGGGGATTCCCGACGGCCACAGCAGCAAAAGCGAGACCGACGTCATGAGCTTGTACGACGACTATCTGAACGAGATCAAGGACCGGAAGGCGCACGGGCTCCACCCGAAGCCGATCGACGGCGCCGATCTGCTGACCGAGATCGTTGCGCACATGGCCGACCCCGACAGCGCCCACCGGACCGACTGCCTCGACTTCTTCGTCTTCAACGTGCTCCCCGGCACCACGAGTGCTGCCGGCCTCAAGGCCGCCGTGCTCAAGGATGTGATCACCGGTGCTCGCGCCATCGATGGCATCTCGGTCGAGTCGGCGTTCGAGCAGCTTTCGCACATGAAGGGCGGCCCGTCGATTGCAGTTCTGCTCGACCTCCTGCTCGGCGACGACGAGGACTCGGCCCGAGCCGCCGCCGATGTGCTCAGGACTCAGGTCTTCCTCTACGAAGCGGACATGGCCCGCCTGGCCGAAGCGCACCAGGGCGGCAACACGCTCGCCACCGAAGTGCTGCAGAGCTACGCAAACGCCGAGTTCTTCACCGAGCTCCCCGACATCGACGAAGAGATCAAGGTCGTGACCTTCGTCGCCGGCGTGGGCGATATCTCCACCGACCTGCTCTCCCCCGGCGCCGATGCCCACTCCCGTTCCGACCGGGAGTTGCACGGCCAGAGCATGTTCGAACACAACAAGGAACAGCAGCAGGCGCTGCTCGACCTCCAGGCCGCCCACCCCGACAAGCGCGTGCTGCTGGTTGCGGAGAAGGGCACGATGGGCGTGGGTTCGTCGCGTATGTCCGGCGTGAACAACGTCGCCCTCTGGATCGGCAAGCAGGCCAGCGAGTACGTGCCGTTCATCAACTACGCCCCGATCGTCGGCGGCACGAACGGCATTTCCCCGATCTTTCTCACCACCGTCGGCGTCACCGGCGGAATCGGCCTCGACCTGAAGAACTGGGTGACCCAATTCGACGCCGACGGCGAGCTCATCGTCGACGACGACGGTGAAGCGATTCTCGAACAGACCTACTCGGTCGATACCGGTTCGGTCTTCACGATCAACACCCGCACCCGGAAACTGATCGACGCCGACGGCAACGAGGTCATGGACATCTCGTCGGCGTTCACCCCGCAGAAGGTCGAGTTCATGAAGGCCGGAGGCTCCTACGCCGTCGTCTTCGGCAAGAAGCTGCAGACCTCCGCCGCCAACACGCTCGGCATCGACACCCCGGCGGTGTTCGCCCCGTCCGACGAGGTCTCACACGAGGGCCAGGGCCTCACCGCTGTCGAGAAGATCTTCAACCGCAACGCCGTCGGCACCTCCGGCGCCACGCTCCACGCCGGGTCGTACACCCGAGTCGAGGTCAACATCGTTGGCTCGCAGGACACCACCGGCCTGATGACCTCCCAGGAACTCGAGATGATGGCCTCAACGGTCATCTCACCGATTGTCGACGCCGGCTACCAGTCGGGCTGCCACACGGCCTCGGTGTGGGACACCAAGGCGCAGGAGAACATCCCTCGCCTGATGAAATTCATGAACGACTTCGGGCTGATCACCGCCCGCGACCCGGAGCACAACTACGCCCCGATGACCGACGTGATCCACAAGGTCCTCAACGACATCACCGTCGACGACTGGGCGATCATCATCGGCGGCGACTCCCACACCCGCATGTCGAAGGGCGTGGCGTTCGGCGCCGACTCCGGAACGGTCGCCCTTGCCCTCGCCACCGGCGAGGTATCGATGCCGATTCCCGAATCGGTCAAGGTCACCTTCAAAGGCGACATGCCCGCCCATATGGACTTCCGCGATGTCGTGCACGCCACCCAGGCGCAGATGCTGGAGGAGTTCGACGGCGAGAACATCTTCCAGGGCCGGGTCATCGAGGTTCACATCGGCACGCTCGCCTCCGACCAGGCGTTCACGTTCACCGACTGGACCGCTGAGATGAAGGCGAAGGCCTCGATCAACATCTCCGACAGCGAGACCCTCGTCGAGTCGCTCGTCATCGCCCGCGATCGCATCCAGGTGATGATCGACAAGGGCATGGACAACGCCAACGCCGTGCTCCAGGGCCTCGTCGATCGCGCCAACGCCCGCATCGCCGAGATCGAGAGCGATGAGCGCCCGCCGCTGGCTCCCGACGCCGACGCGAAGTACTACGCCGAGTTCACCGTCGACCTCGATCAGATCGACGAGCCGATGATCGCCGACCCCGACGTGAACAACGACGACCCGTCGAAGCGCTACACCCACGACACCATCCGTGAGCTGTCGTACTACGGCGGGACCAAGAAGGTCGACCTCGGTTTCGTCGGCTCGTGCATGGTGCACAAGGGCGACATGAAGATCCTCGCCCAGATGCTGCGCAACCTCGAGGCACAACACGGCGAGGTGGAGTTCAAGGCGCCGCTCGTGGTCGCACCGCCGACGTACAACATCGTCGACGAACTCAAGGCCGAGGGCGACTGGGAGCTGCTGAGCCGTTACGCCGGATTTGAGTTCGACGACACCGACCCGAAGAGCGTCGCCCGTACCGGCTACGAGAACATCCTCTATCTCGAGCGTCCGGGCTGCAATCTCTGCATGGGCAACCAGGAGAAAGCCGAGCCGGGCGACACGGTGATGGCCACCTCCACCCGGCTCTTCCAGGGCCGTGTCGTGCGCGACTCCGATGAGAAGAAGGGCGAGTCGCTGCTCGCCTCGACACCGGTCGTGGTGCTGTCGTCGGTGCTCGGGCGCACGCCCACCATCGAGGAGTACAAGGCCGCCGTCGACGGCATCGACCTGACCCGCTTCGATCCGCCGACCGAAGAGTTGACCGCCACGCCGGTCAGCATCGGCCGCTGATCGACACGTACACCGGGTTCGACCAGTGCACGGCCTGACCCGCAACGACGACACCTTCGACCGCTGGTTGGCGGGGCGCGGGATCAAGAGCGGTCTCACGAGCCGCCGCCCGTTCCGAACCTTGATGGCGGAGCTCGGTGACACCGAGGTGGTCGTCGAGGCGGCCAAGGGCAAGATCGGCAACGGGCTCGGCTACATCGTGATGACCGAGACTCGAGTCATCCTTGTCGGCCAGGCCGTCCGGGCACTCGCATCCGAGTCGACGGTGGAGAGCTTCGACCTTGACTCGATCAGTGCCGTGGTGCTCGACGAGGGCATGTTCCAGTCGACCCTCACGCTCACGACCAGCTCCGGCGATGTCACGGTCGACAACATGACCTCGGGTGCAGGCCGCGTGGCCGACGCACTCCGAAACGCAACCGTCGCCGAGAGAACCGACATCCCAGTTGATGCCGACCCTGAGGCCACGAAACGCTGCCCGTACTGCGCCGAGGTCATCAAGGCGGCGGCGGTCAAGTGCCGTTTCTGCGGCGAGTTCCTCTGAACGGCCGCGGTGGCCTGCGCCGACGATCGGCGGGCGGCTGCAGCCCACGGCGTTCCCCCGGCACCGAGATTCAGGTGCCAGACTCCCTCCATGCCGCTGACCCAGTACCGCATCGATCGCGACGGCGCTGACCGTCTTCTCTTTCTCATGCACGGCTACACAGCCGAACAGCACCACTTGGCGTCGTACGTGCCCCTCGTCGATCCCGACGAACGCTTCACGGCGATCGCCCCCCGTGGCCCGATCGACATGCCCGACGGCGACGGCGCTGGCTGGTGGACGATCGACGTCCAGACCTTCGAGCACGACTGGTCGCGCTTTGTTCCGTCACTCGAGATGCTTGAGGACTTCATCGCCAACGAGGCCGACAACGCCGGTGTGCCCTTGGAGCGCTGTGTGGTCGGCGGCTTCAGTCAGGGCGGCTTCTTGTCCTTGGCGCTTGCGGGCAAGGCAGGCGCGCCTCGTTACGCCGGTGTCTGGGCGATCTGCTGCGGCCTCCCCGACGCGCCGGATTTCGAGTTCGATCTCGCCGATGGCGATGGGCGCCCCGTGCTGTTCCAGTGGGGCACCAAGGACCCGGTGATCGGACCCGATGCACCCGCCGAGGTCATCTCGGCACTGCAGGCCGGGGGCTGGAACCTTGACCATCACGCCTACGAGATGGCCCACAGCCAGACCATCGAGATGATGATCGACGCTCGGGCCTGGCTCTCGACCGTGCTCTGACCGGCTGGCAACCGTCGCCGGCCAGGCTTTCCGGGAGTGGTGGGCCGTACTGGATTCGAACCAGTGACCTCTGCCGTGTGAAGGCAGCGCTCTAGCCAACTGAGCTAACGGCCCGAGAGACCGAAACGATACCGGATCACATCCCGGGCACCGACCCTGCGGCCGGGATCATCGCTGCGGCGGCTCACCGCCGTACCGCTTGAGTTCGATCACGTTGCCGTCGGGATCACGCACGTACAACGCCCATCCCTCACCCTTCGCGCCCCACACCCAGATCGGCCCGCGGACGACATCGAAATCGCCGGATGACGCCACTGCATCGAGGTCGGTGTCGTCGGCGACCCGGAGTGCCACGTGATCGATGTTCTGGCCGGTGCGTTCGCCGGCGAGGAGGTCGATAACGGCACCGTTGTCGATACGTATCGACGGAAACGGCACCTCGCCAGCCCGCCACTCGGCTTCCCGCTCGACCTTGAGTCCGAGGAGGTCGCGGTACCAGGTGAGCGAGCGTTCGACGTCGGCAACCGTCACCACGACATGGTCGTGACCCTCGACGCGAACGCTGGTCATGCGGGAAATGGAGCGACCAGGTCAAGGCCGAACACGTCCTCGACCCAGGCCGTGAGTTCGACCGTTCGCAGATCGTCGAGTTGGTGGCCGACGATCTGCAGTCCAAGCGGCATCCCGTCGGCGGTGAGGCCGATCGGTGTGGTGCCGGCCGGTCGGCGGGTCACATTGAACGCAAAGGTGTTCCCGACCCACCCGAGTTCCTCGTTGCCGTTGATCACGCCGCCCCGCTGGGACACTGGCGTGTGGCCGATCACCGTCGGGGTGATGAGCGCATCGAACCCGACCATCGCCTCGGCCAGCATCACCGAGTTGGCCTGCGCCTCCTTGCGGGCCTCCTCGATCGAGTCGGGAGTGAGCCGCTCGTCGGCCATGAGCAGGATGCGCTGCAGGTCGGGAGTGACGGCATCAAAGGCGTCCGTGCCCATGAGATGGCGATACGCAGGCACCATGCCGCCGAAGAACAACAGGAGGAACGGGGAGAAGGCATCGGGCAGCACGCCATCGACCTCGACGACCTCGACCCCGGCGGCCCGGACGGTGTCGACTGCCTCGGCGGTGCGGGCAGCGATCTCGTCGTCGACCGTGGAGGTACCGTCGGTCGACGCGCAGTACAGCAGGCGCCTCGGTGCCTGCGGAGCGTCGCAGACCGCCCGGAACGACGCTCCCGGGTGTGGGAGTGATCGCAGGTCATCGGCGCTCGGGCCGACGACGACGTCGAGAGCGAGTGCGACATCGCGGATCCGACGCGCCATCGGCCCGACGGTCGACAGGTCGGCGGCGCCCATCGGTGCCGGACCGTGCGGGATGCGGCCCTGGCTCGGCTTGAAGCCCGACAGGCCGCAGACGGTGGACGGGATCCGGATGGACCCGCCGCCGTCCGAGCCGGTCGCAAGCGGGACGAGTCCGCCCGCGATCGCCGCCGAGGTACCTCCCGACGAACCGCCGGGTGAACGTTCGGTGTTCCACGGATTGCGGGTCGGCCCGAAGGTCGGGTTGTACGTGTCGCCGACGAAGCCCGCTTCTGGCGTGTTGGTCTTGCCGATCACCACACAGCCCGCCGCCCGGAGTCGGGCAACCTCGGTGGCGTCGTTGGTCGCCGGTGCACTGTCGGCGAGGTGAGCGGCGCCCCGCGTCGTGCGGAAACCGGCAGCGTCCGCAAGGTCCTTCACACCGATCGGAATCCCGGCGAGCGGACCGACGTCCTCCCCCGCTGCGAGTCGCTCATCGATCGCATCGGCTTGACGCTGCGCCGCCTCGGCATCGATCGCGACGAAGGCGTTCAGCTCGACGTTTCCGGCCTCGATCCGATCGAGGGCCGCGTCGGTCAACGAACGGGCCGAGCGTTCCCCGCTGCGAACGGAGGCAGCAAGCGCTTCGACGGTGGTCGATCGAAAATCCGGGACATCAGTCATGCCTGGACCCTAGGCAATTCGAGTCGATGCTGTGCAACGCCCAACAGGGCACTGCTGCCAGGAACCAGACGGTACCGTCGGGGTGATGCCGCTGGTCGTGTGCCCCACCTGTGACGAGGACGAGGATCTCGACGGTCGCGACGTCGATGGCACGATCGAGATCACCTGCGGGGCCTGCGGGACGGTCTGGGCCCGCGACCTCACCCCTCAGTGCGACACGTGTGGACGCACCGACCTCCGAGATGCGCTGCAAGCGATCCTCGACAAGAGCCGAGGCACGCAACTCTCCATCCAGGGCATGAAGGTCGTCTGGCTCTGTCCCGACTGTGATGCCGAGAAACTGCGGCGCTGGCTCGACAGCAATGTGCCGCTGCCGCCCGACGATCTCCCGGTCGATCCCCGCTAGCCAAGCAACCTGGCAACAAGACGCTCGAGCGCCGCCACCCGAGAACCCTTCACGAGGACAGCAGTGGCGGCGTCGAGTGCGCCGAGTGCCGCCTCCGCGTCCTCGATGTCGGCCACGTGAAGCGCGCTCCTGCCGTACTCGGGCGCATCGACCGCAATGACCGAGATGCCGTGCTCCGCGGCGAGCGCCACCATGCGCTCGTGGTCGGTCCGGCTCGACTCGCCGAGTTCGGCCATGACACCGAGCACGGCCACCTTGCGGCCGGCCGTCACGGCGGCAAGCGCCTCGATCGCGCCCGCAACCGACAGCGGATTGGCGTTGTAGGTGTCGTCGATGATCCGAGCACCGGACGGCGCTGTCTTCATCGCCATCCGCATCGGTGACCGGTCGGGTTCTTCGAGGCCAGCGGCGAGATGTTCGAGCGAGACGCCCAACGGCAGCGCCGCCGAGGCCGCAGCGAGCGCGTTCGGGATGAGATGGTCGCCCTGCACTCCCAACCGAACGTTGACGTCGCCCCAGGGCGATACCAACCGGAACGACGGGATCAGATCCTCGGCGATGGTGATCGCTTCAGCCCGCACCTCGCCAGCGGCGCCGAAGGTGACCACCGAGGCTTCCGTGCGATCGGCCATCGATGCGACGGAGGGGTTGTCGGCGTTCAGCACGGCGACGCCCTCGACGGGAAGCGACTCCACGAGTTCGCCCTTGCCGAGGGCGACGGCCGCCACGCTGCCGAACTCGCTGGTGTGCGCCTTCCCGACAGTCGTGACGATGCCGACCGTCGGCCGAGCAGTCCCGCAGAGGGTGGCGATGTGCCCGACACCGCGGGCACCCATTTCGAGCACGACCGCTCGACTGTCGTCGGGAGCGCCGAGCAGGGTCAGGGGAACCCCGATCTCGTTGTTGAACGAGCGAGGGTTTGCGTGCGTGATCCGGTCACGACGAAGGACAGCCGCGAGAAGATCTTTCGTCGTCGTCTTACCGACCGATCCGGTGATCCCGATGACGGCAGCGTCACCGAGACGATCTCGGGCGGTGGCGCCGAGCGCAGTGAGAGCGTCGTCGGTGGACGCCACCTCGATCACGACGGCGTCGCCGGCATCGACCGACTGAGCGGCGAAGGTCGCCACCGCACCGGCCCCGATTGCGGCCGGTACGAAGTCATGACCATCGCGTTCGGCGACAAGAGGAACAAAGCACCACGAACCGGCGGATGGGTCGATCTCGCGGGAGTCCTGGGTGACGCGATCGACGGCGACATCGCCTCCGACGAGGCGGCCGCCGACAGCCGATGCGATCTCGGCGGTGGTCCAACGCATGACGGGAGTGTGGCACGACTACGGTCGACCCTGTGACCGCGCCCGATTCCGACACGCCCGAGCGCATCCGACTCGTCGTTCTCTTCGGTGGTCGTTCCGCCGAACACGACGTGTCGTGCGTGTCGGCCCGCCACGTCCTCGCCGCCGTCGACACCGACCGCTACGAGGTTGAGCCGGTCGGGCTCACCCGCGACGGTCGGTGGGTGCGTGCGCAAGAGGCACGCACGGCGCTCGAGGGCGGCGCCGACGCGATGCCCGATCGTCTCGAGGCAGTCGGCCCCGAGGTCCAGCCGCTCGAGACGCTCGCCGGCTCCGGGGTCGCCCCTACCGTCGTTCTGCCCGTCTTGCACGGACCGATGGGTGAGGACGGCACGGTGCAAGGTCTGCTCGAACTCGCCGGGGTTCCCTATGTCGGTGCTGGTGTCCTCGCCTCAGCGCTCTGCATGGACAAAGTCGCCTGCAAGGACCATCTTGCCGGCCACGGTCTTCCGCAGTGCGCCTATCGATGGATCACGGTGGACGACGACATCATTCGCCGCCCCGACGGCAGCCGGGTGCACGTCCTCACCGAGGTCGATGCTGCGATCAACGAGCTTGGTCTCCCGATGTTCGTGAAGCCCGCCAACATGGGATCGTCGGTCGGCGTGTCGAGGGCCACGACCGCCGACGAGGTCGCAGCAGCGATCGAGTTGGCGGCGACCTATGACCGTGAAGTCATCCTCGAAGAAGAGGTCATCGGCCGCGAGATCGAGATCGCCGTGCTCGGAAACGAGGATCCCGAGGCGAGCGTCGCCGGTGAGATCGTGCCGGGCGCCGACTTCTATGACTACGCCGACAAGTACGACGACGGCGCCGATCTCATGATCCCCGCACCGTTGACGAGCGACGAACTCGCCGAGCTCCAGCGCCTTGCGATCGCTGCGTACCGCGCCTGCAAGGTCGAGGGGCTGGCCCGCGTCGATTTCTTCTTCGAGGACGGGTCCCGCAACACTGCCCGCTCCCGAGGCTGGTTGATCAACGAGATCAACACCATGCCGGGGTTCACGCCGATCTCGATGTACCCCAAGATGTGGCAGGCCAGCGGGCTCGACTATGCGTCGTTGATCGATCGCCTTGTGGGACTGGCGCGTCGACGCCACGCCCGCCAACTTCGACACACCCGCACCGACCACTAGCGGCCTGACGCTCAACTGCGAGGGCTGCCGCAGCTGCGGCCACTACGCAGCGTGAGCGGACTAGCGTTTTCGGCGCGCCGCGCAGACCATGGACTCGTGGCCGTGCTCGCTTGACACGAAGTAACAAAACGCCGCTCAACGACGGTTGCATCCGGCCGATGGTTGACGATCAGGAAGGAGGAGCTCGAGTCATCATGCGCCGACGTCACCAGAACACACGCCTGCGATCGGGCTTTCTCGCTGCGTCAGCGACCGTCTTCGCGCTCTCCTTCATTGCCGCAGCCCCGACCATGAGCATGGCGGCGACCGAGCCGACGGCCGACGAAACACTCTCGCTCAACGGCTCGGGGCGCTACGCCGATCAACTTGCCCACGTCGTGCTCGAATACGGCACCGACGTCGACCACAACCCCTACGCACTCCTCGTTGAGTTCGAGCCCGATGCCGATCCCGCCGACGTCAACGAGTTGCTCGACGTCGCCCACGCAGCGCTCGTCAGACGGTTCGGCGAGAGCGATGTCTACCTGCTCGAAACACGAGCCGATCTCGACAAGACCCGGGAAACGCTCGAAGCGCATCCCGCCGTCCGTCAGGTAGCACTCGACACCACCGTTCATGTCTCCACGACCAACGACCCGGATGCCGGATCGCTCTGGGGACTCTTCGGCACCCACGGCATCAACGCAACCGCAGCCTGGGATCTCGCCGGGACCGGCGCTCCCGTCGTCGTCGCCGTGATCGACAGCGGCGTCGACACTGACCACCCCGACCTTGCCGACAACATCTGGACAAACCCCGGCGAGATCGCCGGAAACGGCATCGACGACGACAACAACGGCTACGTCGATGACATCCACGGCTGGGACTTCGTCGAGGGCGACGCCACACCGAACGACGACAACGGGCACGGGACCCACGTCGCCGGCACCATTGCGGCCGTCCGCGACAACGGCATCGGCGTCGCCGGAGTCGCAGACAACGCGAGCATCATGGCGCTGCGCTTTCTCAACGCCAGCGGATCTGGCTTCACCTCCGCCGCCCTCGCTGCGCTCGAGTATGCCATCGACAACGGTGCGCCGATCTCCAACAACTCGTGGGGTGGAGGCGGCTTCAACACCGCCCTCTCGTCGCTGATCGCCTCGAACGCCGACACCCACCTGTTCGTCGCTGCCGCCGGCAACTCCGGACTCGACATCGATGCCTCCCCGCAATATCCGGCGGCGTACAACGCGACGAACATCCTGAGCGTTGCGGCCCACAACTCGTCTGGCTCGCTGGCCGGCTTCAGCAACTACGGCACAACCGGTGTCGACATCTCCGCCCCGGGCGTCTCGATTCGTTCGACATGGCCGGGCACGGGATACAACTCGATCAGCGGCACGTCGATGGCCGCCCCGCACGCCGCAGGGGTCGCTGCGCTGCTCTTGGGGGCGGCCCCTGAACTGTCACCATCCGAGATGATCGACATCGTGCTGCAGGCCGGTCGACCGGATGCGGCCTTCGAGATGGTTCGCTCCGGGTCGGCACTCGACGCCGAAAAGGCGCTCCAACTCACCGGCGACGGTCCGACCGTGACACTCAGCGGCCAACCAACGGAGACGACCGTGATGGTCGGCACCCAGCTGTCCCTGACCGCAGCTGCGTCCGCTTCCGACGGAACCGACCTCTCCTCCACGGTCACCTGGAGCAACCAGTCGGGAACCGTCCTGGGAACCGGCCCGTCGCTGACCACGACCCTCGACGAGGCCGGATCGGTGCTCATCGTCGCCGAGGCCACCGACGCCGACAACCGGCTCGGCCGTGCCCAACTGGCACTCGACGTCCTCGACCCGACCGTCGAACTCACCCGTCCGAACGACGATGTCACCGCCGTCTCCGGCGAGTCACTCGCCGTCGAATGGACCTGGAACGGGTCGTCCGACTCGACCGCTGTGCTCGCGCTCGCACCACTCACCGACGTCGCCCAGGACGTGAGCAACGGCGCCATCAGCGATCACTCGACCACGATCGTGCCGATCGATATCGACGACGACACGACGGTGGACGATCTCACCGTCAGCCTTCGGGCAGATCACACCTACCTTCGCGACCTGACCGTTCGCCTCATCTCGCCATCCGGGACCGAGGTCGTGCTCGTCGAGCGCCGAGGAAGTTACGGCAACGATTTCGGCACCGGCAACGACGACTGCACCGGCTCGCCAACCCAGTTCACCGACAACGCCGAACGCTCGATCTCGTCGGGCGTTGCGCCCTTCAGCGGATCGTGGCGTCCCGAACAAGCACTCTCCGCATTCGACGGTGAACCCGCACAGGGAACGTGGGAGCTCCACATTCGCGACGATGCCTCTGCGGACATCGGAGCTGTCCACTGTGTCGGACTCACCCTGCTCGACGAGGCGGGCGCGGCACCGCTCGTCACCGACATCGCGCTCGTCGACGGAGCCACCACCATCGCCCACGATTCGCTCCTCGATGCGGCGACGACTTTCATCAGCCGATTGGTGATGATCGGCGACGGCTTCACCACGGCCGCAGCGCCGGGAGAAATCATCGTCACCGCGCCGCTTCGTCCCCCGGCGGCACCGGAGGACATCGCTGCAGAAGCCGGTGACCAGTCCGTCACCATCTCGTGGAGTCCTGCCTCGCCCGAGGCCAACCCTGCGACATCGTTCACGGTGGCTACGGTCGGCGGCGGGCCCACCTGTACCTGGACCACCGGACCGTACACCTGCGAGATTCGTGGCCTCACCAACGGCACGCCGTACACGTTCACGGTCTCGGCGAGCAACGCAGCCGGAACCAGCGACGCCTCGGCCCCATCGCCGACGACCACACCGTTCGCCGTCGCCGTGGACGATCTCGCGCTCACCGACAACGGCGAACTCACGTGGACGACCTCCATCGCCGGTGCCGAGGTCACGGCCTACGAGGTCGAGTACCAGCCGATCGTCTCAACGTCGTCCGACGACAACGACGGGCAGATCGTCGGTGGCTACTTCCCGGGGATCGACGCAACCCGTCACATCGCGAAGATCTCCGGATGTGGTGCGACCATCATCGCACCTCAGTGGATCGTCACCGCCGCCCACTGCGCTCCGTCCCCGGGCGACGACGTCATCTACGGACTCGAGTACTGGGCCGACGCCTATCAACTTCCGGCCGACGAGCAATCGGGGCACCTCACCGAGATCGATGTCGTTCATCTGCATCCTGCGTACAACTCCTGGACCCTGGAGAACGACATCGCCGTCGCTCGCCTGACGACGCCGGTCGATCTCGAGGCTGCGACCCCGATCGCCCTCCACGATCCGGCGAGCGGCACCGGCCTCGCCGAGAATCAGGCCCTCACGGTCGCCGGCTGGGGAACGACCTCATCCGGCGGCGTACCGAGTGCCCGCCTCAAGGCCGCAACCATCTTCGTCGACACGGGCTGCGGCCAGTACCCGTCCAGCGAGATCATCGACAGTGCGATGTTCTGCGCCGCCGCGCCGGACACCGACTCGTGCCAGGGCGACAGCGGTGGGCCGGTGGTGCTCAGCGACGACGCCGGCACTTCCTCGCTCGCGGGCGTTGTCAGCTGGGGCTACGGCTGCGCCCAGGCGGCGTACCCCGGGGTGTACACCCGCGTGTCGAACTACATCGACTGGGTCGAGTCTCACACCGGCCCGGCATGGAACACGGTCCGGGTCACCACGGACTCGACGAACCCCACCGTGAAATTGCCGGGGATCATCCCCGGCACCTCCTACCTGATCCAGATCACGGTCGAGACCACGAATGGCTCACGGGCCCTGTCGAATGGTCAGGTCCGGGCCGATGAGCGACCTGACCCGCCATCGGCGCCAACCGCCCTGCAGGCAGCGGTCGAAACGAACCGAGCCACGATCTCGTGGACCGCCCCCGAACCGGTCGGCGGGATCCCCATCGTCTCCTACACCGTCTCCACCGATCCCGCCACCGCCGGTTGCACAACGGCGACCACGTCGTGCACGCTCACCGGCCTCAGCGAGGCCACCGAGTACACGGTTTCGGTGCATGCGACCACGACCTTCGGGAACGGCGAGACAGCGCAGCTTTCGTTCACCACACCGCACAGCTTCTCCGATGTGTCGGACTCCGGATGGCGGAGCGAGGCGGTCACCTGGATGCAGCGGTCCGGCATCACGACCGGTTGCAGTTCAACGGATTTCTGCCCGGATGACGGCATGACCCGAGAGCAGCAGATCACCTTCCTCTGGCGATACGCAGGGGAGCCTCTGCCAAGCTCGACGTCACCGTTCGTCGACGTTCCCGCCGAGCGCTATTTCACCGATGCCGTGACCTGGGCCTCCAACGCTGGCATCACCGCCGGTGTGAGCCCGACCCGATTCGGTACGGGAGAGACCGTCACCCGTGCGCAAGCGGTCACGTTCCTGTGGCGCTATGCCGGCCGGCCCGCCGCGGATGGGCCGAACCCGTTCGATGATGTTGACCCGTCGAGTTACTTCGCCGAGGCGGTGGCCTGGGCCTACGAAAATGGGGTGACAACCGGAACCTCGGCGTCCACCTTCACGCCGAATCGGTTGGTGACACGAGTGCAGTTCGCTGCCTTCCTCTCACGCTTCGACGCCTTGAACTGAACGGGGTTCATCCCTGATTCCGCGGGTTTCGGCGACGACGGCCGGTGGCGAACCTCACGCTGCGTGGTCGGCGTATCGACATCCGCACAACTAGGTCGTCACGGCCCACTACTGTTTTGCGTGGTGATGCGACCACCATCGATGCGATCAAATCGAACCAGAGGAAAACATGGATTCAACTATTGCCCTATTGAGCGAGGACCAATACACCCTCGTCTACAACGCCTTGTCGTTCGGCACGGCCGTCATGCTTGGCGCCTTTGTCTACTTCCTGACGCAGATGAGCGCCGTCAACAAGGAATACCGCCCGGCTGTTGCAGCGTCGGCCGTGGTTGTCGGTATCGCCGGCTACCACTACTACCGAATCTGGGACGGCTTCGCCCATGGCGCAATGAACGAGGGCTACCGCTATGCGGACTGGCTCATCACCGTGCCGTTGCTCGTCATTGAGCTACTCATCGTGCTCGGCGTTGCTTCCGATCAGCGCAAGCAGCTCATGAAGACGCTTGTCCCTGCGACGGTGCTCATGATCGCCCTCGGCTACCCGGGTGAAGTCGCCGACTCCACCAGCACGAAGTGGATCTTCTGGGTCCTCGCCATGATCCCGTTCGTGTACATCCTCTACACCCTCTACGGTCAGCTCCAGGCGGCAGCCGCACGTGAGACGCCCGCCGTCTCCGCGGCGATCAAGAACGCCACCATGGTGTTGCTGATCACCTGGATGGTGTACCCGATTGCGTACCTGTTCCCCGTCTTCGATGCGGAGTCCGGCACGCTCGAGACCCTGCGTCAGGTCGGCTACACCATCGCTGACATCACCGCCAAGGGCCTGTACGGCCTGATGGTCCTGGGGATCGCGAAGGCTCGCAGCCACAGCTGATCGAGCGTTCTTCTCGCACACCGACGCTCGGGTCGGAGGTCGCTGCCCCAGCCAGCGTTCTCCGGCCCGGCGTCGTTTTCGGGCCACTGTTACCCGCTGAAGAACTTTTCCGACATTTGTGTCCACCGTCGGTGTCGTGGGCATCAGGACGACCACAACCAACCATTTGGAGAACACCATGAAGACCACCCCACGCACCATCTGCTCGACCATCGCAGCAGCGCTTGCCATTTCGATGCTTGCAGGCGCCTGCGGCGACAGCAGCACGGACCAGACCGTCGCCGAGTCGAGCACGGCGGTCGATGACACGACCACCAGCGCGAGCTCGGCGGAGGAAACGGCATCGACCAGTGATTCCGACAACGCCGACCAGACCGGTGACAGCGGATCTCAGGCCACGTCCGAGACCGAGGAGCAGACGTTGGGAAGCAATGACGCTGACGCATCCCAGAGCGGCTCTGCCGGCGACGACATGGTCGAAGAGGACTACGAGGTCGAAGAGGACTACGAGGCCGAAGAGGACTACGAGGCCGAAGAGGACTACGAGGCCGAAGAGGACTACGAGGCCGAAGAGGACTACGAGGCCGAAGAGGACTACGAGGCCGAAGAGGACTACGAGGTCGAAGAGGACTACGAGGCCGAAGAGGACTACGAGGCCGAAGAGGACTACGAGGCCGAAGAGGACTACGAGGCCGAAGAGGACTACGAGGCCGAAGAGGACTACGAGGCCGCCAGTCAGCCGGAGGTGGAGGGCGAGGACTGCGATGAGATCAGGGATCGCAACCAGTTCCGTCTTGACATTGAGGGTCCTGCAACCGTGATCAACAACGATCTTGCCAAGCCCGGGGACGCATGTGACGTCTACGTGTTCCTCGTCGATGGCATGTCGAACTTCGGCATCTCGAACGGGATCGTGCAGTTCTCAATCACCTGTGACGCGCCGGACGACGTCGAAGTCGCCACGGGCGGATCGCGCGGCTGGAGGTATGAGCACGGCTACAACAACGGGCCGCGGTACGACTGCGGTGAGAGCTGGACCGAGAGCGTTGCGTACCAGAGCAACCAGGCTGGCTTCACGGTGTACATCCGCCCACTGCGGGAGACCGGTACTTCGTCGTACCAGATCGTTGCACTGGCACTTCCGACCTGATCCTTCCGGATCTGCACCGCCCAACACCGGCGGTTCGCCATATCCCGACTGAGGGTCGAGGAGGATCACTGCGGATACGCAGCATCCTTCTCGACCCCTGTCGTTTTGAATCGACTCGTCTGCTTGACGAGGCCGCGAACCAGGTCGATGGCGTGTCGCTACGCCGGTTCGAGCGCGGCCCGGAGAAAGCGGATGAGTTCTTGGCGGCGGGCGACCGCACCGCGAAGGGAGTCTGAGATCCCCATCGCCCGCTGAACTTCCAGCTCGGTCGCCACCCCGACCACGGTCGAGTAGAGCGACAGCAGGAGCATCTCGGGATCGCTGGGCCGCATCCTTCCGGCGTCCATCTCACGCTGGAGAAAGTCACGGGCCCGGTCGAAGATCGGGGCGGTGTGGGCGCTGAGCCGATCAATCGAGAGCGATCCCGGCCGGGTGACTTCCCGAATCAGACCCAGCAGTTGAGGCTGGCGAACGGCGAGGCGGAAGACCCGCTTGACGATCGCCTCGACCTGATCGAGGCCGTCGATGCCACGTGCTGCTTCCTCTTCGAAGACCTTCACGAGATCCGAGGCAGCGCGATCGACGACCGCTTCGAAGACGGCGTGCTTGGACGGGAAGTAATACAGGATCGTCTGTTTTCGGATGCCGAGGTCGGCGGCAAGGGCGTCGAGCGAGGTGGCCGCAAAGCCGTCCGTGCCGTAGGCGCGAAGCGCGGCGTCGAGGATGCGTTCTCGAGTGGACTCGGCCATGGCCCTACTCTGACACGGTCCTCTACCAATTGGTAGAGAGAAGTGGTAGAACAATGGTCATGAGGTACGTCGCGTGATCAGGGAGAACCTGTCCGGCAAGCGGATCGCCATCACCGGCTCGACCGGCTTTCTCGGCACTGCACTCGTCGAACGCTTCCTGCGCTCGGTTCCCGATTGCGAACTCGTGCTGCTGGTGCGGCCGGGACGCCGCGGCGCCGAGCACCGGGTGAAGCGCGACATTCTCAAGAACGACGCCTTCGACCGACTCCGTGATGCGTTCAAGGAGGACCCCGTCGCCGCCGGCGGTCTCGACGGCGAGACCTTCGACGAGATGTGCGACCGTCGAGTGTTCGCAGTGAAAGGCGACGTCAGCCAGGACGGCCTCGGCCTCGACGATGCCGGACTCGCCCTCTTCAGCACCGTCGACATCGCCGTGCACTCCGCCGCCACAGTGAGCTTCGACTCTGCGCTCGACGATGCCGTGCAGGTCAACCTCCTCGGCCCCGGCCGGGTGGCCGCTGCACTCCGCGTCGCCGCTGAAGCCCGCACCGAACCAACCCCGGGTGGCCTCGCGCCGGGCGAGAAGGCCTACCTCGTCGCCGTGTCCACCTGCTACGTCGCCGGATCTCGCCGCGGCAACGCGCCTGAACAGATGGTGCAGGACTCCCCATTCTTCGTCGAGGTCGACTGGCGAGCCGAAGCCCACAACGCCTTCCAGGCGCGCAAGGACGCCGAGCAGGCCAGCCGAACACCGCAGCGCCTGAAGGCACTCGAGGCCGATGCCATCAAGACCCTCGGTGCAGCCGGAACCCCCGCCATCGCCGAGCGGGTCGAGAGCCTCCGGCAGAAGTGGGTCGGCGAACAGATGACCCAGACGGGTCGGGTTCGTGCGGCAAGCCTCGGTTTCCCCGATGCCTACGCCTTCACCAAGGCACTCGGCGAGCGCAGCCTCGTCGAGACCCGAGACGGGGTACCGGTCGCCATCGTGCGGCCCTCCATCATCGAATCGGCACTCGCCGAACCGGTGCCGGGCTGGATTCGCGGCTTCCGTATGGCCGAGCCGGTCATCGCCGCCTACGCCCGAGGCCTTCTCAAAGAGTTCCCCGGGGTGCCCGAGGGTGTCATCGACGTCATCCCCGTCGACCTCGTGGTTGCGTCGATCCTCGCCACCGCCGCTCGCGGTCCGCACATCAGCGAGGAGTCCGGCGAGCACGAGCCCGACATCATCCAGATCGCATCGGGATCGGCAAACCCCTTCAAGTACGGCCAGATGGTCGACCTCGTGCAGGCCTACTTCACCAAAAACCCGGTCTACGACGAAAAGAACCAGCCCATCTCGGTGCCCGACTGGACCTTCCCCGGCCGTGGCCGGGTGACTCGGCAGCTCAACCGGGCCAAGTTCGCACTCACCGCCGGCGAGCGCATCCTCGACGCGTTGCCCCTGCGGGGGAAACAGGCCGAGATCGGCGCCGACCTCGAACAGCAAAAAGAGCAACTCGATCGGGCGGGCGGCTATGTCGAGCTCTACGGCGCCTACACCGAATGCGAGGCGACCTACCAGCTCGACCGCATGTACGCCTTGTGGAACAGCCTCGACGAGGCGGATCAGCGCGACTTCAACATGGATCCCCTGTCGATCGACTGGCCCCACTACGCCCACGACATCCAGTTGCCCTCGACGGTCAAGATGGCCCGCCTCAAGATGCAGCCGAGCAAGGGGCCGTCGGTCGACCGCAACGAGCGGATCCGTAAGAACGTTCTGTCCGAAGACCGCCACCTCGCCGTCTTCGACCTCGAGAACACCCTGATCGCCAGCAATGTCGTCGCCAGTTATTCGTGGCTTGCGACCCGGCATCTCGACACCCCCGATCGCGTGCGTTTCGTCGCTAAGACACTGCGTGAGGCCCCCACCCTCTGGAATCTCGATCGCGCCGACCGCAGCGACTTCCTGCGCTACTTCTACCGCCGCTTCGAAGACGCCCCGATCGAACGCCTCGAACGCGACTCGTTGGAGATGATGAGCGACCTGCTCATGACCAAGTCGTTCCCCGCCGGCATTCGTCGGGTTCGTGCCCACCGGGCGCTCGGACACAAGACACTGCTGATCACCGGTGCGCTCGATGTCGTCGTCGAACCGCTGCGGCCACTGTTCGATCACATCGTGTCGGCCGAACTCGGTGCACACGACGGCGCCTACGACGGCAAGCTCACCAATGTCCCGCCCACCGGTGAAGCCCGGTACCAGGCGCTCGCCGATTACGCCAAAGAACACGACCTCGATCTCAAGGAGTCGGTTGCCTACGCCGACTCGACATCGGATCTGCCGATGCTCGAAGCCGTCGGGTTCCCCGTCGCGGTCAACGCCGAGACCAAACTCGCCGCCATCGCCCGTCGTCGTGGCTGGCTCATCGAGCACTGGACCAAGTCCGACGGCGCCCCCAACCGCACCGTTCCGATCGGTCCGCGCACCCTGCGCGGACCCCTGCGCAAGCAGCGAGTTGCCGCCATGCAGCGGCGCGCCGCCGGCTGAGCCCCTGGAGTTTCCATGGCATCTGACCCCCGCAACCGTTCACCTCGACCCGGCTTCGTCCTCAACGTCGACAAACAGACGCCGCCGCTGCTGTTCCACCACGGCGACAACTTCCGGCTCGAAAAGCTCCCAGCCGACCGCACACGGGTGATCTACCCGGCCGAGCCGCTCCCGGGCCTGCCCGACCCCGAAGCGGCGATCCGTCACGCGCTGCTCGAACCGATCGACGACGATCCCTTGCCCGAGCTCCTCAAGCCCGGCATGAAGCTGACGATCGCCTTCGACGACATCTCGCTGCCGCTGCCGTCCATGCGGAAGCCGGATATTCGGCAGCGCATCATCGAGCAGGTGCTCGATATGGCCGCCGCAGCCGGTGTCGATGACGTGCACCTCATCGCTGCGCTGGCGCTCCATCGCCGCATGACCGAGGACGAGCTTCGTCATGCGCTCGGCGATCGCGTCTATGACGCCTTCGCCCCGCAGGGCGCGCTCTACAACCACGACGCCGAGGATCCCGACGGGATGGTCGAGCTCGGCCGCACCCGTCATGATGAGGCCGTCACGATGAACAAGCGGGCCGCCGAGTCCGATCTGTTGATCTACGTCAACCTCAACATCGTGTCGATGGACGGCGGCTGGAAGTCGACCGCCACCGGCCTGTCCGGCTACTCGGGTATCAAGCACCACCACAACGTGAAGACGATGCGCGAGTCGAAGTCGTTCATGGACCGCCACAGCTCCGAACTGCACCACAGCAACTGGCGCCAGGGTGAGGTCATCAAGAACCACGGCCCGCGCATCTTCCAGATCGAGACGACGATCAACAACAACACGTTCGGCTACGACGGTGCGCTCTCGCTGCTCCAGAAACGCGAGTGGGAATGGACTGCCAAGGACCGCATCACCTTCATGGGCATGAAGAAGGGTCTCGATCTGATGCCGGCGTCACAGCGCCGCCAGATCTTCAACGGCTGGAAGGCGCCCTACGAACTCACGTCGGTACAGGCCGGCAACGTCGAATCGGTCCACGAGGTCACGCTCGAGCACTGCTTCAAGCAGCACCTCGTGCCTGTCGAAGGCCAGACCGACGTTCTGGCGTTCGGCTTGCCCTACATCTGCCCGTACAACGTCAACTCGGTGATGAATCCGATCCTGGTGATGTGCCTGGGCCTCGGGTACTTCTTCAACATGTACCGCGGCAAACCGCTGGTGCGTGAGGGTGGCGTCCTCATCATGAGCCACCCCACCCCGTGGGAGTTCCACCCGGTGCACCACCCGAGCTACATCGACTTCTTCGAGCAACTCCTTGCCGAGACGACCGATCCGATCGAACTCGAGCAGAAGTACGAGAAGCAATTCGCCGAGGACGAGTGGTACATCCACCTGTACCGCAACAGCTACGCCTATCACGGCGTGCATCCGTTCTACATGTGGTACTGGGGTAGCCACGCCCTCGAGTGGCTGGGCAAGGTCATCGTCGTCGGCGGCGATCCCCGTGCGGTTCGTCGCCTCGGCTTCCAGCCCGCATCGACCATGCAGGACGCGCTCGAGATGGCATCCGACACCGTCGGGTCGTCGCCCTCGATCACCTATATGCACAACCCGCCGATCCTGATGGCGGATGTGACCTGACATGAGCAAACTCGCCCGCCAACTCGGACTCCCGTCGATCCCACCGGCGCTGCGACCCTCGCGCGTCATGCGGGCCATGGAATTCCCGATGCGGGCGCCGTCGACCCCGAAAGGTGTCGCTCCGCTCCCTCGCAAGCGCACGACCGGCGCCGACTACGACACCGAGTGGGCTCGATCGAAGCCGGCACGGATGGCGCGTGCGGCGATCGTCGACGGCCCGATGCGCCTTGCGGTCGCCGGCCTCGCATCGCCGGATCGCCAAGGCGCAGATCGCCTGCTCGAACTCGAGGGGCCGGTGATCTTCGCTGCGAACCATCACAGCCACCTCGACACCCCGCTGCTGCTCACCTCGATCCCTGAGCCGTGGCGGCACAAGATCGTGGTCGGTGCAGCTGCCGACTACTTCTTCGGCACGCGCATCACCGGCGCCATGTCGGCACTTGGTATCGGGGCGATCCCGATCGAACGGGCGAAGACCGGCCGCAAGAGCGCCGACCTCGCCGCCGAACTCATCGATGACGGCTGGAGCCTCCTGATCTACCCGGAAGGTGGCCGTAGCCCTGACGGTTGGGGTCAGCCGTTCCGCGGTGGTGCCGCCTATCTGGCCGCCCGAGCGGGTGTGCCGGTCGTGCCGGTGCACGTCGCCGGCACGGGCCGGATCCTGCGCAAGGGGCGCTCGCTCCCCCGCCCGAGCAACACCTCGGTGACCTTCGGTCGGGCGATCACCCCTGCCGACGGCGAGAACACGACCCGCTTCGCCGCCCGGATCGAGCGTGAGGTCGCCGCCCTCGCCGACGAGGCGACCACCGACTGGTACTCCGCTCGTCGGCGAGCCCACCGGACCGACAGCCCATCGCTCACCGGACCCGAGGCCGGGCAGTGGCGTCGTGCCTGGGCGCTGGGCGACCGCAGCCGTCGCGCCCGCAGCCGCCAGAAGCGCTGGCCGGAGATCTAGACCACGGCGGGTGGTGACGCCGTGATCCGGTCGTTGGGCCGATCCGGCGAGCTGTGCCGATCCGGCACCGGGGCGCTAGAACCTCCCCATGCGCTTCTCGTACGCCGAGCCGATGATCGACCCGACCTTCTACGCCCCGCTGGCAACGGCGGCCGAGCAGGCGGGCTACGACTCGATGGTCGTCCCCGACTCGATCATGTATCCGGCCGAGAGCGATTCGACCTATCCCTACACCGATGACGGCAACCGTGAATTCCTTGAGGGCAAGCCCTTCATCGAGCCGTTCACCCTGATCCCCTACCTCGCCGCCGTCACCGAGAAGCTCCGCTTCACCACGTTTGTGGTGAAACTTCCGATCCGGAACCCCGTCATCGTCGCCAAGCAGGTCACCTCTCTCGGTGTCATCACGGGCGATCGCTTCGGCTTCGGTGTCGGCACCAGTCCCTGGCCCGAGGACTACAGCGCCACCGACAGCCCTTGGAAACGACGGGGCGCCCGGATGAACGAGATGATCGAGATCATCAACGGCTTCGCGAGCGGCGAGTACTTCGAGTATCACGGGGAGTTCTACGACCTCGATGCCATGAAGATGTGCCCGGTGCCAGCGCAGCGGGTGCCGATCCTCATCGGTGGCCACTCCGACATGGCCTTAACCCGCGCCGCGCGACTCGGCGACGGCTGGATGCATGCCGGCGGCGATGCTGAGGACCTTGCCCGCATGATGGCGGTGATCAACGAGCGTCGTGTCGCGCACGGACGAGCCGACGACCCGTTCGAGGTCCATGCGATCAGCCTTGACGCCTACTCGCCCGAGGGACTCGAAAAGCTGGAGGCGGCCGGGGTCACCGATGTCATCGTCGGTTTCCGAGACGCTTACCAGCCAGGTGCCGACCCCCAGACCCTCGACGAGAAGCTGACGATGATGCACTGGTACGCCGACGAGATCATCGCCAAATACCGGGGCTGAGACGCAGCGATCACGGTCGTTGCCGCTTCTCGCCGCTGCGGCGGAGCGTCACTCCACCAAGCGGAGCCCTGCAGGCGCATCGGAGCTGGCGCCGGGAGCCAGATCGACGGTGAACGCCATACGGTGACCGGGATACACGTGCTCGCTGAACAACACGCTGCTTCCATCGGCGGAACGAGTCGTTCGTTCGCAGATCAGCACCGGTGATCCGGTGGGAACGCCGAGGAGTTCGGCATCGTCGGCTGACGCAGCGCCTGCCACGATGGTCTGGCTGGCGCCGGCGAGATGCACACCTGCGGTGTCGGCCAAGAGTTCGTAGAACGGGCGCGCCTCAACGTCGTCACGAGAGAGCGCCGAGCCGAGCGTCTCAGGGCACCACACGGTGACTCGCGCGAACGGCTCACCATCGGCGAGGTTGAGCCGGCGCACGGCGAGCACGCGGTCAGTGCCGAGCGCCGCGCGCGCCGGTGCCGGTGCAAGACCGAAGGAGAAGTCAAGCACTCGCCGGGCGGCCTCGACGCCCGAGGAGGTCAGCTGGTGCTCGAGCGTCTCCAGTTCGTCGAGCGACTGATGGACTTCGTCACCGCTTGCGTACCAGCCAAGACCTTGACGGCTGGCCAACAGGCCCTCGTCGCGCAATTGCTCGAGGGCACGGCGGATCGTGACCCGGCTGGCGTCGTATCGCGACCCGAGCCCGGATTCCGACGGGAGAAGCCGGCCTCCAGCGAACTCACCCGCAAGGATGCGAGTGCGAAGTGCGTCGGCGATCTGCTGGTAGCGCGGTGTCCTCACGTGCTCTTCCTCCGCAGCAGAGGGAACCACGGAACGACGGACAGGGCAACCCTCGGGCCTGCCTGACCGCTCAGGTGAAAACGCGGGCGCAGGTATCGCCGGCCCAGAGACTGGTGACCACGCCGTTGGGGTCGAGGCCGAGCGTGGTGCCGTTGAACCGTTGGCCTGTGGTCGGGTTGACGACGGCGAAGATCCCGACGATGTCGTCGTCGAACGCAGGCACAAGGTCGAGCACGTTGGGGAAGGTCACCTCGAGGAAGCCGACCGTCGCCGACTCGCCGAGACCTTCCGGGGTGACCAGCCCCGTCGGGTCGAGATGGCCGTCGGCGAACCACTGGGTGAAGCGACGGGGCGTGCCCTCGTCGGTATTGGTGAACACCACTTCGAGACTGCCCCATCGCACGAACCGCACGCTCGTGCCCTCGCAGAACTCTGTCTGGCTCTCCGAGTCGGTGACAGGATCGCCGAGTATCGACGCGAGTTCGGCGATCACGAGTTGCTCGTCCTGACCGAACGGCACGATGGTGCCGGTATCGAGCGCCAGACCCGTCTCCACGAGGGTGACCGGACCAGGCGTTGCGACTCGAACCGGCGTCGTCGTGGTCGTTGTCGTTGAAGTCGTGCTGGTCGTCGTTGTCGTGGATGTCGTGCTGGTCGACGATGTCGTATCGACTGGCGCAACCGTGGTCGTGCTGCTCGTGGTGGTCGCCACAACCGTAGTGCTCGGCGCCGCTGAAGAGGTCGGGGCGACCGTCGTCGTGATGGCGGCGTCGAGATCGTCGTCGCCAGCGGACCG
>Ga0255768_10001453_pt1 | contig 24405 bp, 22 predicted proteins | sample 071ome_33_FD_179983 | JGI IMG/M metagenome (GOLD analysis project Ga0255768, IMG submission 179983) | Coastal salt marsh microbial communities from the Groves Creek Marsh, Skidaway Island, Georgia - 071412AT metaG (version 2) | ecosystem: Environmental > Aquatic > Marine > Intertidal zone >...
CCATTAAAGTGGCACGCGAGCTGGGTTCAGAACGTCGTGAGACAGTTCGGTCTCTATCTGTAGTGGGCGTTAGAAATTTGCGTGGATCTGTCTTTAGTACGAGAGGACCGAGATGGACTGACCTCTAGTGTACCGGTTGTTCCGCCAGGGGCATTGCCGGGTAGCTATGTCGGGAAGGGATAAGCACTGAAAGCATATAAGTGCGAAACCCACCACAAGATGAGATTTCTTTTAAGGGTCGTAGGAGACGACTACGTTGATAGGTCACAGGTGTAAAGGCAGTAATGTCTTAGCCGAGTGATACTAATTACCCGTAGGCCTATCGTAGGACTTTTTCTTAGAAGTTGGTCTAAAAAAGCTTTGTTTTAGCAAGTTGCTGTATTTTTTTGATATGTTACCTTATAACTGGTGCCAAAACATCAGGACCGTAAGGGTGGTTATAGCAATAGGGTCCACCTCTTCCCATTCCGAACAGAGAAGTTAAGCCTATTTGCGCAGATGGTACTGCCACTTGGTGGGAGAGTATGTCGCCGCCTTCTTTAAGACCCCAACACCAATGTTGGGGTCTTTTTTTTATCCCTAACGGTATGTGTTATTATGTCGTAGTAGCCCGCAGTTTAGTCATGGATATTTTTGGATAAAGACCCTTGGTACAATATAAATATGCTCAAAAAATAAATTCTACCAAACAAGTGAAAGTACGTGGTTTGCCTGAGCAAAATAGGAATTGCATCCGTCTCGGTCTGTATATTCAAAATAGATATTAGTCATAACATTAACAATTGTAGGTTCTGGTGATTTATCGACTTTATAGGTGATTGTTAAACCGGGATCTGTGGCATTCGGAAGGAATCTTGCATTTAACCGGCTACTGCCATCGAAATCACTTATCCAGCGTACAAATCGTGCGCCATCAGGTAGGGCTGAACGTGTTAGTTGTAGCGTCGCTACATTTCCGTTTACATTGTAGTCAAGAACTACGTCGCCGTTTACATTTCTTGTTTGCCAATAAGTGGTATGAGCTCCTCCAGTTACAGATAATTCAAAGGGGCTAACACCTACAGGCTGTGGTGTATTACAACAATCCTCCGCCACATACCCCAAATGGGTTGTGGTATAGCGCAATCGGCTATTGGCACCGTCCATAACCAAGCGGCTATTGTTGGCAGCAAAGGCAACGCGTCCTACTTCAAAGGCGGTACCTTCCGGGACGGTAACGGTATGCCCGGCAGCAATGGTGACCACATCGCCATGATCGGGGTTGTTGCTGCCGCCCCAGGTGTCACAGTCGTTCCAGTTCCCACTTTGTGTGGATGTAAAGGTGTTTTGGGCGGTAAGCAATTGTGTTGAAATAAGAATTAAAAGACTGTATATCAGCCCATTAAAATTGAGGGAGGGGGTGATTAGACTACAAAAGAAACTAAGTTTCATAATCGGTAAGATTTTGAGGATTAACAAAGGTTAATATATAAAAAATGTGTAAAGACCAAAATTAATCGTGGGACTTTAACATTTTTGGGGGTCATTTCGACGCGCTAAATGACCGTCACAGGGGCAATGACCGAGGTAGTGGCGCCAAGCAGCTGTTTTTAGAAACACAAATTTTAGTCGTCTCCCAAAGCCTCCATTTTAAAACGCTCGATCGTAGCCGGTTGATGCTCACGCTGCATAATTGCCTCAAGAGTAGCTACAATATCGGGGTATTTGTAGGCAAGATTTTGAGTTTCTTGAGGGTCGCTATCCAGGTTATAAAGCTCGATGTCGAGCTGGCCCTTTAAAATGTTTTTTCGAATACCTTTCCAAGGTCCCATTCGTACGGCTTGCTGACCCGTATAACTCGGAAATTCCCAATAGAGAAATTCGTGCTGTTGTTGCGGCTTTTGAAATAGGGCATTGGCAAAGCTGATGCCATCGGTATCTTTTGGGGGCGCAACTCCTGCAATTTCGCTAAAGGTGGACATCATATCATAAAACGTACTTGGGTGGTCGTTTTGGCTGTCCGGAGCAATTTTGCCCGGCCAACTGGCAATAAAAGGTACCCGAATGCCTCCTTCATAGACAAAACCTTTGGTACGGCCATAGCCATTGGATAGGGCACCAGCACTTTCAAAAAAATCAAAATCTACACCGCCGGTGTACGTGGGACCGTTGTCACTCGTAAACACAATAAGGGTTTTGTCATACACATCTAGTTCTTTGAGTAGGGCCACCAATTCGCCCACTTGATCGTCGAGATAGCTGATCATTGCCGCATAGGTAGCGCGGGGGCTATAATTGGGAAAATAGCCCTTATCTCCTGTATAGGGCGGGTCGTCTTCAAATATTTTTTGATACCGTGCTACATATTCTTTTGGGGCCTGTAGGGGCAAATGCGGTAACGGGGATGCGTAGTATAAGAAAAAGGGCTTTTCTTTATTTTCTTTGATAAAATTGAGCGCTTTATCGTGCATCAATTTTGGCGCATAATCGTTTTGTTCAAATTGTGCATAGCTGGCGGGGTCATTGGGGTCTGCATTGGGATCGAGTTTTACATGTGGGGCGATCAAGGCATTGTCAAGTAAAACTTTTGTTTGGTTTTCCCAAAGATGACCGGGGTACAAATTGTGGGCTTGACGTTGGCAGTTGTATCCATAAAAATAATCAAATCCTTTTAGGTTGGGAATGCCTTCGGTAAGCGGCGCTCCCAAACCCCATTTGCCGACAATAGCCGTTGTATAACCTGCTGCTTGCAGCTGGTCACCCAAGGTGTGTGTGTCATTGGGTATCGGGCGTTGTCCCTCCAAGTTGGGGTCTTCAAAAGCCTTGAGATAGTCCCAAACTTCCCCGCGTTCGCGCCATTCGTCGTTGCCGCGGATATGCGCATGACCACTGTGTTTGCCCGTCAAAAACATATAGCGTGCAGGTGCGCAAACGGGTGCCCCAGAGTAGTGTTGACTAAATCGCATTCCACTTCGGGCCAAAGCATCTATATGGGGCGTTTGGATTTTTTGTTGCCCATAGATTCCAAGTTCTCCATAGCCCAAATCATCGGCCAAGATGTAAATGATGTTGGGCGGTGTGGTTTTTTCTATCGGTGGTTGGCAGTGCACAAACAGTAAACACAGTCCTAGGAGTAGCTTTGTGATTTTCATATAGTGGTTTATTTACCCCAATTTATGCTTTTTTTAGAAAAAAAAACTCCGAAAAGGTATTTCGGAGTTTGGGTAAGCGTCAATAATCAATCAATGTTTTTTTGAAATTTTCACCAACAGTTTCGCCAATTTCTTGGGTTGCGAAAAGTTGGGTGTATGACTGCTTTTGAGGCTATACGACTTGACAACTTGGTCCTTATACATGGCTCTTTGAACGGCTATAGGTATCGCCCGATCTTCGGTGCACTCGATGTAATATTTTGGGAGCTTTCCAAAATTTTTGGCACTTAGCTTGAGTTCATAGGCCAGTGGCGCAGCGGGTTCGGGAACAATCAGCGGCTTGGCATTGCTAAAAACCGATTCGCTGATGTCGTGTGCAAAAGCGCTGTGAAGCGCATCTTCGGCAACCAACGCATAGGTCTGATCTTCGGACAAATAAAAATTTTCTACCGCCTGTGAGCCGTTAACTCCGCTTACCGCTTTAAAAAATGAGCCGCCATTGGGCAGTAAAAATGCGGTTAAATAAACCAAGGATTTAATTTTTTTCGGCCGTAATTCGGCTATTTGACTGATGGTTATTCCATTGAAACTGTGCCCTACCAAAATTATTTTTTGGTCTTGTTGGTCGATAATCGATGTGATTTTTTTGATATAGTCAGACATCGTGATGTCCTTTGGCGCTGTGTTGTCTTGTCCGTGTCCAGGTAAATCGGGTACAATAACCTGGTGCCCTTTTTGGGTTAGATATTCGGCGACATTTTGCCATTGCCAGGCACCGAGCCATGCAGAATGAACCAGCACAAAAGTTTCTTTAGAACTTTTTATTTCTGTTTTGCTGGCGTAGAGTGTTGTGGTGATCGCAATTAAAAGAATGGAAATTGCTCGAGTAGTAAGATTCATAGGTTAAAGATTTAGGTAGGTCAAAGATAGTCTTTTTCCTGATGCCCAACCGCGAACCCAAAAGTTATGAATACAGATGTACTAATCTACCGTGCCTGGAGGTCGTGTTCCAGCGCCCACTTGTTGGGTTAGCGCATCGCCCAATTCCAGACGTTTTTGGTCTGCTAGGGCTGTGATTTGTGCCACTACCTCGGGATATTGTTCGGCAACATCGGTGGTTTCGCTGATGTCTTTTTCTAAATCATAGAGGGCAATTTTTTCAAATTTTTTATAGCTATACGGCGCTGGATTGCCTGATTTACCCCCTGGTTTTCCGTCTAGTGTTCGGTAGCTGTGCGGAAAGTAGAGTTTCCAATTTTTATATCGCACACCGTGCAATTCGTTGGTATGGTAATAGAAATAGTAGGCCTCTTGCGGGCTTTCGGTGGTTGTACCGGTCCAAAGATCCCAAACATTTTTGCCGTCTATCGTGTTTTGAGGCAGCTCTGCACCAACAAGATTGGCAATGGTGGGCAACAGGTCAATATTCATCATTTGGGTGTCAATTGTTTTTCCTTCGGGGAGGGTTCCTGGATAATATAAAATACAAGGTTCGCGTTGCCCTCCCTCTAGCGCTGTGCCTTTTCCTTCTCGGAGCGGTAGTGCACTTCCAGCATGATCGCCATAGCTCAACCAAGGGCCATTATCCGAGGTGTAGATCACTAAAGTATTTTCTTCAAGATTGTTTTCTTTTAAGGTGTTGAGTACCTGACCAACAGACCAGTCAATTTCCATAATCACATCCCCATACAAACCCCGTTTGCTTTTTCCTTTAAATTTATCAGACACAAAAAGCGGTACATGCGGTTGGGGATGGGCGATATATAGAAAAAAAGGTGCTTCTTTGTTGGACTTGATAAATTCTATACTGCGCTCGGTAATTTGTGTTGTGAGTTGCGATTGATCTGTAAGGGTGTCTATGATGGTATTGTTTTCGTATAGGGGAAGGGGGCCAAAATTAAATCCCTTGCCTTGTTGCGGGTGTAACGGCCACATATCATTTGAATAGGGGATACCAAAATAAGTGTCAAATCCATGATTGAGCGGTAGAAACTTTTGAGCATCTCCCAAATGCCATTTGCCAAAGATTCCGGTACGATATCCTTTGGTTCTAAGCATTTCCGCTAATGTAGTTTCGTCTGGATTGAGCCCCTTTTTGCTGTTGGGCATCAACGCACCATGAATCCCAATGCGGTTTGGATAACAACCCGTTAGAATCCCTGCCCGAGAGGCTGAACATACTGCCTGTGCCGCATAAAAATTGGTCAAACGTACCCCTTGTTGCGCCATTTGATCCAAGTGAGGTGTCTCGATGTCAGGTGACCCAAAGCTTCCTAGATCTTGATACCCTTGATCGTCTGTGAGTATAATGATTATATTGGGCGATTTGTCACTTTTGACCGCTGTTTTACAAGAATAAAATAATAGGGCAACTAGTAGGAAGTTAAAATACCGCATTGATAAAATTTTCATTAAAATAGAGTTCCTATTAGTAAATATCTAAAAAAAAACCACCCCCGGGGCACGGAGGTGGTTAAAAAAACAAAAATCAAATAAATGAAAACGTAGGTTAAGCTATTCTGGTTTTGTTTCTAATTGCAATGTTAAAAGAGGACCCAGTCCAAGTGGGAAAGTTGCAGTATCCTTCTTGGTTAAATTTGTGTACCATAAACCAAGAATCCAAGAAGGTGCGCTTAGACTGGACGTCTCTTTAAAAAGGTTTAGTAACCGCGAGTTGAACTTTGAAAAGAACAACCATGAAAAGCAAAGTATGTATAAAAATTTTGCGGTCATAAACCCTATTAACTAATATTTCATCAGCTAAATTGCATCAATTCGGGTTGCTATCCCACCGCTGAGTAATTGTTGGGGACCTACAAGTTGTGGATGGTGAAATAATGTTTTTACCGGGATATGTTAAAGAATCACGGCCAACCCTACAGCGGCAAGTATGCAGACGAGTTTGACCCGATTGAAACGGTGTCCTTCATTGCTTTCAAAAATTATGGTAGTAGCGATGTGCAAGATTACCCCAACGACAATACCCAATAGGGGAGTGCTATAACTTTGGATCATATCAAAATACCACATACTCAATCCACCCAAAGAGGTCATTGAAAGAAAAGCCAACAGACTAAGGCCTCTCGAAGCAGATGAAATCGTACTGTTTTGTAGCAACGAAAAAAGAATAAAGGCTATGGGGATTTTATGGACAAACATTCCATAAGCGAGATGAGGAAAATCTACCAAAGGAAAGCCTTCAATAAAAGCATGAATACACAAGCTTAACCATAATAATAATGGAAAGTTGTTTTTTTTGTCCGAATGAATATGCCCGTGTTCGGCCCCTCGAGAAAAATATTCTAAGAAGCTTTGTAAAAATATACCCCCCAAAATCCAATATCCTGCACTGTCCACACCCTTAGCATAGAGTGCAGGTAGGAGCTCCAAAACCACTATCGACAATAGAAAAGCACCGCTAAACACCAAAATTAGATCGTGGGAAATCTTATTTGCAATGGCCTGTTTGGTGGCCAGCCCTACTCCAATAAGCCCTCCCAAAAAAGGGATGATAAGCATCAAAATCAGTTCTATAGGCATACTATTTTTGTGCACTGCGGTTTAGACCCTAAAAATACGCTATTTTTGAGCTTTAGCATTCCAATGATGGACAATTTCAAAATGACCGCCAAAACCCTGTTTGGGTTAGAGGATATTTTAGCCGATGAGCTTCGCGATTTAGGAGCACAAGAGGTTAGGGTTGGCAATCGGATTGTGCATTTTGTTGGCGACAAAGGATTTATGTACAAAGCCAATCTTTGTTTGCGTACAGCACTAAAAATATTAAAACCCTTACACGAAGTTCGAGTGTCCAATGAAGACGCACTTTACAAGGCTTTTTTTGATTTCCCCTGGGAAGATCTTATGGATGTTGATCATAGTTTTGCTTTTGATAGTGTGGTAAATGGAACGACTTTTACTAACGGGATGTATGTTTCTCAAAAAGTAAAAGATGCCCTGGTAGATCGTTTTCGGAAGTTAAGCGGACAGCGCCCCGACGTTGACCGGATTTATCCCGATTTTCGTTTTCATCTACATATCGATCACGATCGTTGTACTTTGTCTGTTGACAGTTCGGGTGCCTCTTTGCACAAACGGGGGTATCGAAACCTCACCAATATTGCACCCATCAATGAGGTGTTAGCCGCTGGGATGCTTCAATGCTCGGGCTGGCGCGGAGATGTTGATTTTCTAGACCCGATGTGTGGTAGCGGAACCCTGCTGATTGAAGCAGCTATGTTGGCAGCACGTATCCCCGCTCAAATCAATCGAAAAGTGTTTGCTTTTGAAAACTGGACCGATTGGGAACCTGAACTTTTTGAAAAAATACGCTTCGCTCAGTTGGATAAGGCAGTAACGCCAAACATAACAATTATTGGATACGACAAAGCCCCTTCTGCAGTTCGGAAAGCAGAAGAAAATATTCGACAAGCGCAACTACAAGATTTTATAAGCGTCGAACGCAAAAATTTCTTTGATACAAAAAAAATCGACCATCGCCCACTGTTTTTGATGACCAACCCGCCCTATGGTGCACGCCTCGAGGGGGACATCAAAACACTCTACAGTCAGATGGGCGATACTTTCAAGCAACACTACCTCAATACCGATGCATGGGTGATCAGTTCCAATATTGAAGCATTGAAGTTTATTGGACTACGCCCCAAAAGAAAAATAAAATTATTTAATGGAAAGCTCGAATCGCGGCTGATGCATTTTCCAATCTATTCAGGGACCAAAAAAGTACATAAACAGACTAAGGATTAGTCTATTTTTTTCCAAAACGAAAAGGAATCGAATAGGTGAGGGTATAGTTGAAGCCCACCCCAAAATTGTTTTCGTCCGTGACTTTGTTGAATCCAGGGAGGTATAAATTATTGAAGTTATCCGGTTGTTTTTGACTGAGCAGGCGGTTGAGACGCAAGCTCAATCCGAGGTAAAAATTATGAATAATCTGTACTTTGATACCCGCCAGCACTTCAAACCATTGCGCACTAAGGTCGGGACTCGTTTTTGTCGCATTGCTATTACTGATAAGTGCTTCGGGCCAAAAATGGGTGGTCGAATAGAGCGTATAGTTGTTGACCGTCTGCTGGTGCAAACTGTTGCCAAATCGCAACCCGATGTACACTTGATTATTCATTCCTTTCCAATTATCGTACATATTGTAATCGATTCCCAATTTTAAATAATTTCCTTTGGTACTAAAATTGAGTTGTTCCGATTGGAGGGTACGATTTTCGTTACCCAATTCTAGGGCAACGTATAGGTCGTTATATACTTTTAGGTCACCAACCAATTCAAAGCCTTCAAAATCTTCTTCGATTTGTGTGCGGATGGGGCGGTAGAGATCGATACCGAATCGCAAAGCCATTGGGGCTTCTTTTTTGATTGCGATGACTCCAATGCTGTCATTGTCCTGCAATTGCTGCCCCCATATTGGAGCGGCAAAAAAGCTAATGCAACAAAGCCAAATGTACCACTGTTTCATCTTGAACGGTTGTTTCTATTATTGAGTATCCCTTGATCCAATTGTCTGTGTCTTGGCTGTTAACCACCGCATCGGTACCCAAAAGATACTGTGCTTTATAGCCACAAGCCCTATTGATGTATAGGTCTTCTCGACGGTAGTTGATTTGAACCAAATCATGATTTTCGTTTTCTTGGCCCAAATTGAGGGTAAACCTAAATTGTGTAAATTCTTGATCATTTCTAAGCGGAAGCGTGTAGGGCCCACCACCAGCAATGATACTGGTGTTTGTTGCGACTGCACTTATGGTTAGGTTTGATGGGGCTTTGACCGTTTCGGGATTTTCAAAATCATAAAAATCGATAACCAATCGTGGGGTGCCAGGGGTGCCTTCTACACAGATGTCGTCTTTTTCGCAATTATAAAAAAGCAAAAGGCAACAACTCGCCACCACAAATAGGAAGTCTTTTGGTGCTTTCATCGATGGGTTAAAAGTACAACATTTTCTATATGGTGTGTTTGTGGAAACATATCCACGGCTTGAGAACGACGAACTTCATAAGCCTCCTTGAGCATGGCCAAATCCCGTGCTTGTGTTGCACTATTGCAGCTGACATATACAATTTTATGAGGTGCAATCTTGAGCAACTGTGCGATCACTTTTGGATGCATACCGTCTCGGGGAGGATCGGTTATAATGACATCGGGTCGGCCATGGCGATCGATAAAGGCATCGTCAAAACATGCTTTCATATCACCGACCTCAAAAAAAGTATTTTCGATTTGATTTCTTTTTGCGTTTTTAACAGCTGCCTTTACGGCATCGCCAACCGCTTCGATTCCGACTACTTTTTGACAATCTGCAGCAATAAATTGCGCAATGGTTCCCGTACCGGTATAGAGGTCATATACAACTTCATGGCCTTCTAATCCGGCAAACTCATGCGCTATTTGATATAAAACTTCGGCTTGTTTTGAGTTGGTTTGGTAAAATGATTTGGCCGTAATTTCAAATTCGAGATGCCCCATTTTTTCTACGATATAATCGCGACCATCAAAACACTCAATGTTTTGGTCGTAGAGGCTGTCATTGCCTTTGGGGTTGATGCAATACAACAAAGAGGTAATTTGTGGAAACGCAGTCTTTAGTGCAGTTAACAATGCGATTCTATTTTCTTGATCCTCATGAAAAAACTGAATCAATACCATGATTTCGCCAATACGGGTATTTCGAATCATAAGGGTACGCAAAAAACCGCTTTGGTTTCTGGGGTCAAAAAAGGCCAAGCCCTTGGACTCTGCAAAAGCTTTGATCCAATTTCTTATCGCGTTGGAAGGGTCACCTTGCAAGTGACATTGTTGAATATCAACCACTTTGTCCCACATCCCTGGTTTGTGAAAACCCAAACCATTTTTGGTTAGTATAGTTTCTGATGCTGCAATTTCGCTTTGCTCTAACCAACGCTGATTAGAAAAAGAAAACTCCATTTTGTTACGATAAAAGTACACCTCATCAGCTCCTTTGATGGGTAAGGTTTCTTGTGGAATTATATGACCAATTTTATATAGGTTTTGGGAGACAATATTTTGCTTGAACTCCAATTGGGCTGGGTAGGACATGTTTTGCCATTTGCAACCTCCACAAGTCCCAAAATAATCGCATTTGGGATCGATACGGTGAGGAGAGGGCTGTTCAATGGTATTGAGACGGCCTTCCAAAACGCCCTTTCTTTTTTTGAAGGCGGTTGCATTGATGAGGTCTCCTGGGATGGCTCCGGGTACAAACAATACCTGGCCCTGTGCGGTTTTGGCAACACCGGCTCCTTTGGCGGAGATATCCACCACTTGGAGTTGACTAAAGTTTTGAACTTTGTTTTTTCTTGGCATGTTGCAAAAATAATATAGTTTTAAAGCTTAAAACGAAGTGTTACTTCTTTTTTTAGGTCAAAAAATTGTCAATAACTTTATTGTTTTAACAAACGAGTATCAATCGTATTTTAGTTATTTTTATCACAATATGCAGTTAAAATGTTATAAATAAAACTTTATGGAAACAACTCAAGCTTCTTTGGCACAACATTATTTGAATCAAGAAAAAGAATACGGTGCACACGATTATAACCCCTTGCCCGTGGTATTGGCCAAAGGGTCTGGTGTTTTTTTATGGGATGTTGATGGGAAAAAATATTATGATTTCTTGTCGGCATATTCTGCAGTAAATCAAGGCCACTGTCATCCTGAGATTGTAAAAACTCTTCAGGAGCAGGCTGCAACGCTTACCTTGACCTCACGCGCATTTCATAACAATAAGCTGGGCGATTATATGGAGTTTACCACCAAGTTTTTTGGTTTCGAACGCTTGCTGCCAATGAATACTGGAGCAGAAGGGGTTGAGACTTCCATCAAAATAACCAGAAAGTGGGGCTATCTGCACAAAGGTGTTCCAGAAAATCAAGCACAAATTATTGTGTGTAATAACAATTTTCATGGTCGAACGACAACCATCATTTCGTTCTCGTCCGATCCAGGCTCTAAAAATCATTTTGGACCGCATACCCCTGGATTCATTTCGATACCCTATAACGATCTAACGGCCTTGGAAGAAACTCTAAAAAACAATCCCAATGTGGTGGGGTTTTTGGTAGAACCCATACAAGGTGAAGCAGGAGTTTATACTCCAGACACCGACTTTATCAGAGGCGCGCGCGCACTTTGCAGCCAATACAATGCGCTATTGATTGCCGATGAAATCCAAACCGGTATTGGTCGTACAGGGGCTTTGTTGGCTGTTTGTGGCGATTGCTCTTGCCAGGGCAGTTGTGAACGACAAAAAGCGACTTATATACGCCCCGACTTGCTCATTCTTGGAAAAGCCTTAAGCGCAGGTACCTATCCCGTATCGGCAGTGCTTTGTGATAGCCATATCATGGATGTCATTCAACCAGGTCAGCACGGAAGTACCTTTGGAGGCAACCCCCTAGGTGTAACAGTTGCTCTAAAAGCACTTCAGGTTGTTCGTGATGAAAAACTGCCACAAAACGCCCGAAAATTAGGGAAAGTGTTTCGAGCAGAAATGCAAAAATACATTGATGGTAGCACTATAGTGTCTAGTGTTCGCGGGCGTGGTCTTCTCAATGCCATTGTTATCAACGATACTCCAGACAGTAAAACCGCTTGGAATATCTGTTTGCGTTTGCGTGATAATGGGTTGCTCGCAAAACCGACCCATGGCAACATCATTCGATTTGCGCCACCACTTGTGATGACCGAAGAACAATTGATGGATTGTATTTCAATTATCAAAAAAACATTAACTGAGTTTGAGTCCTAACCATTACATTTGGTTAGATATTAGATTATGCCTGTATATTTTGACAATGCCGCCACCACCCCTTTACGCCCCGAAGTGGTAGAGGCTATCAGTGCGGTTATGGCTGACACTTTTGGCAATCCTTCGTCGACTCATTCTTATGGTCGGGAGGCAAAAGCGCTTATAGAAACAGCCCGAAAAAGCATCGCATCGCATTTTAATGCCTTGCCCCAAGAGATTATTTTTACCTCAGGCGGTACAGAGTCAGATAATATGTTGCTCCGTTGTGCCGTAAAAGATTTGGGTGTACAAACCCTGATTTCATCACCTTTGGAGCATCATGCGATACTCCACGCTTTAGATGAGCTTGAATCGGAAGGGCTCCAGATAAAGTATGTCAATCACTCCGAAGACGGCACTATAGATTTAGTCCATTTGGAGGCATTGTTGACGGCTGATGACTCCAAAAAACTGGTTACTCTAATGTATGTCAACAATGAAATTGGCAACATCTTAGACCTGTATAGTGTAGGAAACCTCTGTCACCAGCATAAGGCGCTTTTTCATACCGATGCGGTTCAGGGAGTTGCCCATTTTAGAATGGACACATCGCAGCTTCCTGTAGATTTCTTTTCGGCAGCAGCGCATAAATTCCATGGTCCCAAGGGAGTTGGTTTTTCTTTTGTACGAAAAAATTCTGGCATCAAGCCCTTTATTGTGGGTGGAGGTCAAGAACGTGGTTTACGCGCAGGAACCGAATCGGTCCACAATATTGTTGGTATGGCCAAAGCCTTGGAGATTGCCTATGCCAAATTAGACGAAGAGTACCTTTATATCCGAGATATCAAACGATATTTCATAACACAGCTAACGGGCTTATTCCCAAATTTGAAATTCAACGGTTGTTCGGGTGATTTGCAAAAAAGCACCTATACTTTGGTGAATGTTCAACTGCCTGTGCCAGAAGATAAAGCCGCGCTATTGGACTTTCATTTGGATTTGAAAGGTGTGGCCTGTTCCAAAGGTAGTGCTTGCCAATCTGGGAGCAATGCGGGCTCGCATGTCATAAAAGCACTACACACTAGATCGGCAGTTTCTCACCCGTCATTGCGGTTTTCTTTTTCGAGCTTCAACACCAAAGAAGATGTCGATTATGCGATTGCAGCGCTGAATGAATTTGTCGCTGGACAGGTTGGTGTTTAATATTTTCTATAAAAAACCGTCTCGTATCGACTGCTGTTTTTGCTGTTGTCCTCAACAATAATAAGAAGTTGGTGTTCTGCTGCTTCAAATTTTTGATCTTCAAAATCATAAATCAACGTTCCGTCTTTGGGTTCATACTCAAAGCGTGCCCATTTTCCATTTATGTAGGTCTTATAAGATCGAATTCCGCTAAAATCATCTCCAATTTTAACTTTTAAGAAGCGGTAATTGGAAAGCCATTGTCCAGGTTTGAAATTTAGTGGTTTAATTTCGGGCGCTAGGGTATCACGCGCAATTGTGTAGGTGCCTAAGATTTTGGTTTTGGCCCTCCAGCTTCCCTCTTTGTAGTAAGTGTAGACATAACTTGGTTTATTTTTTTTATTGAGCAAGGCAATAAACGATTGTTTTTGTTCTAGGCTGTCTTGCGTTGCCGCAGGAAATTGCAAGTCGAGTGCTGTTCTAAGGGGTAGGCGGTTTCGATCCAAAAACAAGGTGTCTTTTTTTCCATTGATTTTTAGCAAATGAGGGCGGTACAAACTTTTCTTTGGAAAATAAACCTCAATCCCTTCAAAATCAAACAGATAATCTTTTTCTGGGACAATCAATGATCGGTCATTCGTGTTGGTATCTGTGGTTGCTATTTCGGTCTCAATCCCTTCAAGATAGGTTTCTATATAGCTGGTGTTGCCTTGAAAGTCCGAAACTTCAAAAACAAGTTGGTACGATTTTCCTGGGGCAGCATTAAGAATTCCGTTTGTAGTTTGTTTAATAAAACTGAGGTCTTCAAACAAAGGGTCAAATACTTTTTGGATTCGAGTACCCTCGTCCATATAGGTTTTATAATCGATAAGCTGACTGATAGCTTTTGAATCTTGAAAGGAAAAATCATCAAATCGATAGTCAAAAAAATCTTGACCATTGACTCGCAAACGGATTTTATAAATCCCGTTTTTATTCCAGCTACGGTCTTGACGATCAAACAATTGCAGTCCAAACCCCAATTGGCCACCCGCTTTGATAAGAGGCGTTACATACAGGCTGTCATTGAGTTTGTTGAGCACAAACTCTTTGACCATTTGTAGGCTATCATCATCTGTTTTGGCAAACATAAAAAGTTTGCGCAATTGCGGTTTGATTTGATCTTCTACTTTGATGCCATGCAGCAAGGGATTGACAGGTCTTTGGGAGTCCGCTTCACGCAATTCGAAATGCAAATGCGGTCCAAAAGACCCTCCGGTATTTCCCGAAAAACCGATTAATTCTCCTTGTTCTATTTTGATTTCATCTCCTTTAGGAAATTTTTGAAGGGTAAAAGATTCCTTTTCATACTGCAGCTTTTTGACATAGGCTTCAATCTTTGGGGCAAATTTTTTCAGGTGCGCATATACCGAAACCAATCCATTAGGATGGGTTACATAAAGTGCTTTACCATAACCACTTGTGCTCACCAAAATACGACTAATATACCCCTCCCAAACACCATAAACAGAAAGCCCTTGACGGCCCTGTGTCTTGATATCTAGCCCTGCATGAAAGTGGCTCGAACGCAATTCGGCAAATGTTCCCGATAAAGCAATTGGTATTTTCAACGGAGGTGTGATGGGTTCTTCATACATCTGAGCTTCTAAGGTCAAAACGCAAAAAAAACCAACAAACGAAATTGCAAGAGCTTTAAAGGTTGGCATTCGATTTATTTGATGTACTAAATTACCATTTAATTTGACACCTAAAAAACTTTAAAACACGAGTCTCAAACACAGCTTATGTTAAAGTTTTTAAAAACTGATCGCTCCAAATCGTTTAAACTGGTCCTTATTTTCTAAATTTGTATAGTAAGTTGAAACCACTCTATGCGTGTCATCGACTCCAACTTAGAACTTCTAGAGCAAAAACTTATTATTTTGCTCAACAAGTTAAAGGACAATCACCTTGTAATCAGTAGATTAGAGGGTCAGGTTCTTGAATGTAAAAATCAAATACATTCTCTAGAATCAAAAGTTGAACAGTTGAAAATTGATAATAACGCGCTTCAAGTGGCCAACAGCTTACTCGGCAGTAACGAAAGTAAAGCCACCACAAAACGTAAACTGAGTGCATTAATTAATGAGGTGGATGCTTGCATCCAACACATTGAATCTCTAGAATAAATGGGGGACACCCTGAAAATAAAATTGACCATAGCAGGAAGAGTTTATCCGCTGACAATTGCTCCGGAGCAAGAGCAATCGCTACGGCTAGCGGCCAAACGAATCGAAAGTACAATCAATAAACTAGAACAAAACTATGCCGTTAGAGACAAGCAAGATGTCTTGGCAATGTGCACACTTCAATTCGCTGCTCAGCTAGAAGCACAAAAAAATACTTCTACAGAAGACAGCAGTGCAATTGAAAAAATCAAAGATCTCGTTGATCTTATCAACGTTCATGTGGTGACTTACTAAGTTCTTTAAATTATATACAACACTGCCTGTATTAGTTGACATTTTTGATAAACTCAACGAAGTTTACATTAAAAGAGGTGATTTGCCGTTGTAAGAGCAAGCTGTTTTGTACAGATCCTCGATCAGTGGGGTAGCCTCAAACCTGTCTAATTAGGGGTTTATACAAAACTTCATAACTAATACGGGCTTTTTTATTTAGTAAGACATGGAAGCAGACATCCTAATCATTAGTATCACGGGCATCGCAAGCCTCGGGCTGGGGCTATTGTTGAGTAAAATCATACAAACCAACAAAGCCAACACCATCATTTCTAGTGCAGAAAATAAGGCCAAAAACATCATCCAAAATGCCAAGCACAAGGGCGAAAGGATTCGAAAAGACAAGATTTTTCAAGCCAAAGAACGTTTTATAGAACTCAAAGGAGAACACGAAAAAGTCATACTTGAGCGCGAAAAGAAAATTTTGGAAAGTGAAAATCGTATCAAAGAAAAGGAATCCTACCTTTCGACGGAGCTCAACAAAACCAAGTCGTTAGCAAGACAATTAGAACAAAAAGAAAACGCACTCACCAAGAAAACTGAAAAAGTCGATCAAAAACAAGAAGAGCTCGACTCACTACACAAGGTACAAGTAGAAAAACTCGAACAACTTGCTCAGTATTCTGCTGAGGAAGCCAAAGCAGAATTGGTCAATTCACTCAAAGAAAAAGCCCAAGCGGATGCCATGGCCTATACACAAGAAAAAATCGAAGAAGCCAAGCTAAGCGTACAACAAGAAGCTCAAAAAATAATCATCAACACCATCCAACGCATTGGAACCGAAGAGGCTGTCGAAAATTGCGTATCCGTATTCAATTTAGAATCTGACGATGTCAAAGGACGCATCATCGGTCGTGAGGGACGCAATATCCGAGCCATTGAAGCAGCAACTGGTGTAGAAATCATTGTTGACGATACCCCAGAGGCAATCATTCTTTCGTGTTTTGACCCTGTACGTCGCGAAATAGCTCGGTTGTCTTTGCATCGATTGGTGACCGACGGTCGAATTCATCCTGCTCGAATTGAGGAAATTGTAAAAAAGACGGCCAAACAAATCGATAATGAAATTCTAGACGTTGGGAAACGCACCGTAATTGACTTGGGCATTCATGGTTTGCACCCCGAATTGATCAAGGTGGTTGGACGAATGAAATACCGCTCCTCCTATGGTCAAAACCTCCTCCAACACTCTCGTGAGGTTGCCAAAATGTGTGGTGTTATGGCATCAGAATTGGGGCTGAATCCCAAACTTGCAAAACGTGCGGGATTACTTCACGACATCGGTAAAGTTCCCGAAGAAGAATCTGAAACGCCACATGCCCTATTGGGAATGCAATGGGCAGAAAAATATGGAGAAAAAGAAGAGGTTTGCAACGCAATTGGGGCGCACCATGACGAAATCGAAATGACCTCGTTGATCTCACCCATAGTGCAAGTTTGTGATGCAATTTCTGGTGCACGACCCGGTGCACGTCGACAAGTGCTTGACAGCTACGTACAACGTCTCAAAGACCTTGAAAATGTGGCTTATAACTTTGGCGGCGTCAATAAAGCCTATGCCATTCAGGCAGGGCGTGAGTTACGTGTTATTGTAGAAAGTGAAAAAGTTTCTGACGATCAAGCAGCGCAGTTGTCCTTCGAAATTTCGCAAAAAATACAAACCGAAATGACTTATCCAGGACAGGTAAAAGTTACTGTAATTCGAGAAACTCGTGCAGTCAACGTGGCCAAATAGACTAAGAAAGCCCTAGATATAAAATACCGGCTATTGCAGCTCCTATAATCGGACCTACTATTGGAATCCAACTGTAGGCCCAATCGGCATCTTTATTTTTTCTTGGGAGCAATTGATAAACGATTCTGGGTCCTAAATCCCGCGCAGGATTGATTGCATATCCGGTGCTTCCTCCCAAAGATAGACCAATTACCCAAACCACAATACCAATAGGCAGTGCGTCGATAGATCCAAGTCCAAAGTTGCGTACCGTAACACCGTCAATATCGATATTGGGACCAACAATAGCTAGGGCTGCAAACACTAAAACAAAGGTACCTACAGCCTCAGTAAATAGGTTGTTTGGGAAATTTCTAATTGCTGGACTAGTACAAAATGTACCCCGGACAGTCGCCTCATCTTCAGTTTTATTATAGTGATCTCGATAGGTCAAATAGGCCAACCCAGCACCTGTCATTGCACCCAAAAGTTGCGCTAAAACATAGCCCGGAACAAGCGACCACGAAAATTTTTTGGCAACAGCTAAGCCAATACTTACTGCTGGGTTGAGGTGCGCGCCACTAAACTGGCTGGTGATGTACACACTTACAAATACCGCAAACCCCCATGCCGAAGTTATAAGAATCCAAGAGGGTTGCCCTACTACAAAGGTGTTTTTAAGACTGGTATTTGCGCATACGCCGATACCTAATAATAGAAGCATTGTGGTGCCAATATATTCTGCAAGAAAGGGTTCTATGGTCATAATTTATAGTTTTTACAAAGGGTTTCAAATTGGTTTAGCTGGGATTGTTTCCAATCCGTATCTTTTTTCAACTCTTTTGTCATAATGCCAATCACTTGATCGGCGATTCTAAGGGTTTCTTCCGAATTTAAGAATAATCCACGAATTCTTCTTGCTAGGACATCTTCAAGGGTCTGAGCCATTTCTTCTTGTACAGCCCATCGGATTTGATTGGGGGTAATATAGATCAGTTTCGACAGCGATTCGTTACCAGCAGGGTCTAGAGCAATTATTTTTTCGGCATCTGTTCCATATACATGTAAGGGGTTGTTCCAATCGACATTAAAATCAAATCCATGGATGGGTAGTTGTTCTGTGATGCATTTTCTTTCTGGCAATCCACCCACAGCAATTGCCGTATTGATGGTGTCTTCGGCCATTTTTCGATACGTTGTCCATTTCCCGCCCAGAATACTTACCAATCCAGATGTTGAAACGGTAACCTTATGATGGCGCGATACTTCTTTGGTTTCGTTTTCATCTCCACCTGCAGCCAGGGGTCGTAGGCCTGCAAAAACACTTTTAATGTCTTTTCGGGTGGGTTTTTGCGTCATGTAGATACTGGCATTGGCAAGGATAAAGTCGATTTCTTGCTCTAATGCTATGGGTTCTAGTGCGGGCTCTTTGATGGGGGTGTCTGTTGTTCCAACAACAACATAATCATTCCAAGGTACGGCAAATAATACACGCCCATCGGTTGTATGAGGGATCATAATTGCATGAGGCCCTTTCAAAAATTTTTTGTCGAGAACCAAGTGCACCCCTTGGCTGGGGCGTATTTTATTTTGGGCTTCTGGCTGGTCCATTTGAATAATTTTGTCCGAAAAAACTCCTGTGGCATTGATGATAACTTTTGCCATAACAGTAAAACTTTGATTGGCCAAAGTGTCTGTAACAATAACCCCCGATAAAATCCCATTGGATTTAATGAGTTTTGTAGCACCACAATAATTGAGTAAAGTTGCTCCATGATTTTCTGCAGTTTGGGCCATACTTATAGCCATCCGTGCATCATCAAATTGTCCATCATGGTAGATGACTCCCCCGCGTAGCCCTTTTTGATTAACATTTGGAATCAATGCCACCGTTTCTTCTTTGTTGAGAAGGGTGGAGGGGCCAAGTCCCAATTTGCCGGCCATTAGGTCATAAATTTTTAGCCCCAGACCATAGAATGGGCTATTCCACCAATCGTAAGAGGGAATCACAAAGCTTAGATCACGAACCAAATGCGGTGCGTTATTTCTCATGACTCCTCGTTCTTTTAAAGCTTCAATAACCAAAGAAATATCTCCATTTTGAAGATACCGCACTCCACCATGTACCAGTTTTGTACTTCTTGAGGATGTTCCCTTAGCAAAATCATGTTGTTCAATTAGGAGTGTTTTGTAACCACGGCTTGCGGCATCTATCGCTGCTCCCAGTCCTGATGCGCCACCCCCAATTATGACCACGTCCCATGCTTTCTTGCGGGAAATAATTTTTTTAAGATTTTTGTTTCTATTCATTTTTGTGATGAATCAAATTTTGGCCATACGTTCTTCCCAAAGTTTGATTACTAAAGCAGATTGATTGTTGGTTTGCGGTGAAAAAATGCGGTCTTTTTCCCAAAGTGCTTGAAGTTCTTCTGTGTTTTTCCAAAATCCTGTGGCAAGTCCGGCTAGAAAAGCAGCTCCAAGTGCCGTGGTTTCGGTTGTTTTTGGGCGTATCACTTGGGTGTTTAGTAAATCAGCTTGAATTTGCATTAATAAATTGTTGGTACTGGCGCCGCCATCGACCTTTAAGGATCGAAAAGGTGCACCAGCATCTTTTTGCATGGCTTCGATGATATCGCGTGATCGTAATGCAATTGCTTCAAGTGCAGCACGTGCAATGTGCCCTTTTGAAGTACCTCGAGTTATGCCCAAAAGTGCTCCTGTCGCATAGGGATTCCAAAAGGGAGCCCCCAATCCCGAAAGGGCAGGGATAAAGGTAACGCCACCGCTATTTTCTTCAGTTTCTGCTAGCTGTTCTATCTCGGGGGCTTGACCGATTATTTGCAATTGATCACGAAGCCATTGAATTAGAGCTCCTGCAACAAAAACACTGCCCTCAATGGCGTAGGTTACTTTTCCATTGAGACGATATGCTATGGTTGTGAGCATTTTATTTTTTGATCGTACGGGGGTGTCACCTGTATTCATAATGCAAAAACAACCCGTTCCGTAGGTGTTTTTGACGCTGCCAGGTTCTAAACACATCTGTCCGAAAAGGGCTGCTTGTTGGTCACCGGCAATGCCTCCAATGGGTATTTCGGCACCTAAAAGCGTTTTGTCAGTTACTCCTACAATTTCTGATGAATCAACTACAACGGGTAAAATTGAATCAGGTACGTCTAGCAGTTCTAGCAGTGTGGTGTCCCATTCTTGAGTATGGATATTGAATAATAACGTTCTGCTTGCATTGGTAGCATCGGTTACATGTTTTTGTCCTTTTGTAAGTTTCCAAATAAGCCAGGTGTCGATGGTGCCAAAGGCCAATTGGCCTAAAGCGGCTTTTTCTCTAAGGTCTGGATTTTGGTCAAGAATCCATTTGATTTTTGTACCCGAAAAGTAGGCGTCCAAGACCAGGCCTGTTTTATCATAAAAAATTGGAGCCTTATTGTTGGCCGTTAGTGTTTCACAAAACCCAGCAGTTCTTCGATCTTGCCAAACAATTGCGGGGCCTACGGCTTGTCCAGTCTCTCGATCCCATATCACGGTGGTTTCTCTTTGATTGGTAATTCCGATTGCATGAATTTGATCTGCCGTGATGCGGGCTTTTTCGAGGACTTCTTGTAAGGCCTTGTATTGGGTTTCCCAAATTTCGTATGCATCGTGTTCGACCCAACCATTTTTGGGAAAATATTGTGTAAACTCGTGTTGTGCTATGGCAACTGCGGTTCCTTTTTGATCAAAAATTATTGCTCTAGAACTTGTGGTTCCGGCGTCTATAGCTAAAACGTATTTTCCCATGTAAATTGATTTTAAAAGGCAGCGTCTGCTTTGATGATTTTGTTTTCTTCTTGGGCGTGCATATAGGTAAATCCACTGTGAATACTATAGGCGCCTACTGTTCCTTGTTTGTTCATTGCTAGGTAGGCAACTTGAAAGTTAGGTTTTCCGGGGTTTTTTTCTAAAATTCGAGCCACCGCTTCTTCGCAGGCTTCTTGAGGTGTTTTGCCTTGGCGCATGAGTTCTACAATGAGAAAACTACCCACGGTCTTAAGGACCTCTTCGCCCATGCCAGTAGCTACGGCACCGCCGATTTGATTGTCAATAAAAAGTCCCGAGCCAATTATGGGTGAATCTCCAACACGTCCTTTCATTTTGTAGGCTAGACCACTTGTGGTGCATGCGCCCTCAATATTGCCATCTTTGTCGCGACAGAGCATGCCGATGGTATCGTGATTTTCGATGTTGATTACGGGTTGATAGTTGGCGGTTTTAAGCCATTTTTCCCAATTTAATTTGCTTTCTTCAGTAAGCAAATTTTCTGCCACAAAGCCTTGTTCGAGGGCAAAGTTTTTTGCGCCATTTCCTGTTAAGATAACGTGAGGTGTTTTTTCCATCACGGCTTGTGCGAGTGCGGCAACATTTTTAATATTTTCAACGGCCAAAACTGCGCCACAGTTACCCAGATGGTTCATGACACAAGCGTCTAACGAGACGGTTCCTTCACGATCAGGGGCACCACCCAAGCCTACGGTAGTATTGTAAGGGTTGTTTTCTTCTATAGCAACCCCTTCTACCGCCGCTTCTAGGGATGTTTTTCCATCATTTAATGCTTTAAGTGCAGCAGCACTTGCCTTGTCAAAGCTCCACGTACAAACGACAAGGGGTTGAATATTGCCCTTTAGTGGACTGATTTTTTTAGAATTAAAAAATCGTGGAGCAATCAATGCTCCTAAAGTAGTGGCTGTACTTTTTTCGATAAATGTGCGTCTTTTCATGCTTTTAAATTAGTTAAATTTAATGGATGCTGTATTTTTAAAAAAAAATTATGCAAGTAGAAGTATGCGCCACCTCTTTGTTATCGGTTCGAAATGCCGCTGCAGCAGGTGCAGATCGTGTCGAGTTATGTGATGCGTATAGTTTGGGTGGTTTAACACCATCCTATGGGTTGACCAAAGCTGCTGTGGATGAACAAAGCGTTGAAGTTCATTGTCTTATCCGTTCTAGAGCGGGTCATTTTTGTTTTGATTCCGAAGAAATCGAAGTGATGAAACACGATGTGGCCATGGCCCACCAGCTGGGTGCTCATGGTGTTGTTTTGGGGGCGTTGACCCCCGATTTGAAATTGGATATTGACGCTTTAGAAACCTTGATTGCAGTAGCCGGGTCTATGGCGCTTAGCTTTCATCGAGCGTTTGATTTGATTGCCGATCCTCAAGCGGCCATGACTACTTTATATCAAATGGGTATTCGGCGCATTTTGAGTTCAGGCGGTGCTGCAACTGCTCCAATGGGCATGCAGCAACTAATGGATTGGCAAGCAAAAGCACCCCAAGGGCTGTATTTTCAACCGGGTAGTGGTATAAATGCCTCCAATTGCATGGCGTTTAAAACTGCTGGGTTTTCGTGCATTCATCTTTCGGGGTATCAAGAAGTTTCACCGATGGTATTTGACGGATTAGACGAAGATCAAAATCCTTTTGTTGGTCAAACCATAGGGCATTCTGATTTAGGTAAAATAAAGGCTGTGGTCGACCAAGTTAGTCGTTAGTATTTTGATCAGCGGTTTCTGGTTCGTATGCGATAAAAAAATTGGCCCAAATAATTTTTGCATATCCGTTGAGAAAAGGAGACATGGCAATCAGCGAGAAAACGACCCATGCAAAACACGCTAATACAGAAAAATTGGGTGCTAGCATCCAATATAAAATACTGACAATACCCATGATGGCCACCCCTAAAGCATAAGCGATATACATTGATCCATAATAGAAACTGGGCTCAATCTTAAACACCACTCCACAGTGATCACACTGTTCTCGAACACGTGTGATTTTGAAAATCTGTGAAAGGGGATGTACCAAAAATTTTCCTTTATGACAGCGAGGACAGCGGATGGGTAGGATACTGTTGAGTCGATTTCCTTTGGTAAAAACAGGCATAGAATGTTTAAAATAAAATGGCTAAACTACCCAACAAGGTAAAAAACAAAATCAGTTTTCTGTAGCGGTGTTCTTTAATTTTTTTAACAATAAATGCCCCCAACAATAATCCAATAAGTGTACTGGGCACGAGGCTCATACTTTCAATCAATGTCTCCTGTGTAATGGTCTCCCATACCCATATATGAAAAGGGGCTTTAAAAACATTAATAATAAAAAACAACCAGGCTGAGGTTGCTATAAACTCATATTTGGGCAGACGAACCGCCAAAAAGTAAATATTGCTAATGGGCCCTGCTAAATTTCCTATCATAGATGTAAATCCAGCAAGAACACCAAACAACGGAGCAAAGATCCAATGACTTGTGACTTTTACTGTGTCTCTATACTCCCAATAGAAAAGTAATAAAACGCTGAGTAAAATGCTGGCTGCCATAAAAATTTTAAATGTGGCCACAGGAATTTCATTACCCACATAAACACCCAATAAAACACCGACAATCATTGGCGGTAGTAGCTTAATCAAGTAGGTCCAATTGACATTTTTGCGATAGTATAGAATTGCAAATAAATCTCCAACGATCAACAGAGGCATAATGATCCCTGTTGAAGCCTTTGAGCCATAGCTCAAGGCCAATAAAGTAACAACAAGTATGGCAATACCTTTGATTCCAGACTTCGAAATCCCTAAGATTACTGAACCAAATAAAGCCAAAACAAGCGCGTAGCTTTCTTGAGGTAGGAGGGTAAGATTTAAAGTTGGCATATCCAAAAATTTAGGATAAAGATAGTTATTAACTTAGGCTAAGCAGATGAAGTTTCGTTTCGTTCTCCTCTTATTGGTCATGATTTCTCATATTTGTATAAAATCGTGCACTTGAACGCATATAAAAAAGCAATAATTTTTATGATATGGAGCACCTTGTCGTTTTCTGTGATGACAGGTTTGGTGAAGTATTTGGTACATTTTCCCACTTTTGAATTGGTTTTTTTTCGATCCCTAGGAACTTTATTGATCACAACCACCATGCTGCGATCTAAGCGGGTGTCTTTGTGGGGAAACAATCGTTTTCTGCTTATTTCAAGAGGGCTGGCAGGGGCCATATCTATGGTGCTATTTTTCTATGCTTTGCATTTTATTTCAATCGGTTCGGCGGTTAC